>ERZ1674173.1-NODE-1-length-151289-cov-18.369937_pt1 | contig 151289 bp, 117 predicted proteins | sample MGYA00581290_ERZ1674173 | MGnify/ENA primary metagenome ERZ1674173 (study PRJEB41354, sample SAMEA4873334) | human saliva metagenome | biome: human-associated habitat [ENVO:00009003]; feature: mouth environment [ENVO:08000002]; material: saliva material...
ACGTATTTGTTTTCGCTCATGCACCCATCTTAGCGAGGACTCCCCCACAAACCTGTACCGCGGGTTCCGCCGCTAGCTTGACCCTCACCTCATGTGTGGCTCTACAGTGATAGAAGAACCAAACCTTTGGAGGATGCCATGGCACCTAAGAATAAGCAGCTCAGCGCTGCTGAGAAAGCAGAAATCATGGGCGAGGGGTTCAGCCTCACCCACCAGCAGGAAGCGCAGGAGCGTTACGGAAACACAGCCGACTGGGCCGAATATCAGCGCCGTACCGCGACGATGAACAGTGCCGACTGGCAGAACGGCAAACAGCAGGCCGAAGAGGTGGAACAAGCCCTCGTCGAGGCGTTCACCCGCGGCGTGAAGCCGGGCAGTGAGGAGGCGAACGCGCTCGCCGAGCGGCACCGCGCCTCCCTGTTCTTCTTTGAAGTCACCCCCGCCAAGCACGCTATTCTGGCCCGCGGCTACGTTGCCGATCCGCGTTTCAAGGCCCACTACGAGAAGCTTGCGACCGGGCTGGCCGAGTGGCTGCGAGAGGTCATCTACGAGAACGCTCGAGCACACGGCGTGGACCCCGAGAACGCGGCCTGGGGTTAAGCCTTCGGGAAAAAGATGCCCGACAGCTAAGCGCAGGCAGCCGGGCATAAAAATACGCCCGGATCCCCCCATTCGGGGAATACCGGGCGTTCCACGCTGCGTTGGCCGTCGCTGCTAGCGGTATTCGTACTAGGCCGCATCGCCCAGTTGACGGCGATGCTCCTGAATACGGCGGTCTAGGTGCTCAAGATTCAGCTGCAATCCGAGGATTTCGTTTTCAATCTTCACTCGGGCACGTTCCATCACCTCGATGGAGAGAGCGTGGTCGTGCGGGTTGCTCAGAATAGTGCGGATGTCAGCAAGACTCATTCCGGCCTGTCGGCAGGTGGCAATAAACCGAGCCGAAGAGATGGACTCTTCGTCAAATACGCGATTTCCGTGAGCATCTCGGGGCACCGCGATTAACCCCTCTTTTTCGTAATAACGCAGGGCGTGGGTGCTCACCCCCAACTGCTCTGCTACCTCTTGAATACTTGCCACGGATTACATGCTAGGAGGTTAGAGCGGGTCTAAAGCAAACTGGGCCGTCTTCTCTTTTTGGGCCCCAAAAAGCATGTTCCCAAGAGTCCAGGGGCAAAGCATCACACCCTCTCCAAGAGGGCAGATAACCACCTGACTAGCATGAATACTACCTCTAAGGGAAGAGGTACGCGCCGTCGGCCTCCCGTAGAGAAAGACCGGCGGTACATACCTCTTCACGGTTGGTGCCGTACAGATGTTCTCACCTGGTGGAAGAGCCTATGACGACGCTATGAGTACCCCCGGAGTTCCCCACCAACCGCGGAAATTCCGGAAAATCCTCACCCCACCGAGGCGTCCCTGCGGGTTCTATGCCACAGTGCGGTACAGGCTCGTAATGGATTCGAGAGCCTCACGCTCGCGAGTCTTCTCGTCCAGAGGCTCATCCTCGGCCGTGCCCAGAGCACGCGCCAGGATGCGTTCCACCTGCTTCGCCTCAATGAGGAAGCCGTCGTGACCGTGGTTCGACTCGATGATGTTCACCTCGACCGGAGTGGGTAGCGCCTCCGCCAGGCGATGCGACTCGTGCGGGAAGAAGAGGCGGTCAGTGTTCACTGCGGCAATCGTCCACTCACAATCGGTGCGGGCCAGCGCCTGCGAGAGCGAACCACGGCCGCGCGCCACATCGTGCGAGATGAGGGCCTCGTTGACAGCCAGGTAGCTGTTCGCGTCGAAGCGTTCCACCAGCTTGCTACCGTGGTAGTCCAGGTAGCTCTCAATGGCGTAACGTCCGCGAGGCTGGCCCAGCGAGCCGCCCTCGACACTTTCGCCGCGGTTCTCCTCACGACCAAAGCGATGTTCCAGCTCAGCGGGGCTTCGGTAGGTGGTGTGGGCGATGCGGCGGGCCAGGGCGAGGCCTGCCACCGGTGCGGAGCCGGCATAATAGTCGCCACCGGCAAAGTTCGCGTCAGAGCGAATCGCCAGATTCTGCGTGTGCGCCCAGGAAATTTGCTCGGCGGTGGCCGCAGGACCGGAGGCAATAACCGCGCATCCGCGCACCAGCTCGGGGTTGGTTGCGGCCCACTCTACGGCGCGTGCACCGCCGAGGGAACCGCCGATGACGTAGCGGAAGCTCGTGATGCCCAGGGCTCGAGCCAGGTGTGCCTCGGCACGGACCGAGTCACGGATGGTGACGAGCGGGAATCGGGAACCCCAATGCTTGCCAGCGCCCGGGTATCCTTCGGGAATGATGCTGGCCGGACCGGTCGAACCGTAGCAACCGCCCAGAATATTGGGGGCAATCACGAAGTATCGGTTGGTGTCGATGACCGCTCCGGGGCCTACGATGCCCTCCCACCAGCCGTCGGATTCGATAGCGCGGATGAGGGGCGCAGGCATATCCGGGGTGGGCACCCCGCGGGAGACATGTGTGTCGCCGGTGAGCGCATGCAGAACCAGGATGGCGTTATCGCCAGCCTCATTGAGAGTACCCCAGGTTTCGTAGCCGATGGTGACCTGAGGCAGAGTCACGCCGGATTCGAGCTCAAAGTCGCCGATGTTCAGCTGACGCAGGTAACCTTGCGCTTCGGGATGCTCGAGCTGAGTACCTGCCACGGGGATGGGTGCGGTAACAGGCTGGTTGATAGTGCCAGACTGGGCGGTACCGGACTGGCTAGTGCTCTGGGTGGTCATGGGGGTCCCTTCACTGGGTTTGGTCGGCAAGGTGGTGCCGGGTGTGAGCGGGGTACTCTCTGCGGGTAGAAGGAGCAACGGGTTGGGCGGCTTCAGCGCCGCGCAGTGACAAAATGCTCCATAACGGGGAATCCGCAGGTGGACCGAAAAGCCATCGCTTACCGGTCCATCTGCGGGTTACATCACCGTTTAGGAGAGGGTGTCGAAGCCCAGCTGCAGGTCGGCGAGAATATCGTCGATGTTCTCAATACCAACTGCCAGGCGCACGAAGTTCGGGTACACGCCAATCTTCTCTAGCTCCTCGGCGGACAGCTGGGAGTGGGTGGTAGAAGCGGGGTGAATCACGAGCGAGCGCACGTCACCGATGTTCGCCACGTTGGAGTGCAGCTTGAGGGCGTCCACGAAGTCGCGGGCCTGTTCCAGGGTTGCGTCCTTGAGGGTGAAGCCGAGCACCGCGCCGGGGCCCTTGGGCAGGTACTTCTGGGCACGCTCGTACCAGGGGGAGGATTCCAGGCCGGCCCAGATGACGCGGTCAACCAGCGGGTTGGCTTCGAGCCAACGGGCGACCTTGGTGGCGTTCTCGATGTGGCGCTCGATGCGCAGGGAGAGGGTCTCCAGACCGATGCCGATGTTAAAGGCGTTGGTCGGCGAGATGGCGGCGCCGGTGTCGCGCAGCAGCGAAACGCGCGCCTTCAGGATGTAGGAGAGGTTCGCACCGAAGGCGGAGTCCTTGCCCAGATCGCGTGCGTAGACCAGGCCGTGGTAGCCGGGGGCGGGCTGGTTGAACTTGGGGAACTTCTCGGGGTCTGCGCCGTAGTCGAAGTTACCGGAGTCCACAATCACGCCGCCGATAGAGGTGCCGTGACCGCCCAGGTACTTGGTGGCGGAGTGGACGACCACGTCCGCGCCGTGCTCGATGGGGCGCAGCAGGTAGGGGGTGGGCACGGTGTTGTCCACGATCAGGGGCACGCCGTTTTCGTGGGCGATCTTGGCGATGGGCTCAATGTCGAGCACGTCGTTGCGGGGGTTGGGCACGGACTCGCCGTAGAACAGCTTGGTGTTGGGGCGAACCGCGGCGCGCCACTCGTCGAGGTTGTCGGGGTCCTCAACGAAGGTGGTTTCGATGCCGAGGTCGGCGAGGGTGTACTTGAGCAGGTTGTAGGTGCCGCCGTACACGGAGGGCGAGGCGACCACGTGGTCACCAGCACCGGCAATGTTCAGGATTGCGTAGGTGATAGCTGCCTGACCGGATGCCAGCAGTAGCGCGCCAACGCCACCTTCAAGGGAGGCGATGCGGTTCTCGATGACTTCCTGAGTGGGGTTGTTCAGGCGGGTGTAGATGGGGCCCAGCTCGGCGAGGGCGAAGCGGTTCGCTGCCTGCTCGGCGCTGTCAAAGACGAAGGAAGTGGTCTGGTAGATGGGTAGTGCCCGAGCTCCCGTTGCGGCATCCGGTGCCTGTCCCGCGTGAATCTGGCGGGTTTCGAACTTCCAACCGGCGGGGTTGGCGGGAGTCGGGACGGTAGTGTTGTTGCTCATGCGTGGCTCTCCTAAGGGGATAGTTAGGGGGCCGCATGCCGATTGGTACAGGAATCGTCGTTGAGTTGTCCTGTCACGATTGATGTACCGAATTCGGTCACATCGGTCCCGCGCTTGCGTCACGCTTGTGCGTGCCGCCCGGTCTTCACCCAGGGCACCCCACCGCGGAGGAGGGTTGCCGGCCAGCTAGCTGGGGCTTGTCGCTGGCGCTCTTGACCTGTCATTAGGGTGTCATAATCGGTTGCGCGGGGTCAAGAGTTTTAGGGGTGCGCGGCACTTTAAGACGCTTCATTGCAAAGATGACGTTTTATGAATTGCCTTTGCTCTGACCTCATTTTAGGGGTTCGCATACTCTCAACCCGATTAGCCGAGTCAGGCACCTGTAGTATCCGCAGCAGATTCACCCCATTGGCCTTGACCCGGTGGTAGTCCAACAGAGTCTAAAAGACCGGGGAAAAGATTCTCAATCACGCTGTCTCGGCGTGTAATTTTACGGTGCGTTCCCAGCACTTCGGTGTGCATGAGCCCTGATTCTCGGAGCACTTTGAAATGATAAGACATCGTAGATTTGGCGATTCCATAGTCAAAATCACCGCAGAACTGTGGCCCGTGGTCTGCGATACGGGCGAGAACATCTCGTCGAATGGGGTCTGACAATGCGCCAAGGACACGATCCAACGTCACGTCATCAGAGGTGGGGTGATACAGCCGTTCCTTACCCATAACCACGCCTTTCCGGGTTTTTCGCATAACGTATTGAGCCTTCATGACTCTGTGACAGAATATTACATCTTGGGCTTGCCCTTTAGCATAATATAGATTTATTCTAATTTCGACGAACATAGAAATAACATGAAAGGATGCACAATGAGTTCTCACAATACATCTCATCAGCTACCTCAAAATTCTGAGGCAACCATGCGGCTTGTATCATTCAGCACTCTCTTTGTCATCGGCACAGATACTTTTCTCACTGCCCCTCTGCTTCCGCTACTCAGCAAGGAGTTCAACACCAGCACAGAACAATCAGGGTGGTTCGTCTCTGCATACGCTTTAGGGTATGCAATTTTCGCACTCATTGCAGGCCCGCTGTCAGACCGCGTTGATCGCAGGCGCATTATTCTTACCGGGTCCATCGGCTTTACGCTTTTTACGGGCTTATGCGGTTTAGCATGGGGGTTTTGGTCTCTTTTTACCGCCCGGTTTCTTGCGGGAGTGTTCGCTTCTCTGATCTCACCGCAGATTTGGGCATCTATCCCCATGACAGTGCCGAAACAAGCCATTATTAAAACTATGGGGTATGCAACGGCTGGACTTGCCATAGCCCAAATCGCCGGTATTCCTGTAGGTTCTTTCCTCTCCACTTATGGATGGCAGATACCATTTTTTGCAATCGCCGCAGCGTCTCTTCTTCTCTTGGGTATACTCTATTCACGTTTTCCCAGCATTCCCCCTGTGTCTGCAGCGCAAGATGGAAATTTTCTGACTCCCTACCTGCACGTTTTAAAAGCCCCTTCACTTTTGCTATCCCTCCTGGCGTACCTGATTTTCCAGACAGGAGTATTCGCATCTCTATCTTTCATAGGTTCATGGTTCGCGCGAGACTTTGGGGCATCGCAGACAACCATCGGTTTCGCCATGCTTGTAATCGGATGTGGCAACGCTCTAGGCTCCCTCACAGGGTCACGATTCGTCGCACATATAGGTACGCAGAAGACTATGCTCATGGGACTTATGGCACTCAGTATTGTGTATCTCTCGGCGTCATTGACAGCTAATTTCTGGACTGCTTTAGGTATTTTTACTCTTGCACTTTTTCTCGGAGGAATTATGCTCCCCGTCCTCATGGGAGAGCTACAAAGCCATACCGCTATAGCTCGCGGTACTGTATCATCCCTCTCAAACACGGCAATGTACGCTGGAACAACTATCAGCGGTGCCGTTGGCGGTACATTACTTACGCAGTTTCCGGGGTATAGCGGTATAGCCGTCATGAGTGCATGTGCAGTCGCAATTTCTCTTGGTGTCTATGCACTTGGTGGGGCATTCCGATCGAATAACGGGGGATCGTTTTAACTTCTTCGAATAAAATCAAAAAAATTTAATCACAGCATTCCGTGAGCCGTGCTACACTGATGGAAACCTTGAATCTAGGAGTGATGAGGTATGACCTCCCGCTAAAGTCGCACCGGCTCGCGGAATGCCCGCCCAGATGGTGGGCTCTAAAAAATTTCAGAAACAACCCTGCTTTGGTTCGATACATTTCAGGAGCGCATAGTGTGCGCTTGGGATATCAAAGTTCTGAGGGTTTCGTTGTTATACCTTCCGCACCTGCAGTCGGTGACTTGGGATTATTCGGGCACTACGTAGTGCCTCTCTCACGACTATTCATCTCACCCGTCCCACGTATTGCAGGCGTACGAACACCATGCTCAAGCGGCTTCGGGTGACTAAGCACCGCAAGGTTTTATCACGATGTCTACAATTCTTGACGCCGCGCAACTCAGCCGCGTCTTTGGCACAGGCGAACGCGCCTTTACCGCCGTCGACCGGGTGTCGCTTCGCGTCAGCTCCGGTGAAATTCATGCCCTTCTCGGCCCCAACGGTGCGGGCAAAACGACGACCGTGCAGATGTGCTCGACCCTGCTCACTCCCACCGGCGGTAGCCTCACCGTGAACGGCGTTGATGCTATCGCTCACCCGCAGCGGGCGCGCCGTCACGTGGGTCTCGCGTTGGGCGGGGAGAGCGGCTTCTACCCACGCGCCAGTGCCCGCGATAACCTGCTGTTCTTCGCCGATGTTGCGGGGGTTTCCGGGCGGGCTCGACGACACGAGATCGAGCACGCTCTAGCCCGTGTGGAACTCGCCGATGCGGCAACGCGGCCTGTCCAGGAGCTCTCCCGCGGCATGAAGCAGCGCCTGCATATTGCCCGCGCGCTGCTCGGCTCCCCCGCCCTGCTCCTGCTGGATGAGCCAACCAACGGGCTCGACCCCGATATCGCCCTGACCGTGCGTACCCTCATCCGGTCTCTGGCGGATGAAGGTACCGCCATTCTGCTGACGAGCCACCTGCTGGGCGAAATTGAGGATCTGGCGCACACCATCACCGTTTTGGGCGCCGGTTCCGTTGCGGTGAGCGGCACCCTCGAGGACGTTGCCGCACACGCAGGTATTGCCGCCACGACCGTGGTTCAGGTGGACCCCACCGCTACCGAGGGCATTGATACACTACGCGGGTTCCTCGGCGATAAGGCGGCGGTGCTGTTTGCCCCGCGCGGTTCCGGCTGGGAACTCACCCTCTACTGGCATGGCGAGCGCGCCACGTTCGAGGCGGGCGAGGCGCACCGCATCCTGGCGGAGGGGCTCACCGCCTCACGCATTGGGGCGCGAACCGAGCCGTACACTCGCCCGGCAACCTTGGAAGAGGCATACCTGGCGATGGCGGAGGGGCTCAAACGATGAACGCTCAGACGCGGCGTCCGGTAGAGTCCCGGCAACAGCGCCGAGGGTGCAACCTGTGGCAGGAGTGCGCCCGTCAGCTGCGGTTCATGGGCTTTAGTCTGCGGCAGTTCCTGACGGTCCCCTACTTCATCCAGCTACTCATCAGTACGGTACTCGGATCGGTTATTATCCAAGCTCTTGCCGTGCACGCGGCGGCGCAGAGCTCCGCGGGGCACTCTGTTGACCCGACCCTGGCGTGGACCCGCGCGGGCATTGTGGGCATGTGGTCGGTCTGCATCGTGTCTGCGGGCATCATTAATTTTGAGCGCTTCCGCGGGACCCTCGTGTACCTGTGTTCGGGGTCGATTTCTCCGCTGCGGGTGCTGGCGGCTATCGTTTCGAGTGCCTCCATTGTGGGTCTGGCAGCCCTACCGCTGGCGTGGTTGACGTGGGCCCTGGCGACCCTCAACCTGCAGGTCACGGACTTTTCCGCCCTCTGGCCACGCTACGTTCTGGGCGTTCCTCTGCTGTGGCTTGCCTGCCTGTCGGTCACGTTCATGATTGCGGTGTTCTTCGTGGCGACGCCGAACGCCATCGCCTACGAGGAGCTGTTGCTCGTGCCGGTGTTTATTCTCTCCGGGGTTCTCTTCACGATGGTTGAGGCGCCTGCCTGGCTGGATGCCGCGGGCGTGCTCATTCCCCTGCAGGCGCCGGTTCACCTGCTACTTGGGCGTACCGCCATCACTACCCCGGCGGATGCGCTCCTGCCAGTAATTCAGACCCTAGTCGTGAGCTTCATCTGGGCGTTGTGCGCCTTCCTCTTTGCCCGGAAGGCTCTCGCCTCCGCCCGTCGTCGCGGCACCCTGGGGGCGATGTAGCGTGCGTGCTCTCTCTGCTGATTCCCTACCCGGGGTGGTGCGCCGGGCTCTGTCTACCGCCTCTATTGGCTGGTCGTCATCGATTACCTTCGCAACCCTCGGAACGGCTATTACGACCCTGGTTCTCGTACCCGGTCTTAACGTGCTTTTTACGGTGCTTCTGGGTGCTGATCTTGCCGCGAACGATACGGTACGCATCGGCTGCGCGACCGCCCTGATTGCCACCCTCAGCTCGGTGGCCGCCGGCATCGTCACGCGCGTTGCCACCGACCGGTGGATTGGCGTCTTCGAGTACGTGTGCACGGCCCGAGCGGTGGATGCGGGCTACTGGCTGGGTGCGGCGGCGGTGCCCGCACTGCTGGCTTCCGTGACGGGTCTGAGCAATGTGGGTATCGTGTGGTTGCTCTCCCTCACGGCACCCTCTACCGGGGCGGCTTCGGGGCTTCTACTGGGCGCCATTACGCTGATGCCGGTTGCGGTTTTGGGCGGGGTCTGCCTGGGTATTTTTGCTGCCGGCTTGGGCCTGTACCTATCGGATCCGTACACGGGATCCAATTTTCTGTCGATTATTCTGCCGGTCAGCGCTGGTGTGATCGTTCCGGTGAGCACCTACCCCGCGTGGCTTGCGTGGGTGTGTTCCTGGGTTCCCGGGTCCCGGCTGGTGCAGGCTTTAGATACCTCTGGCGATATTGCGGGCGGCACCGCGCCGGATCTGTTCGCGCTCCTGGCGGTAGACACGGCACTGGCGGGACTCTACGCCGCGGCGGGGTTGGAGCTTACGCTCCTCGCCGCCCGCCGCATCCGCGCCGGCGCCCGCGCCTCACTGCTATAAGGCGCGTACCCGAGATAAAAAGAACGAACCTTTTAAGTGCCCGTGCCTGCTACCTGGCGCCGCAAACAACCGGGCGCCGCAACCAAGAAAGAAACTCCCGTGACTACTCCTCCCGCCACGTACACGCTAGATACCCTCGGCTTCGACCCCTCCTGGCAGGGCGCGGCAATTCGCGCCGCGTTCACCCTCGACGGCACCCTTGATGATTTCACCCTCGCCCGCGTCAGCGCCGTGCACCGCACCCGCTGCGAGCTACTGACCTGCGAGCGGGGCGAGCTCGTGAAGCTCTCCGCTCCCCTGCGTCCGGTCGAAAACGACTACGGCGAAGAGGAATACCCCGTCGTCGGCGACTGGGTGCTGACACAGCCCATCCCCGGAACCGGCGGTGAAACCCACCCCGCAGAGCATAAGCCCCTCGCGATTCTGCCCCGGCGAAGCTACCTCACCCGCCCCAGCGCCACCCGAGAATCCGCGGATCAGCCCGTCGCCGCCAACGTGGATATGCTCTGCATCGTTGAGCCGTGCTTCCCCGAGCCGTCCATCGGGCGCATTGAACGCTACACCGCCCTGGCGCACGCTTCCGGGGTGCAGGTCGCGCTGATTCTCACCAAGGGTGACCTGGTGACGGCCGAACAGCTCGCCGGCTACGAGGAATCCCTCGCGGGCGGCGTGGATGCGGTGCTCGCCGTCTGCACGGACAACGGCTACGACCCCGCTCCAGTGGCGGAGCTCGTCGCCGGACGCACCGCCGCGTTCCTGGGCCGCAGCGGTGCCGGTAAATCAACCCTGGTCAACGCCCTGCTCAACCCCGGAGCCGACCCCCGCGAGGCCAGCTCAGAAAACCGGGTGCAGGCGACCTCCGCGGTTCGCGATGCCGACGGCAAGGGGCGCCACACCACCACCAGCCGCCAAATGATTGTTCTGCCAGGTGAGGCAGACTCCGGTGCAGATTCTTCGGCAGGCACGGTGCTCATTGACACCCCGGGCGTGCGAGCGCTAGCCGCCACGAGCGATAGCGCCGCAATCGACGAAACCTTCGAGGACGTCTCCAGCTACGCCGCCGCCTGCCGGTACAGCGACTGTTCCCACGGCTCCGAACCCGGATGCGCGGTGCAGCAGGCCCTCGCCGACGGCTCCCTCGACCCCGAGCGCTTCGAACGCTACCGCAGGATGATGGCCGAATCCGCGCGCCTGCGCCTACGCTCTCAGGAGCGCGAGTACCGGCAGAGCAACCGTGCCTTCACGAAGGCGAACAAGGCGGGCCGCCGCACCCTCATGTCCATTAAGGGGCGCGCCAACTAGCCGCTGGACGCGCCCGTTCCGGCGGGGCTTCCACTAGCTGAGCCGGGCGGCTCCGCGCGGACCGCAATACAGTAGCCTGCCTCACTCTTCGATACACTAGAACTAGGCGTGCCCGCAGGCCCCGACACCCCGTCCGCCGAGCGTGCGGCGGGGAACCCGGCGCCTCCGGCACACACCATTCACAAACCATAACTCAATGAAAGAGGTGGCAGCATGGCTGAACAGAACCTCACCCCGCCCGTACCGAAGAAGGTCGAGCACCGCCGCGAACACCACGGCGACGTCTTCATCGACCCCTACGAATGGCTCCGCGACAAGGAAAGCGAAGAGGTCCTCAACTACCTCAAGGCAGAAGCCGAGTACACCGAAGCCGTCACCGCAGACCAGCAGCCCCTCCGCGAGTCCATCTTCAACGAGATTAAGGACCGCACCCTCCTCGCCGATCTGACCGTTCCGAACCGCATCGGCGACTGGTGGTACTACAGCCGTATGGTGCCCGGCGGCCAGTACCCCGTCTTCTACCGCTACCCCGCCCTCAACGAGGGCGACGAGGTGGTGCGTTACACCCCGCCGACCGTCAAGCCCGGCGAGCCGCTCGAGGGCGAAATCGTCATCCTGGACTGCAACGAGTACGCCAAGGACATGGAGTTCTTCTCCCTCGGCAGCTTCCAGCCCTCCCGCAGCGGCAAGCTGCTGAGCATCTCCGTGGACGAGAAGGGCGACGAACGCTACGAGCAGCGCTTCCTCAACATGGAAACCGGCTCCTTCCTCGAGGACACCATCCCCAACATCACGGCCGGTTCCTTCTTCATCAACCACGCCGAGCAGCTCGTCTACATGGTCCCCGACGACTCCTGGCGCCCCTGGCGCGTGTACGTGCACGACGTCGGCCAGGGCACCGAAGACCACCTCATCTACGAAGAGCCCGACAACACCATGTGGCTCTCGGCGGCCATGAGCTCCGACCGTTCCTCCGTAGTGCTCACCAGCTCGAACTCCGAGTACACGGAGGTGCGCCTCATCCCCACCCGCGAACCCAAGGGCGAGCCGACCCTGCTCATCCCCAAGAGCGCAGGCATCGAATACTACGCCGAGCCGCTCAACATTGCCGGCGAGCAGCACCTGCTGATTCAGCACGATTACAATGCGTTGAACTCCGAGCTGGTCCTCGCAGACATGCCGCGCGAGGGTGAAAGCCTCGAAGAGTACGCGCAGCGTTGGGTGCCGGTCATCCGCCACAGCGAACACGTGCGACTGGAGGGCTTCACCTTCACCGCAACGCACCTGGTCGTCACCGCCCGCGCGGACACCACCACCCGCATCTTCCTCGCACCGCGTGAGCAGCTGCCCATCCAGTGGCGCCGCCGCCGCCCTACCGGCGTGACCTTCATGGAACCTGCCGGTTTCGACGAGGAACTGTACACCGCCTCCGTACTGCGCGCCGAGAACTACTCCCCCGTGCTGCGCATCGCCTACACCTCGTACCTGACCCCGCGCCGCGTCTACGACTACTTCCCCATGTCGCAGACCCTGCTGCTGCGCCGCGAAACCCCGGTGCTCGGCGGCTATAACCGTGAGGACTACCGTGCCTACCGCGACTGGGCACCGGCGGCGGACGGCACGCTCATCCCGATCTCGGTGATTCACCGCGCCGACCTGGACATGAGCAAGCCGCACCCGGTCATCCAGTACGGTTACGGCTCGTACGAGTCGTCCATGGACCCGATGTTCTCCATCCCGATGCTGTCAATCCTGAACCGCGGCGTCATCTACATCATCGCGCACATTCGTGGCGGCGGCGAGATGGGACGCTCCTGGTACCAGAACGGCAAGAAGCTCGCGAAGAAGAACACCTTCACCGACTTCGTGGACGTCACCAGCTACATTGCGGCGAAACCCTGGGCGGATGAGGCGCGTATCGGCTGCTACGGCGGTAGCGCCGGCGGCCTGCTCATGGGCGCCGTCGTGAACCTCGCCCCCGAAAAGTACGCCGCCTGCCTGGCCGCCGTGCCGTTCGTGGATGCGCTGACCACCATCCTCGACCCGGAGCTGCCGCTCTCTGCCCTCGAGTGGGAGGAGTGGGGCAACCCGATTGAGGACCCCGAGGTCTACGCCTACATGAAGTCCTACACCCCGTACGAGAACATCCGCCCGGTCCGTTACCCGGCCATTGCTGCGGTGACGAGCCTGCACGACACCCGCGTGCTCTACGTGGAACCCGCCAAGTGGATTGCGGCGCTGCGCGAGCAGATTGACCCGTCGTCGCCGGTGCCGCTGCTGAAGATTGATATGTCGGGCGGTCACGGTGGTGGTTCCGGCCGGTATACGCGTTGGCGTGAGATCGCGTGGGATTACGCGTTCCTGCTGAGCAACCTGGGCATTACCAAGTAGGCTATAGCCAAGCAAACCACACTTTAAAAAGAACGCTCCATCTGTATCTAAGTGATACGGACGGGGCGTTCTTTGCTTATCTCTGCTCCTGTGGCGGTTCGCTACACACTTCCTCCGCGCCTACGCAGGGGCACCCGTCACACGGGTGCTCCGCACTCTCCTCGCTTCGCTGCGGAGAGCACCCGTGTGACACCCTGAGGGCGCTTCCGGAAGGTGTAGCCTCACCGCCTGGTCCGCATAGGCTACGGAGAACGCCCTGATGTCACTACGGACGACACCGCCCCTCCACGCCTTCCTCAACGACTAGCCTGCCGCCAGGGTCTGTGCCGGATCAATACGCGAAGCCTTCGCCGCCGGGTACAGACCAGCCAACACACCAACCAGCGCACCAGCACCCAGGCCCAGCAGAATAGTGTCGGCACTAATAATCGGCGTCCAACGGTTCATCAAAGACACAATCGAAATGCCGTTAACCGCCAGCACAATACCAGCCACCGCGCCCAGGATTCCGGTCAGCAACGCCTCCGCCGAGAACTGCAGCAGAATACCCGAAGGGCGCATACCAATAGCCAGGCGCAAACCCACCTCACGGCGACGCTCCATCACCGCAACCAAGAACGTATTCATAATGCCCATCGCACCAATTACGAGGGTAATAACGCTCATGGCTAGAAGCATGGTGCGTTGCTGCTGGTCGACAGCCTCACGAAGAGTCTTCGGCTCCGGCGGCACACTCACGCTATACAGGGCGGGACGTTCCGGCGAGAGCGCGTACGGTGCTTCCTCCGCAATCTGGTTTGCGGCACCTGCAACAGTACTCACCACAATCTGAGTGGAACGCTTACCGGTCTGCGCCGCAACTGCACCGCCACCGGCAGCGGGCTGCGCTTCTTCAACATCGGCACCAGGCTTCGCACCCAGAGGCAGGTAGACCGAACCGTACGACAGAGTCAGCGAGGGATTCTCCCGCACCACACCGATGACGGTGTACGGCTCATCGTGAATATAGACCGTAACTCCGGGGCTATAGGGCAGCGCGAGCTGGCGCATCACGCTTTCGCTGAGCACCACGACCTTATCGTTCCGCTCCACGTGCCCCTCGTCGAAAGTGCGGCCCCACACCAGTTCGTGACCCTGCACGCTAAAGATACTGGGCGTTGCCGCAAGGACGGCAGCCGTCACGTTCGCGCCGCGCTCGCCAAAGTTGTCGGGACCGCGCTGAATATCTGCGGATTCATACAGCTGATCCACCAGCGCGGTACCGGTCACTCCGTTCAGCTGGCTGACGCGCCGATAATTTTCGCTTGCCGCCAGGCTCAAGAGTTCAGCCCGGCTCATGGATTCGGTGCGGGTAGAGCTTACCGTCAGGTACTTAGCCCTAAAAATGTCAAAGCTGTCTGCCAGCTGCCCAGAAATGGTGGCGGTCAGACCAACGGTCAGCACAAGCGAAGCGATACCCAGAACCACACCAAGCATGGTGAAGATATTGCGCCGCACCCGGTGCACGGTAGCGTCCCAGGCTTCTTTGAGGGAGGCGAGCGCCCAAGGTGCACGCCCACTCCCCTGCGGCTTAGAAACTTGTTCCTCAGCAAAGCTAGGCAGGTTCAGAGACGCGCGGGCGGTCGTTTCTTCCTGCCGCGGTGCATCCTGCTCGATGAGTTGCCCCTCGTGCATACGTAGCACCCGGTCGCAGTGCTCCGCCACGAGCGGGTCGTGAGTAATCACAATCGTGCTTTGCTGATCGCCCGTACATTCGCGGAGCAGGTCAATCACTTCACGGGTGAGCTCTTCATCCAGCGAGCCGGTCGGCTCATCGCAGAGCAGCAACGCCGGTTCCCCAATGAGCGCACGAGCAATAGCTACACGCTGCTTTTCACCGCCTGAGAGAGTGGTGATGGGTGCATCCGTTCGGTGGCTCAACCCCAGCAGGGCGAGAGTATCTTCAACACGTTGCGTTCGTTCCGCTTTGGGCACGCCACGGTAGATGAGCGGTAGCTCAACGTTGCGGTACACGTTCTTATGCTCGATGAGGTGGAACGCCTGGAAGACGAAACCGATGCTGTCCAGGCGCGCTTCAGCTCGCTGTGCCGCGTTGAAGGTTGCGGTGTCTGTACCGTCCAGCAGGTAGCTGCCGGAGGCGGGCGTGCTGAGCAGACCGAGGATGTTCAGCAGGGTTGATTTGCCGCTGCCGGACGGTCCCAGGATTGCGACGACTTCTCCGTAGCGGACTTTCAGGTCAATATTTTTGAGCACGTCAATTCGAGTGTCACCCTGCATAAAGTGCTGGGACACTCCCTGAATATCGACGCTATAGGCTGGTGGGTGCGCGTGAGCGGCGCGGGAGTCAGTCATGGCTACTCCCTACTTTTTCTCGCGCATGATTTTGACGCTGTCGCCTTCGTGCAGGTCACCGGTGACGGCGTTCTTGCCGTTGGCGTTGCTGATGACGGTAACGGTTACTTCGCGTTCTTCACGGGCCTTCGATCCGTTGGAGCTTTCGGGGCCGAGCACGATGACTCGGGTCTGTCCGTCACGGGTGTAGAGCGCCGATGAGGGTACAACCAGGTGCGCTTCGGGGGTTTCTTCGAGGGTGAGTTCCGCGTTGACGGCGCCTCGGAGGCTGTCCGCCTTATCCCCTACGTCGAGGGTGAGGATGCGTTCCCCTTCGGTGCTTCCTGCCGCACCGGCTGCGCCGTTGAGGTTGGAGCCAGCCGCGCCTTCTGCGCCATTGGCCTGGCGACCGGCCTGGCTGTTGCCTGCGGCACCGGCGGCTTCGGAGGTGTTCTTGTATCCGAGGGTTGCGACGTACTCAGTATCACCGAGGGAGGGCACGGTTACCTTCTGACCGCTACGGGCTTCGGGGGTGAGCCTACCGGTGGTTCCGGTGCAGCTGAGGGTCTTGCTACCTTCTGCGATGGTGGCTACGGGACCATCTGCGATAGCGCCGGTTGCGCGGGGGTTGCCGGTGACAACTCCGGCACGGTTGATGATGAGGAAGTAGCGGGCGGGAATAGGCTGGTCAGTATTGACGTGCGCGTAGCCGAGGCTGTCGAGGAGGTTGTTGAGAGCCTCGTAGGTGTCTTCGGTGATTCGTGCGGGCTGCGGGCCCTGACGCCCCATGGCGGTCAGTGCCTCGTTGAGGAGTGCGGCGTCGGGGCCGCTGTCGTCGAGTTTGAGGTCGCGGTAGAGCGCGAATCCGCCGGTGAGGGTGATGAGAGGTTCACCGTTGACTTCTGCGATGAGGGTTCCGTTGCCGACGGTGTCACCGTGTTTGATGGTGATTGCGGTGTACTGTCCTTCGCCGCTGTAGCGTAGCGGGGTTGAGGTGGCGTAGTTCGCGGTGCAGGTCAGGGGCACGGTGGTGCGCAGTTTTTCGCGGGTGACCGTGGCGGTGATGGTGGAGGGGTCCGGGGGTGCCGCTTCCGCGTCTTTTTGGGCGGTGGTTTTGATGTTTTGGGCGCTGATGAGCGTACCCACGGTGATGATGAGGAGCAGGGCGATAATGCCGTAGAGCCAGAGGGTTTTCTTCTGACGGTTGGGGGTGGCGCTCATGGGGTCCCTTCTTTGGGTGCGCGTACGGGAACGCTATTGTCTGTGCCGTTTGGGCTTAGGGGCGGCGATGCCGTGTGGGATTAGTTTGTGCCCGGCACGGGGATACGTGCCGGGCACAATACGCTGTGACGAGGTGTAGCCGTTGCAGCTACTCTGTACGCTTGTTCTGGTTAGTCCACAGGATTAGCTCAGAATCTTTCGGGCGTTCTCTTCAGCAGTTTTCTTGGCGGTGGTCACCTGTTCGATGAGACCCTGCTCCTTTTCGAGGAAGGAACTCAGGTAAGCGATAGCAATCTTTCGCTGTTCGGCATCCAGCCCGGTTGCTTCACGGCAGGTCGCATCGTTGATTGCCAGTTCGTGGGTGTCTTGGTTGTTCTGGCGGTACTGTTCGCGAGCCATAACCGGCGTGGTGTAGTCTCCCCCGAAGCGTTCCTTCATACACTGTGCCCACTTCTCGGTGGCAGGCTCAAGGTCTTTGAAGATTGCGTCGTTGTTGAGGTAGTGAACCGCAGTGACGTAGACCTTTCGTATGGTCTCGTAGGATTCTTCTGAACCGAAGACTGCGCGGGTGGCTTCTTGCTGGCAACCGCCCTTTCCTTCGGCGCCGTAAAGAGCCTGCATTTCGGCTTCGCTCATAGTACGGCTCTGCTCTTCCAGTGCTGTAGTAGCCGCAGAGTAGCGCTCTTCGTATCCGCGAGCGCGGGCGTCCGCAACGGTGAGAGGTTCAAGATCAGCATGCAGAAGCAGCGGGATTTCAGTTTTTCCCGCAGGAACCTTGTAGTTCGGGAAACCTCGTTCAGTCATGCACTGGCTCAGGGAACGCTGGTAGGCACGGGCAACGTTGTCAGAAAGTGAGGCGAGGTTCTCTACTTTTTCGATAGCTTGACTATCGGGGCTCTTGGAGGCGCTATACGCCTTCTCAGCGTTAGCGGACGCCGAGGAGTCGGCGCTGGGATGCCCGGATGCGCAGGAGCTAAGCATCAAGGTCAGCGGGAGTAGAGCCCCGGCAAGGGTTCGTAGGGTGTTCTGTCGACGCATAGGGGCACTTCCTCGTGAAATATAGCTGCATCTTTGTCCGCTCGTTCAGGGGCTCTTCGTTGTTTGCCCTAGAGAGAACATATTTTGAACACTAGCCTACTATGCGCCGGGGGGGGGAGGCAATAGGAGACGGGGTCCGCCTTCGGACCCCATGCAGTGTTTGGGAGGCACTCCGCATGTTTCTCCATCGGGATACGACTGGAGGGGCGGCGTTCACCGGAGCGGGGTAGCTATACCCTCCGGAAGCGACATCAGGGTGCCGCCCCGGGCGCTCTCCGCAGCGAAGCAAGGAGAAGCGGAGCGTCCGGGTGCGGCGGGTGCCCCTGCAGGAGCGGAGGAAGGGTATAGCGTACCCACCCGCCCTGTAGGAACGAGGACGATAACCGCCTTTCCAAGCGGAAGCGACCGTACAGAACCATACGGAACCTGGCATGGGGTAAAGCATGAAAGAGGCGCCGCCTCCCACCTCGGGAGACAGCGCCTCTTTCGTTAGAGCCGGGTCAGCGGAAAAGCTTAGCCTTCCACGCCGCACTCAGCCAGAATCAGCTCACGCACGCGGGCGGCGTCAGCCTGACCGCGGGTAGCCTTCATGACCTGACCAACGATAGCGCCGGCTGCCTGAATCTTGCCGGCACGGATCTTGTCGGCGACGTCGGGCATTGCTGCCAGTGCTTCCTGAACGGCTGCGGTGAGCGCGCCATCGTCGGAGACCACTGCCAGGCCGCGGGCTTCAACGATTTCGGCGGGGGTGCCTTCACCGGCGAGGACGAACTCGAGCACCTGGCGGGCAATCTTGTCATTAATCTTGCCTTCGCCAATGAGCGCTTCGAGGGCGACCACGGTTGCGGGCTCCACGCCGAGGGCGGTGAGCTCAACCTCAGCCTGCTTTGCGCGGCGGGCGATTTCGCCCATCCACCACTTGCGGGCTGCCGCAGCGGTTGCACCCGCGGCGACGGTCTCTTCGATGACGTCGAGTGCGCCTGCGTTCACCACATCGCGGAACTCCTCATCGGAGTAGCCCCATTCGTTCTTGAGGCGGCGGCGGCGCTCTGCCGGCGGTTCGGGCAGCTCGGCGCGCAGACGCTCAATCCACTCGCTGTTGGTGACGACCGGGACCAGATCCGGCTCCGGGAAGTAGCGGTAGTCGTCAGCATCGGACTTGGGGCGACCCGAGGAGGTTTCGCGGGTGTCTTCGTGCCAGTGGCGGGTCTCCTGGGTGACCTTCTCGCCGCGCTCGAGGATTGCGGCGTGGCGGCGAATCTCGTAGCGGACGGCGCGTTCGACCGAGCGCAGGGAGTTCACGTTCTTGGTCTCGGAGCGGGTACCGAACTTCTCTGCGCCCTTGGGCATGAGGGAGACGTTGGCGTCGCAGCGGACGTTACCGCGTTCCATGCGGGCGTCGGAGATGCCGAGGGAGCGTACGATGTCGCGGATGGCGGCAACGTAGGCGCGGGCCAGCTCGGGTGCTCGCTCGCCGGCACCTACGATGGGTCGGGTCACGATTTCGATGAGCGGCACGCCGGCGCGGTTGTAGTCGACCAGGGAGAAGGTTGCACCCTGGATGCGGCCGTCGGCACCGCCGACGTGGGTAAGCTTACCGGCGTCCTCCTCCATGTGGGCGCGCTCAATCTCGACGGTGAAGATGGTGCCGTCGTCGAGCTCGACGTCCAGGGAGCCGTTTTCGGCGATGGGGCCGTCGGCCTGGGAGGTCTGGAAGTTCTTCGGCGAGTCCGGGTAGAAGTAGTTCTTACGGGCGAAGTAGGACTTATCCGCGATATCGCAGCCCAGCGCCAGGCCGAGCTTGATGGCGGACTCGACGGCGGTCTTGTTCACCACGGGCAGCGCGCCGGGCAGGCCGAGCGAGACGGGGGTGATGTTGGTGTTGGGCGTATCGCCGAACTCGTTGGGTGCGGAGTCGAACATCTTGGTGTTGGTGTTCAGCTCGACGTGCACCTCGAAGCCGAGGACGGGGTCGTACTTTTCGATGGCTTCTTCGAAGCTGAGGACTTCTTCACTCATTACTTGGTTCCCCCAAAGTCAAAGTCGCGGATCAGGGTTTCGGTGTCGGGCAGGCTCTTGTAGAGCGGTGCGCCCCACTTTGCGGTCAGCAGCTCTTCCAGGGCTGCACCGACGCGGTAGAGGCGGGCATCCTCGCGGGCGGGTGCGGTGAACTGGATGCCGACGGGCAGGTTGTTCTCCTCGGAGAGGCCGCCGGGCAGGGAGAGCGCCGGGACGCCCGCCAGGTTGACGGGCACGGTGGCGACGTCGCCCAGGTACATGGCCATGGGGTCGCCTTCGGTCTTCTCGCCGAGCTTGAACGCGGTGGAGGGTGCGGTCGGGGAGATCAGCACGTCGCACTTTTCGAAGGCGGCGGCGTAGTCGCGCTGGATGAGGGTGCGCACGCGCAGTGCGGCGCCGTAGTAGGCGTCGTAGTTACCTGCGGACAGTGCGTAGGTGCCGAGGATGATACGGCGCTTCACCTCGTGGCCGAAGCCGGCGGCGCGGGTGGCGGCCATGACTCGCTCGATGGTGACGGGGCCGTCCTCGGGCACGACGCGCAGGCCGTAGCGCACACCGTCGTAGCGTGCCAGGTTGGAGGACACCTCGGAGGACATGATCATGTAGTAGGCGCTGATGGCCTCGGTGACGGAGGGCAGGGAGACCTCAACAATCTCGGCGCCCGCGGCGCGCAGAGCCTCGACGGATTCGCGGAAGCGCGCGAGCACGCCGGCCTCGAAGCCTTCGCCGTCGCCGCCGCCGAGCTCCTTGATGACGCCGACGCGCAGGCCGGAGAGGTCACCCTTGCGGGCTGCTTCTGCGCCTGCCTTGGCCTCTTCGGCGAAGTTGCCGGGCGTATCGGGCAGAGAGGTGGAGTCGAGCGGGTCGTGACCTGCGATGGCCTCGTGCAGCATGGCGGTGTCGAGCACGGTGCGTGCGACGGGACCAACCTGGTCGAGGGAGGAAGCCATGGCGATGACGCCGTATCGGGAGACGGAGCCGTAGGTGGGCTTGACGCCGACGCTACCGGTCAGCGCTGCGGGCTGGCGGATGGAGCCACCGGTGTCGGTACCCAGGGCCAGGGGCGCCTGGAACGCGGTGACGGCCGCTGCGGAGCCGCCGCCGGAGCCGCCGGGGGCGCGGTCGAGTGCCCAGGGGTTGCGGACCACGCCGAACGCGGAGTGCTCGTTGGAGGAGCCCATGGCGAATTCGTCGAGGTTGGTCTTGCCGAGGATTGGCATGCGTGCCTCGCGAACCTTGCGGGTGACGGTGCCGTCGTAGGGGCTCATCCAGCCTTCAAGCATGCGGGATGCCGCGGTGGTGGGCTGACCCTTGGTGACGATGAGGTCCTTAACGGCGATGGGCACACCGGCCAGCGGGGGCAGTTCCTTGCCCGCTGCGCGGTCTGCATCCACTGCTGCCGCGGTGGCGAGTGCTTCTTCGGCGTTGACGTGCAGGAAGGCGTTGAGGCCGCTCTTGCCGTCTGCGCGGTTATCGCTCAGGGGTGCGCCATCGGTGGCGGCGATGCGGTCCAGGTGCGCCTGGGTGAGTTCGACGGAGGTAATCTCGCCGGCGGCCAGCTTGGCGGCGGCTTCGGCGGCGGTGAGCTGAATCAGTTCGTTCACTTGGTGTGTCTCCTCTTAGTCTTCGTCGAGGATTGCCGGCACGCGGAACTTGCCGTCCTGTGCGTCGGGGGCGCCGGAGAGCGCCTCTTCCTGGGTGAGGGTCGGGACGGGTACGTCTTCGCGGAAGACGTTCTCGAGGGGGATCGGGTGGCTGGTCGCGGGGATGTCGGCAGTTGCTTTCTGCGACATGGTCTCAACGGATGCGACGATGATGTCGAGTTCAGACGCCATCGCGGTGAGTTCTTCATCGGTCATCTCAATGAGTGCCAGCGATGCCAGGTGCTTGACCTGTTCAAAGGTGATGGCAGACATGGTTCTCCCGTAGTTTTGTTTTTTGTTTCTTCTCTAGTGTAGTGGAGGTTGGGTTTCTCGTCTCTTCGGGAGGCGTTCTGCCTACCTATCGGTCGGGATACCGCCCGAGGGGGCGTGCGGCGACGGCCTTCACCGGGTACGTTCGGCTCCGCTACCGGAGGTTAACGCACAACGCCCCGCTCCTTCGGTGAAGGGCGGGGCGTTGTGGTACAGCGTCAGAACGACCGCTTCAGGGGTGAACCTTATGCGGGGATGTTCAGGACCTGGCCGGGGAAGATCAGGTCAACGTTGTAGATGATGTCGGTGTTCGCAGCGGCGATTGCCTGGTAGCCACCTGCAACGCCGAGCTTCGAAGCGATCAGCGAGAGGGAGTCACCGGGAACCACGGTGTAGGTGCCTGCGGCAACCTTGGGGGTTGCCACGGCGGGTGCCTGTGCTGCGGGTGCCTGTGCTGCGGGTGCAGCAGCAGCGGGTGCCTCAGCTGCGGGTGCAGCCTGTGCTGCGGGTGCCTCAGCTGCAGGAGCTGCTGCCTGAGCGGCGGGAGCTGCCTGAGCAGCGGGTGCAGCCTGTGCCGCGGGAGCGGTGTAGGTCTGCTGGGTCTGCGACTGTGCAGCCACGGTGGTGGTTGCGGCGGTCGAGGTGGTGGGCTCGGTGTAGGTGGGAGCTGCGCCGGTCTTGCCGTAGAGGCCAAGCTTAGCGGAGCATGCGGGCCATGCGCCCCAGCCCTGGATAGCGAGCAGACGCTCGCCTGCCTCGATCTGCTGTGCACGGGTAGCGTTCGCGGGGGAGCCGGACATGCCGACGCCGTTCCAGGACTGCTGGGTGAACTGCAGACCGCCGTAGAAGCCGTTACCGGTGTTGATGGACCAGTTACCACCGGACTCGCACTGTGCCAGTGCGTCCCAGGTAGCACCGTCTACTGCGTTTGCAGCGGGCATCGACATGGTAGCTGCTGCAACGCCACCGATGGCGAGAGCTGCTGCGGTACGACGAATGGAAGTGTTCTTCATAATGCTCCTTGGGGCCGTCCCCGCTCGTTCCGTCCCCGGAACTCTGGCGCGGCGCCGCTCACCCTTTGATAACGAAGTAGGTTACTCATTTTCTGGCTCTACCATGTGAGCGGCTCTCCATCGATTTCATGTCACCGTGAGCGATTCTGCGCTAGTGCGCGGAATCCGATGGCACTTCCTCGGTGGGGACGTGCGGTAGAACCGGGCATCGTTTCAAGCATTCCAAGCTTGAAACCACATAAGCGATTCCCTGACGAGAATCTTTCTGGTCTCCAAGATAGCCGAGGTTGTGGCGGTTTCCAACCCCGTTTTAGGTTCACAGCGAACGTCCCGACTTCTCCCAGGGTTCTTTAAGGTAAAGAGTGCAGGAAACGTTAATCCCCCGATTGAATCCCGGGGTTTTCGACCCGTTTTCCCCGATATTCCGGGGTTTTCTAGGGGGTTTAGCCGGATGCGCTCCCCCGCCCTCCGCCTCCTTTAACGGGTACTCGCACCACCCCAATAGGGGATTCGAACAGCGTGTAAAAAAATTTTAAATATTTCTACGCTCTCGGAGTGTTTTAAGCTCTCCAACCCCCAGAAACTGTGGTAATTAAAAGTGCCAAATTTTGGTATTCGGGCCCCGAAGAGCACTCTTCGGGGCCCGAACGGCGTACATACATACCTCAATACCCCGCGGCCCACAGTACCGCGGCCCGCGGAGACAGGGGAATACCTCGACGGCTTACGCCTCCGACTCTCCGGAGGTGCTTTCGGAGCCGGTCTCAAGCGCCTCCGGGCCGCCCTCGAGCAGGGCGGTGAAGCCCTCCTCATCCAGCACCCGCAGGCCCAGGGCCTCGGCCTTATCCAGCTTCGAGCCGGCGTTCGCGCCGGCCACCACAAAGTGGGTCTTCTTCGAGACCGAGCCGGAGGCCTTGCCGCCGCGAGAAATAATCGCTTCCTTTGCCCCGTCGCGGGTGTAGCCGTTCAGGGTGCCGGTCACGACCACGGTCAGACCCTCCAGGGTGCGCTCCACCGATTCGTCGCGGCTGTCCTCCATGCGCACGCCGGCGGCGGCCCAGGAGTCCACGATTTCGGCGTGCCAATCCTCAGCGAACCACTCGATAATCGAGTCCGCAATGGTGGGGCCCACGCCGTCCACCGAGGCTAGACGCTCGCGATCCGCCTCGCGGATAGCCTGCATCGAACCGAACTCCGCGGCGAGCGCGCGGGCAGCGGTCGGGCCCACGTGGCGAATCGAGAGGGCAACCAGCACGCGCCACAGCGGCTGTTGCTTTGCTTTCTCCAGCTCGGCGAAGAGGTTCAGCGTATTCTTCGTGGGCTTCGGCTCGGGGCGCGCCTTGGTCGGTTTGGTGTAGAAATAGGGCACACGCTCCATCTTTCCGGTGCCCACGCCCTTGACCTTCTTCTCACGCTCGATGGTGACCTCGCGTAGGTCCTCGGGGGTCAGGTCGAAGAGATGCGCCTCGGTGGTCAGCGGAGGGGTGTCCGGGGTTGCGGGGCTGGTGAGCGCCTTGGCGGCCTCGAAGCCCAGCGCCTCAATGTCGAAGGCACCGCGGCTTGCCGCGTAGTACACACGCTCGGTCAGCTGCGCCGGGCAGGAGCGGGGGTTCGTGCAGCGCAGGTCCACGTCCCCCTCCTTGCCGGGGGCCAGCGGCGAACCGCAGGAGGGGCACTCGCTGGGCATGACGAACTCGCGTTCGGTGCCGTCGCGCAGGGCGACCACGGGGGCGACGATTTCGGGAATCACATCGCCTGCCTTGCGCAGCACCACGGTGTCGCCGATGAGCACGCCCTTAGCTTTGACCACGTCCTGGTTGTGCAGGGTGGCCCGCTCCACGGTCGAGCCCGAGACGAACACGGGCTCCATGACGCCGTAGGGGGTCACGCGGCCGGTGCGTCCCACGTCCACGCGGATGTCCAGCAGCTTGGTGTTCACCTCTTCGGGCGGGTACTTGTACGCCACGGCCCAGCGCGGCACGCGAGAGGTGTAGCCCAGCTGCGCCTGGGTTGCGAAATCATTGACCTTGATGACGATGCCGTCAATCTCGTGCACGAGGGAGTGGCGCTGCTCGCCGTAGCGGTTGATGAAGTCGAAGATGCCCTCGACCGAATCGGTCAGCTCACTGTAGGGGCTCACGGGCAGGCCCCAGGAGGCGAGCAGATCGTAGGTCTCAAACTGGGTGGCAATATCCAGGCCGGTGCGCGAACCGATGCCGTGCACGTACATGCTCAGCGGGCGCGAGGCGGTAATCGCCGCATCCTTCTGGCGCAGCGAACCTGCCGCTGCGTTACGCGGGTTCGCGAAGGGGTTCTTGCCGGTGGCAATCATGGACTCGTTGAGCTTCTCGAAGTCGGCGGAGGAGATGAACACCTCGCCGCGAATCTCGATTTCTTCGGGGTGGCCCTCGCCGCTCAGCTGCTGCGGGATGCTGGCGATGGTGCGCACGTTGTGGGTGACGTCCTCGCCGGTGGTGCCGTCACCGCGGGTTGCCGCGCGCACGAGGGTGCCGTTGCGGTAAAGCAGGTTCACGGCCAGGCCGTCGATCTTCAGCTCGGTGAGCCAGCGCGGGGCGGCGCCGGTAAGGTTGCGGACGCTCTCCTCGGTCTTGGTCAGCCAGGCGCGCAGCTCCTCGAAGGAGAAGACGTCCTCGAGGGAGTACATGCGTTCCAGGTGGGTGACGGGCGCGAAAGCCTCGATGGCTTCGCCGCCGACCTCCTGGGTGGGCGAGTCGTTGGCGATGATGAGCGGGTGCTCGGCCTCGATGATTTCGAGGCGGCGGTAGAGAGCATCGTACTCGGCGTCGGAGAGGAACGGTGCGTCCTCATTGTAGTAGGCGCGGCGGGCGGCGCGAATCTTATCTGTCAGCTCCGCGTATTCGGCGCGCAGGGAATCCGTAATCTTCTCGGAGTTTTCTGCGGGGCTCTCTGCTCGAGTCTCAGCGGGTGCGGTGGTGGGGGCGTTGTTCTCAGTCACCCGTCCAGTTTAACGTGTTGGGGCGCGCTCCTCCCCCGCCGCCGTCACGGCGGCTCCTTCCCGGCCGGTTTCCGCGGGTAGAGTTCACCCCCGCATCCTGCCGGCACTCGAGCGAGTACCCGCTGAAGGCGGGGGTGCATCAGAACTATGGGTTTAGGCCTCGACGGCATCCGCCACGATGACGGTGATGTTATCGCGGCCGCCCGAGCGCAGCGCCTCGTGCTGCAGCACGTCCGCGGCGTCCTGCGGGTGACGAATCGAGGTGAGCACGCGGGCCATGTACTCGTGCGACAGCTCGCCGGAGAGGCCGTCGGAGCAGAGCATCAGGCGGTCGCCGGGGCGTGCGGGCAGAACCCAGAAGTCCGGTTCCCAGTAGTTGCCGGTGCCCAGCGCGCGGGTAATCACGTTGCGGCGCGGGTGGGTTAGCGCCTCCATGGGCGTAATCTGGCCCTCGTCGACCAGGTACTGCACCTCGGAGTGGTCCGTCGTAATCTGCTCCAGCGATGCGGCGCCCTCGGAGCCGGGCAGCTTCTCCATGCTGGAGTGGTGGATGCCGTCGTCCTCGCGCATCAGGCGGTAGGTACGGGAATCGCCGATGTTGAAGACGACCCACAGGTTCTGCCGGCCGATGCGGGTCAGCCACGCACCGGTCACGGTGGTGCCGCCGGAACGCGAGAGAGCTTCCTTGATCTCCTCGTTGGTTTCGCCGAGGATGTCGTGCAGACGGTCGAGTGTCTGCACGATTTCCTTGTTCAGCTCGGCGTTGATGCGGCGGCGACGCTTGACCGGGTCGCTCTCGTCGATGGCGGCGATACGTTCGGTGTAGGCCGCCTGCTCGCTTTCGCTGCGGCCGCCGGGCATCGTGAAGAAAGGCGAGTAGGCGAGCTGACGCACGCACAGGCGTGAGGCGACCTCGCCGGCTTCGTGGCCGCCCATGCCGTCCGCGACCACGCAGAGGGAACCGGCGACGACCATCGAATCTTCGTTGTTTTCTCGATGTGCGCCGCGGTGGGTGGCACCGCCGGTACGTAGTTTCAGTTCAGTCATGAGAGGTTGATCTCCATAGTGTAGTGTGCGCGACGGGTCACCGCCACGGGGTCTACGTTACCAAAGCTTCGGACGTTTCGCGTTCCCTGGGATGTGAGGGTGTAATGATTTCCCACCTGTCGGAGTGTGTTTGCCGTCTCATTATCGGTGAGCACGGTTCCCGGTTCGGCCAGGGAAACCAGGCGCGAGGCCAGGTTCACGCTGGAGCCGTACACGTCGCCGCGGTTGGCCAGAACCTCGCCCCAGATGAAGGCGACGCGCACATCCGGCAGCTGCGGGTCTGCGCTAATCTTTTCGGAGAGCTGCAGACTAATCTCGGCTATCGCATCCGGGGTTTCGGTGAGGAAGAACACCTCGTCGCCGAGAGTCTTAATGATGCGCCCGCCCAGGGGTGCGATGACGTCCAGGCAACTCTGCTCAAAGCGGTTAATGAGCTGTGAGAGGGCGGCCGCGTCCAGGTTGCGCACCAGGGAGGTGTACGAGACCAAATCCACGAAGCCCACGCCGCGCACGAGCGGCAGGTGGGCGATGCCCGAGCTGGTGGCGCTGTTCTCGCGCAGGCCCAGGCGCAGGATTCCGGCGTACATCTGACGGCGGTAGGCGTAGACGGCCAGGTGCTCGAGCGTCTCGAGGTAGCGGGGGAAATCCAGAAGTAGCTTGCGGCGGGCCTCGTTGTCGTCCACGTCCTCGGTGACCATGATGTTGTGCACCAGGGCCTCAATCTGCCAGGCGACCGTACGATCGGTCAGCTGGCCCTCGGCGCGAACCAGGGACACCACGTACTCCATGCGAATCGTGCCCTCGTCGTCCAGGGCTCGCAGGTCGGCGAGCATGCGCACATCGGTATCGGTGAAGTAGGGAACGTTCGGGGCGATATCGGGGAACCCCATGTTGCGCCAGATGCGGCGGGCCGCCTCCAGCGGAATCCCGGCAAGCTCCGCGGCCTGCGAGGGGGTGTAGCGACTGCCTTCGCCGAGCAGGGACTTCTCGAGGGCGCGCACGCCCTCCTTGGAGCGTTCGTCCCGGTAGATATTGTTTTGGGCGAGGTTCTGCAGAATCTTGAGGTTGAGCATCTGGGTTTCGGGGCCCATGCTCCCACCGGAGGAACCCGCCGGAGCGGCGTCGCCCGATTCCCGCGGAGAGGGTTCGGGTCGGTAGTGGTTCGCCGTGCTCATAACCGTTACCGGTCCTTTCTTCTCTGCCGGATGAATAGTTCGTTGTTCTGCCCGGGCTTGCGCCATCCGCCGGAGCATTAAATGCCTGCCGCGCGAGCGCTTCCCGCTGGTTTGGGCGCCTTCCGCCGCGGCGAATCGTGCCCTGCACCCCACCCGGCGTGTGGTTCCGGGCTCACCTCTACCCCCATGAGAGGGCGCGGTAGTGGAGTATTTCACAGTTAAGGATACTCCAGTCAGCGTTTTTCCGGCGGGGTTCAGCCGAGGGTCTGTCCCACGAGTCCGCTTTGGCGCGGCGAAACGGTGAAGTTTAGATGTAGCCGGCGCGCAGGGGGTAGTGCTCGCGGTAGGCCGACTCCAGCTCCGCGTCGAAGCGTTCGGGGGCGGGAACGTAGCGCAGACGGTGGTGCACTCCGCGGCACACCACGTAGACCGAACCGTACCCCAGCCAGGACCCCGGAGCGCCCTCGCGCACCCAGCGCTGCCCGAGCGAATCCAGGTAGAGAGACTCGTCGCCCGTGCGGGTCACGAGCCCCCGCCGCACCACCAGGCGGTGCGTGGTGATGAGGTACCCGGTGGTCAGCCAGCGCCACCCGATGCGCAGTGCGCCGATGAAGAAAGCGACCGCCGCAATTGTGCCGACCCACCAGAGGATCACGGAGGAACGGGCCGTGGATGCGAAGGCCGCCGCCGCGATGCCGAGCAGCAGGCAGGTGAGGCTGGGCAGCAGTGCCCCCGGGTGCTGGCGGGTCGCGACGATGACGTATTCGCCGGGGTTGAGTTGTCCGCGCAGGCGCATGGCACTCCTCGATTGGTGGTGGGTCTGGTGTTGGCGAGTCGGTCGCCGGGGTCTTCTCGTACCTCTAGTGTGCCGGTCGAAAGTCCCCGTAGCTACCGTTGGCCGGGCGCAGGTGCTCAATATCGCCCACCGCGTAGGGGGCGAGCGTGCCGTCCTCGCGACGAATCAGGATGCGTCCCTGCGCGTCCATGTCCTCGGCCACGCCGCGCACGACGCTGCCGTCGGGCAGGCTCATGGCCACCTCGGCGCCGAGGGTGGAGCACACGGCGCGGGCCGCATCCAGCAGGCTGGGCGCGCCGGTGAGGGGGTCGGCGGCCTCGGGGTCTCCCCCGGCGCGCAGGAAGGCGCGGTAGCGTCGGGCGAAGGCGATCAGCAGGCGTTCGAGCACCTCGGTCGAGTCGACGGTGCGTCCCGTGCACAAAAGCAGGCTCGTGGCGGTGGGGACCGGGAGCTGCCCTGCGGTCATATTGGTGTTCTGGCCGATGCCCACGATAATGCTGCGCAGCCCCTCGTTGGCTCCGCTTTCGGGTACGAGCTGGGCGAGTACGCCGCAGCCCTTCGCCCCGTTGGCGATAACGTCGTTGGGCCATTTGAGGTGGGCCTCGGCGCCGTAGTGCCGCCAGATGTCCACGACGCTCAGCCCGGCCACGAGGGTGAGCCAGTGGTAGCTGTCTTCGGGCAGTTCGCGGGTACCGGGTTCGGTCGAGGCGTGCGGGCGCACCACGATGCTCGTGGCCAGACACGCGCCGGGCGGCGCGGTCCAGGGGCGAGCCAGCCGGCCTCGGCCGTCGCTTTGGTAGAGGGTTGAGAAGACGGAGAGTTCGCCGAGGCTTTCGCGGTCGGCGTCGGTTCCGTTCATGAGCAGTTCGCGGGCACGGGTGGTGGTGGAGTCCACGCTGTCGAAGAGGTGCACGCTCGCGTAGCCGGCATCCAGGGCGGCGGTGCGGGCGCGGGGTGCATCCAGCACGGTGGTATCCAGCACGGTGGCCGGAGTCCGTTCGCTCTCGTTGCTTTCGGTCATGTTCTCCCCCGGTTTGTTCTGGTTTTTGGTTTGTTCTGGTTTTCGTGCTTCGCGCGGCACCCGTCGGCACGTTGCGGCCCGTTCGGTTCTGCCCAAACGGTGCGGGTTCTCACGATATCATCAAGCGGCCGTCCACCGCGCCCCTTCCGCCGCTTTCTTTGCGTGCCCGCTGTTCCCGGCGGCGACGAGACGGTACATTAGACAGTGCGGGTGTGTAATGCACCGAAGCAGAAGCGGGGTCCGCCCCGCTCACCCCGAGTTTCAGCCCGAAGGAAGTCCCCATGGCTCACTACGCAATTACCTACGTTTACGCCGCACCCGAGGAGCAGGCCAAGTACCGTCCGGCTCACCGCGAGTACCTGGCCTCTCAGATTGAGGCCGGCAACCTGATTGTTTCCGGCCCCCTGCTCGACGGCGAGGTTGCGACCGGCGCCCTGCTGATTGCGAAGGTCGATTCCGTTGAGGACGCCGAGAAGATTGTGGCTAACGACCCCATGAACGTCGGCGGCGCCGTGGTTTCGCACACCGTGACCGCCTGGAACCCCGTGCTGGGCACCATCTAGTCGTTTTCCGTCGTCGATACGGACGCTTCCCCTCCCGCGGCTCATAAGGGCCCGCGCGGAGGGGATTTCTGCGTGCACGCGAGTGTATCTAACGATGGGATGTGCGCTCTTCGTCTGGCATGTGTGCCCCAGTTCGCACTATAGTTTAAGGATATGCACTGTTATGCCCGTCCCGTCGTCGGGGAGGGCAAACATCCATCACCGCAACCACTGGCTCCCGTCGCGTCGGGTAGGAGCAGGAACGAGGAATAATGTCCGAGAACCTCCAGCAGGAATACGATCTGAGCACCACCGCCGGTAAGCTCGCCGATTTTTACGCGCGCCGCGAGCGTAGCTACGTGCCCAGCGGTGAGGCAGCCATCGAAAAGCAGCATGCCCGTGGTAAGAACACCGCCCGCGAGCGCATCGAAATGCTCCTGGACGAGGGCTCTTTTGTTGAGTTCGACGCCCTGGCGCGCCACCGCACCACGGCCTTCGGCATGGAGTCGAAGAAGCCTCTCGGCGACGGCCTGGTCTCCGGCTACGGCACGGTGGATGGCCGCCTGGTCGCCGTGTACTCTCAGGATTTCACCGTGTACGGCGGTTCCCTCTCGCAGGTCAACGGCGAGAAGATCGTGAAGGTGCAGAAGTTTGCGCTGAAGAACGGTTGCCCCGTCATCGGCATTAACGACGGCGGCGGCGCCCGCATCCAGGAGGGTGTGGCATCGCTGGCGATGTTCGCCGATATCTTCCGCATGAACGTGCGCGCCTCCGGCGTGATCCCGCAGATTTCGGTCATTATGGGCCCCTGCGCCGGCGGTGCGGCGTACTCCCCCGCCCTGACCGACTACATCGTCATGGTGGATAAGACCTCCCACATGTTCATCACCGGCCCGGACGTCATCAAGACCGTGACCGGTGAGGATGTGGACATGGAGACCCTGGGTGGCGCGCGTCAGCACAATTCCGTGACCGGCACCAGCACCTACCTGGCCGAGGATGAGGACGACGCCTTCGACTTCGTGCGCGAGCTGCTGGAGTTCCTGCCCTCGAATAACCTCACGGAGTCCCTGCCGCTTGAGCACGATCAGGATCCCGAGGTGACCGTGGACGACCTGGATCTGGATACCCTGATTCCGGATTCGGCCAACCAGCCCTACGATATGCGCGAGGTTATCGAGTCGGTCGTGGACGACGGCCACTTCCTCGAGATGCAGGCGCTGTACGCCCCGAACGTGATGATTGGTTACGCCCGCGTTGAGGGCCGCACGGTCGGCATCGTCGCCAACCAGCCGATGCAGTTCGCCGGTTGCCTGGACATTTCGGCTTCCGAGAAGGCCGCCCGCTTCGTGCGCAATTGCGATGCCTTCAACATTCCGATTCTGACCTTCGTGGATGTGCCCGGCTTCCTGCCCGGCACCGATCAGGAGTTCAACGGCATTATTCGCCGCGGCGCGAAGCTGCTCTACGCCTACGCGGAGGCTACCGTTCCGCTGGTCACCGTCATTACCCGCAAGGCCTACGGTGGCGCGTACATCGTGATGGGTTCGAAGAAGCTGGGCGCCGACATCAACCTGGCCTGGCCCACCGCCCAGATTGGTGTGATGGGTGCGCAGGGCGCCGTTAACATCCTGTACCGCCGCGAGCTGGCCGCGCTGGCCGCCGAGGGCGGTGACGTTGAGGCACGCCGCGCCGAGCTGATCGCCAAGTACGAGGAGGAGCTGCTGAACCCTTACCAGGCGGCTGAGCTCGGTTACATCGACGAGGTGATCGCCCCGAGCGAGACTCGCGTGCGCATCATCTCCTCGCTGCGCGCCCTGCACGATAAGCGTGCGGCCACCCCCGCGAAGAAGCACGGCAACATCCCGCTGTAGACCTCGCGACAATAGCGTTTCTACTCCCATGTATTGGGGTGCCGCCCGCGCCCCGTACCGCACGGTTCGCTCCCTCCGAAACCAGGAGGGTCGAACCGTGCGGGTTCTTAGGTTCTAAGGAGGCGTGCCGATGGCAGGCTACAATCCGCTGAGTTACTTCTCGTTCGGCAAGAAGAAGGATGCGACGAGCACCTCGGCGACCCCCGCCCCGTCGGGTCGAGGCCGCGAGGGCGCGCACGCTACCTCGCGCGGCGCGTCCCGGGCACATTCCGAGGCGGTCGCCCCTTCGCCCCGCGGTCGGGCTGAGGCGCATCACGAGGAGGCCGAGGAGCACGAGCCGTTCCTGAAGGTCACGAAGGGCAACCCGACCGAGGAGGAGCTCGCGGCTCTGACCGCCGTGGTGGCCGCGATGCAGGCGAACGCCGCGCACCAGGAGCAGAACACGTTGGTGGGTGCGGCTTCGCGCATCTTGAACCGTCGTCAGCGTCTGGGCGCCTCGTTGCGTCCGGGCCCCGGTTCGTGGAGGCGCGCGCGCCCCATGTAGGCTCTCTCTCCGATTTAGATTGGTTCCCGCCGATTGTCGAAAGACACGGCGGGAATCATTTATTTTCGGGCTTCTTTATCGAAGTAGCACCGTATTCACCGCAAAATACAGATAACCGAACGGTTCCGTCATAATTCACCCGGATAGGGCATAATGATGCGCTTTAGTGATACAATATACGCACAATCATAATAGTGTTGATATACGACAGGGAACGTGTCTAAAAAATGACTAAAAATCACAAGCCCCCTCCGGATGTCTACATCACACTTCTCCTGCCGACGCTCCGGCGCCTGTCGAAAACCTCACCTCGCACAGCCGCCTATATTTGTGAACAGCTACGACAGCAGACAAAGGCCCTCGGCTCGCGGAAGGATCTTCCGGACCTCGAATCCACCGATTTTGCGGCTGCGGTGCATACCACCCTTAAGATCTTGGTGGCGTTGCGTTACGCCCAGCTCATGCCCCGGCTTACCCCGTGGGAGAAGCGCAAGTACCTCCTCACTCCCCTGGGTGCGGAGCTCACCTGCACCCCGCATCTGCACGGCACCGTGCCGCCGCGCGTGGTCAAGCAGGTTCAGTCGCTGTGCGCGCAAAACCTGACCGCCAAGAGCGCCAAAAAGCTTAAGAAACAGGCCAACGCCCTCCTTCAGGAGGCGCAGACGCGGCGCTCGCTCTTCTCTCATTCCTCCGAGGATTCGGGGCTGGATGCGTTCCTCCCGGCAGAGGCTGAAAGCGTGCAGGAGCAACTCGCCGCGGCCGGCACCCCCGGAGAGGCGGGCTTCGGTGACGGGTCACCACAGGGCACTCCCCTCGACGTGATACTCAAGGCCAGCGAATCGCCGATTATGCACGCCCAGGCTGAATTTGCCGAGCATTTTACGCGGGATTTAATTCAGCATATTTACGCCGTTACCCCGGAATATTTTGAGCATATTGTGGCCGATATTTTTACGGCCCTCGGTTTTATCACCGAGGTGACCGGTGGAGTGGACGATAAGGGCGTCGACGTTATTGCCCGCTATTCCGACGGTCTCGATTTCGCTCCCATTTACATTCAGGTTAAGCACTATTGCGGAACCATGAAGGTCACCCCCAATGAGATTCAGAAGCTGGCCGGGGCGGTTCTTCTGCACGACGGTCTGCAGGGGGCGCTCGTGACCTGCGGTTCGTTCGCCCAGCCGGTTCCCGAGTATCTGCAGGGCCTTCCGGGTGCGCGCAATATTGCCCTGGTCGATCAGCACAAGCTGGTGGAGCTCATGATTCGCCATCGCGTGGGCGTGCGCGAGGGCGAGGGCGAATGTGGCTACACAATTGACGAAGAGTACTTCGAGAAGGGTATAGAGCCCTAACCTACCCCGTGCGAACTACCGCGGCCGCTCGCACGGGGATTTACGTCTGCGGCACGAGCTTGCGATATACGTATGTATATTCGCCGGATATTTGCCGGCCACGATATGCGCTGCGGCAAATTCGCTCGGCGCCTGTTTCCCCGCGGTGCCCGTTGATGTCTCGGTAGATTTCCAGGTATTTCTCGTCATTAATTCCGGCACCTATCTTCCGCATATTTTCTTCCGCGTATTTCTCGGCCTACCCCGAAATGGGGAGCGCCGCCTTGTGCGGCTAAAATAAAGAATGTTATGCGACGCATATTCCTCGCGTTCTCAGGGCAGAGGGCAGCTCCGGGTTAGAGAGATGAGCCCCGCAATATTCACTCGGGGGCCACTCTTACTCGGCCCGAGCGTCGTTCGCGGCGCGTCGCACCACCATAAATTCATACATTTAAATCACGATAAGGAATCCCCCCAGTGGCTTTTGTGAATAAAACGATGCTTCACCTCGATCACTCCGACCTGCGACAGCTGCAGGAACAGACTTCCTGGGAGGCGCTGCCCGAGCAGGCTCACACCCTCGGCCTCGCGGCCGTCTTCTCGCTTCTGCACCACTTCGAGCGCGCATCCGAGCGCGACGAGAAGGTTTTCTTCCCCGATACGTACACCCCGGTCGGCGTGGATCTGGGCTTCACCATGACTCAGCGTTTTATCGCCGTCGATGACACCGTGCTCTTCCGCGAGGCCGTCAATAAACTCATCACCGCCCTCGTCAACAGCGACTACCTGGAGGTTTCCCTCAGCCAGCTGCACCCCGGCAACCTGAACTACGCGCTCAGCGAGGCCGGGCGCGAGCTACTCGCCGCCCCCAAGGAGAGCCAGGCCCGCGACCTCGCGAAGATTCTGCCCCTGCAGACCGGCGTCTACCTGTACTACCTGCAGCGCTTCTACCCCGAGCTGCTCTCGCATCTAACGGTCCGCGAGCTGCTACCGATCGTGCTGAGCGTAACCCCCTCCTACCCCGCGGCCGCCCCCGTTAAGATTCGCGAGCTGGTGCTGCGCGAGTGCGGTTTCGTGCAGGGCTGGTACGGCCTGTCCTACCTGGAGCAGCGCATCGTCGAGCCCGCCATCGCCCGGGCGCTGAGCCTGCTGACCCGCGCCGGATACCTGCGCACGAAGACCATCCACGAGCACACCGATTCGCCGGTGACCCTGTATTCGCTCTCACCCGAGGCGAAGGAACTCGTGGCACGCTACCCCGAGCAGGCGGTACCCGCCGCCGAGCTGTCCTCGGTGCTGAAGGAGGTTCCCGAGGACGATGCCGCCGCCGTAACCGCAGAGGATATTCTCGCGACCGAGAAGCTGCTGGTGCACATGGGCGCCCTGCTCTTCGGCGTGCTCAACGATGGCGGCGCGGACGTCGAGCTGAGCCTGCCCAGCCTGGAGCAGGTCTTTGAGCGGGACGAACGCCTCAAGGCCGCCGCGGAAAACCCCTACTTCCAGCGGATTGAGGCGCAGGACTACCTATACGACGTGCTGACCGCGCACCGTTACCTCTCCGAGCGCGACACCGTGTACTCGCTGGGACCGGATTTTGCCCCCGCGCTCGCGCAGGCTCAGGAGCCGAAGGTTGAACGCCTGGTGACCGCAACCCTGCTCGACCCCGCCGCGGTGGATGCGCTGCCCTACCCGCACCAGTTGCTCTACCCGATCCTGAAGATTGTGAGCGAGAGCCCGCGCATCTCGTACTACGACGTGTACGACGAGCTGAGGGCTTCCCTCAACATCCCCTACCTGCAGGGAGAAATCGCGCCGCACCGCTACAAGCTGACCCCGCGCCTGCGCAACCGCTTCTCGGTGGCCATGCACGTGCTCAAGGGTGAGCGGCTCTTGAACGCCCTGCGCGAGGGTACGGGCCGCACCTCCCGCAAGAACCCGGAACGCTACGAGCTGAGCGAGTCGGGTCGCGAGCTGCTGGAGCGCTTCCCCGAGGGCGCCCCGGAGGCGGTGACCGCCCGCATGGCGCCCCTGCCGCCGCAATCGCTCAAGCACAAGCTGCCGCAGGATATTGCCGAGGAGCTTGCCGCCCGCGAGCAGGCGGTGCAGGCAGCCAAGGAGGCGCGCGCTGCCGAGCGTCAGGCCCGCCTGGCCGCTCGTGAGCAGTCGCATCGTGCCGAGCCGGTGCCGGGCGCATCCCCCGCGATGCTGGCCCGCCCGGGTGCCGCCGCGCCCGCTACCCCCTCGGCCTCGGAAGCCCCCGCGGTACCCGCCTCGGTTCCGGCCCCCGCACAAGCAACGGCCCCCGCCGTTTCCGAGGCACCCGCCGCGACCGTGAGCGTCGAGCCCTCCGCAGCCCTTGAGGTCGCCGCATCCCAGGTGCGTGAGGCTCTCAAGCGCTACCGCGCGGTCTTCCGCCGCGAGGCCCTGGTCCCGGCGCTGGCGGGCGTGAGCGACGAGCGGTTCCGCCGCATCGGGTTCGATCTGTTCCTCATGCGCGGCTACAGCGTTGAGCCGTTGGATGCTCAGGGCGTGGACGGCGTGGCGACCCCCGCCAGCGGCGATGCAGAACGCGCGTTCTACATTCGGGCCCTACGTCTGGATTCCGGAACAGTTTCCCCGCGGGAGGTCACCCAATTCTTCCTGGCCGTACACGCCCGAGGCGGTCAGCTCGGCACCTTCATCACGAACACCGCGTTCAGCGATGAGGCCTACGACGAGTTCATCCGCTGCTCGACCAAGTACCCGCAGATTCTGGTGGATCTGGTTTCGGGTAATGAGCTTCAGGATCGCCTGATCGCGCACCGCCTGGGCGTGGCCGAAGGAACCGGCGGCCTGCTCGAGCTGAAGGGCGAGTACTTCACGAGCTAACGGCTCGCGGGGTGGCCGGGCGGAGCCGGGAGGTCCGCATCCGGACGAAAGAGCCGCTATCGAGAGGCCCGTGCACACGAGAATCATCCGTGTGCGCGGGCCCCGTGCTCTCCCGGGCCCCCACCCGGTCCGCCCCGTGGCGATGTGTAATAATACCGCCACAAGAGGGGCATATCGTGGCAGAAGGCACACTGCTGGGTTAGGATATGAACATGAGCACCTACCAGGAACTTCCGAGCATTTACCGTGTGAAGCGCCAGTTGAGCGACGTCGATCAGCTGGCCAACGATTACTTCGAAAAGGTCCTCGACCTTAACCCCGTGCTGGCTACAGAGCTGGGCCGCAAGGGTGTCGAAACCCTCTACCCCGATTACTCCCCCGCCGGTGAGAAGGCGCTACACCGCCTGGCCAAGAAAACCCTCAAGAAGATTGACAGCGTTCTGCCCATCGACGACGTCGACCTGGTCACCCTGGACGCCCTTCAGGAGCGCTTGAGCCTGTACCGCGCCCAGCGCAAGGCGGGATTCGGCTATTGGCAGCTCAACAACATCACCTCTGTTCCGCAGGAGGTGCGCTCCGTCTTCGACCTCATGAAGCGCAACTCCCGCGAGGACTGGGAGCACATTATCGGCCGCATGCACCGCGTGCCCGAGGCGCTGGACGGGCTCGTGCTGAGCCTCGAGGCGGCCCGCGCGGACGGCAAGATTTCCCCGCGCCGTCAGGTGGACATCGTCATCGAGCAGACCGCCGCGTACTACGCGCCCGGCGGTTTCTTTGACGAGCTGGCCGCCGAGGTTGCCGCCGCCGAGCCCGAGCTGGCCGAGGCCGCCGCAGAGGGCGCCGAGCGCGCCAAGGACGGCTACCGCCACCTCAATGACTACCTCGTGACGGTTCTGCAGCGCGCCGCACCCGCCCGCGATGCGGTGGGCCGCGAGGCGTACAGTCTGCACTCGCGTTCTTTCTTGGGCACCACCGTCGACCTGGACGAAACCTACGCCTGGGGTGTGAAGGAGCTGGAGAGCATCATCGCCCGTCAGCGCGAAGTGGCCGAAGAGATTGAACCCGGCGCCAGCATCGAGCGCGCCAAGCAGCTGCTCGACGAAGACCCGAACCGACAGCTGAACGGCACCGACGAGCTGAAGGCGTGGATGCAGAAGCTCGCCGACGCGGCGGTGGAGGACCTCTCCGCCGAGCACTTCGCGATCGGCGGCCCCATGCGCCGCATCGAGTGCTGCATCGCGCCCACCCACGAGGGCGGCATCTACTACACCGGACCCTCCCCCGACTTCTCGCGTCCCGGCCGCATGTGGTGGTCCGTGCCCGAGGGCGAAGACCGGTTCACGACCTGGCGCGAAACCTCCACTGTGTACCACGAGGGCGTTCCGGGGCACCACCTGCAGATTTCCATCGCCACGGCGCTGGCCGGCACCATGAACTCCTGGCGTACCAACATGCTGTGGGTGTCCGGTCACGGCGAGGGCTGGGCCCTGTACGCCGAGCGTCTCATGGAGGAGCTGGGCTACCTGAAGGATCCGGGCGACCGCATGGGCATGCTGAACGCGCAGCGGATGCGCGCGGCCCGCGTGGTCTTCGATATCGGCGTTCACTGCGAGATGCCGATTCCCGCGGAGTGGGCTGAGCAGCTCGGCGTTGAGCCCGGCACGATCTGGACCTCCGAGCTGGGCTACGAATTCCTGAAGCAGAACCTGGACGATTCCGAGGGTCAGGTGCGCTTCGAGTTCCTGCGCTACCTGGGCTGGCCGGGCCAGGCCCCCAGCTACAAGATCGGCGAGCGCCTGTGGCTGCAGCTGCGCGAACAGGCCCTGGCCCGCGGCGAGGATATGCGCCAGTTCCACACTCGAGCCCTGATGCTCGGCTCGGTGGGTCTGGACACCCTGCGTCGTGCGCTCACCGACGAGATGATGCTTCCGCTCGAGGCCGAAGACGACGATGACGACGACTAGGCCGTAGCGCCGCGCCGGTTTTTCGTCACGGCCCCGCCGCAACGGCTGGCTTAACGCCGAAGGCCCCCGCCTCAGCTAGTGAGGTGGGGGCCTTCGGCGTTAGCGGGCTCGGTGGTTCAGCCTCGGCCGAACCCGGCGTGCGTGCCTAGTAGCCGAAGTTTGCCGTGCCGGGATCCTGCGAGGCGGAGCCCAGCGAACCGGGGGCGTTCAGGTCAACCAGGTGCGGCGCGAAGCGGCACCAGTAGTCGGTCAGCGCGCCGTTGGATTCGCGGATGCCCACGCCCACGCAGCGTCCGCCGACGACCCACACACCCAGAACGGGGTGGCTCACCGGCTGGATGATGCCCTCGTAGCGAGGTGCCGGGATGTACTCCTGGTAGACGAACTCGCTCTCGGGGGCGGTGGAGAAGAAGTCGTCCTCCTCCGGCTTGACGAAGACGTTGTAGTCGGGGGCGTAAATCTCCACGCCGTCGCCCTCGCGCCCGAAGATGGGCTTGCGAACCCAGTTGCGCAGGTCGCCGCGATGCCCGGCGTAGGTGGGTACCAGGTTCGGGTGGCCCGGGTACTTATCCCAGAGAGCGGCCAGCAGCAGCTTATTGGACAGGAACATCTTCCAGGCAGGCTCAATCCAGCGCTGCACCGCGCCGTGGTAGGCGAAGAGCAGCTGGTCGTAGCCCGAGTCGCTGTCGGTGGCCAGGTCCTCCCAAGGGTAGAGCTTGAAGAGGTTGCTGATGGGCCGGCCCTCGGCGTCCTTCCAGCTCTTGGTCGGTTCGTCAAAGATGATCTCGTCAATGGGCACGAGGATGGTTTCGATGCCGGCCTGCTGGGCGGCGTAGGCGATGAGCCACAGGTTGTTGTAGTCTTCCCGGTTCTCGTCGATGTCCTCGGGCACGTGGGCCAGGTGCAGGACGGGGCGCTGGCCGCTCGTGAGCTCGGGCGCAAAAATCTGTCGCCAGCGGTCCACGAAGGCCTCGCCGATTTCGCCCCAGTGCGCGTAGCCCTGCATGTCGAGGCGCTGATCCTTGGCCCAGGTCTTCTGGCAGACGGCCGCCTCCACAATACCGGTGGGGGTGTCGGCGTTGTACTCCAGCAGCTTGAGGGGTTCGCCGGGCACGCCGGAGTAGATGAAGTCGAAGCGTCCGTAGAAGTCGGGGTCGCGGCGGTTCCAGGACTCGACGGCCAGGTTGAACGCGCCGTGCGGCAGGCCCAGGGTACCAAAGGCCCCGGAGGCCAGGTAGTCCACGGCGCTCAGGCACATGCGGTGCATTTCTTCGGCCTGGGCACGGACGGAATTCATCTCCTCCGGGCTGAAGATGTAGGCTGCGTACTCGTTCCAGTAGTGGTCGGGGTCGTCGGGGCCGTCCACGCTGTAGGTGAGGCCTTCTTCGACGATGACCTTCTCCCACTCGGGGCGGCCCAGGGGGAATTCTTCACGGCGCATAGTGGTTTCCTTGCCGGTAGCGGGGGTGATGTACGGGTGCGGATGCGGGAGGGCTTAGCCGCCGGAGCGGCCGCCGCCGGACTTGGAGCCGCCACCGAAGCCGCCCTTGCTGCCGCTGGACTTGCTACCCGACTTGTTCGAGCTGGACGAACCCGACTTGCTACCCGACTTGTTGCTGGAGCTGGTGCCCGACTTAGAGGAGTTGGAGGAGCCGGAGGAACCAGAATTGCTACCGCTACTGCCGTTGCGGCGGGAGTTCGAGACGGTACCGGTCGTGTTATCGCGCACCGAGGAGGTCTTGCCGGTGTTCTTGGTCGAGGTTTCCTTACCCGAAGAAATCGTCGAGGACTTCTTGGCGCTGCGGTAGGAGTCCTCGAATCCACCGCCGCTCGAGGGCACGCCGCTGTACACCGTGCCGTTCGAGGGACGGGTCGTGGAGCCGCCCGAGAGCTTCTCGCCCACGCGCGGAATGTAGTTGCTCGACGCTCCGTTCGAGTTGGCAGCGCTCTGACGACCCAGGTAGTACCACAGGAAGGCGTTGGAGCCGCTGTGGTGGGTCGTGGTGGAGGAGTTCGAGGTGCCCGAAGAACCGGAAGAACCGGAAGAACCCGAGGAACCCGAAGAGCTCGAGGAGTTCGAGGAATCCGAGCTGGCCGACTCCGAGGGGCTGGCGGTCGTTTCTTGCGCACCTGCCTTCTCACATTCGGAGTCGTCCACGCGCTGACCGGTCGTGGCGTCCTGGCAGACGCGGGCGTACTCATCGCCGGTGGCGAGGAAGGCGTTCTCTTCCTGATGCATGCTGTTGTAGGCGAAGATGCCGCCACCGATGAGCAGCACGCCGGCGCCGGCCACCGCGATCATCTTGGTCACGCCGGGGCGGGTGGCGCCCAGATTCACGGCGTTCTGTGAGGTGGAGCGGGCGGCGCGGCTCGCGAAATCGGCAATGGAGTTAAGGGGGCCTCGCGAGGTCTTGGGCTGATCAACCCGGTGGGTTCCGCCCGGGCGTTGGGGTGCAGAACTCATGCATCTCTCCTTGAAGGTGTCGTGCGGGGGCGTTCTCGCCGGATGCGCGGCCGGCCGGTGAGTACCTGCCGAGGACGGCCTCGGAGGGGGACCACCGGGCCGTTGCACGGGCCGGAAGAGCGAAAACGGCGCTGGTCCGGGGCCTATCCCGGACGCACATCCAGCATAGCAAGGGAGTCTGGGAGTCACCTTGGTTCGGGGAGCCGTCTCACGAGGTTTCACGCGTTGTGCCGGTCTCGTTATGCCCGCGTTCCATTCGAGTTTGCCTGTTGTTTGCTTTTCGGCGTTCCGAAGGCTTCGCACCTCGTTTCGCGCGGCCTGCTCTCTCGCCGCCGCGTGCCCCGGGTGGCTTCGTGCCGGAGGCGCTGTACGAGGAGCAGGTGGCCGACGAGCCGAAGCGCCTGCAGGTGGCCGAGACTCGCTAGGCCCGTTAGGTCGGCCAAGTCGGGTGTTCCCGCAGCTCCGCGCGGACGGTTTTGAGGCCGCCGGCACGCTAAGCGACCGTCACCATGTTTACGACGTCATGTTTACGGCGTATCTCGCTCCCCGCGGTTGTGGGGATTGGGATACGCCGTTTGCGTACCCGCCGGGGGTGCCGCACGAATCGCAGGCCTAGACAGCAAGCCCATAATTGCAAACCTAGCCCGCGGCCTGTGCTCGGCCTATCGCGGTCCGTTCGCGCGCTACCTGTACGCCCATCGCGAGCGCGGCAAGCTTCAAGGTGCACGTGAGGGTAAACTTCCCGCTCCCGGCCTTAAAATAGAGAGCATGACTGCAGTAGACCCCTCCCCCGTCCCTTCCGCCGAGGCCGCGCCGGCACGATTGGTGCTCGCCTCCGCATCCCCCGCGCGTCGTAAGCTCCTGGAGGATTCCCGCATCGCCTTTACGGTGCGCGTCTCCTCGGTTGATGAGGACGCCGCGCTCGCCGCCGCCAACGAGCGGGCACGAGCCGAAGGACGCGAGGGGCTCAGCCCGGCCGAGACCGCTTCCCTCCTGGCGAGTCTCAAGGCCCGCGCGGTTGCCGAGGAACTGGCCGCCGAGGGCGTGCGCGATGCCCTGGTGCTGGGCTGCGATTCCGTCTTCGAGTTCGAGGGTCGGGCCTACGGCAAGCCGCACACCGCAGAGAACGCCCGCGAACGCATCACCGCCATGAGCGGGCACCACGGCACGCTCCACACGGGTCACGCGCTCGTGGATCTGCGGGAGTTCGACCCCGAGAAGCATGCGGAGGCGCCCGCCGTTGCCGAGCTGCGTAGCGCCGTCGTGCACTTCGATGAGCTAAGCCCCGCCGAGGTCGAAGCGTACATCGCCACGGGCGAGCCGCTGTGGGTGGCGGGCTCCTTCACCCTGGACGGCTACGGTTCGGCGTTTATCCGCGGTATCGAGGGCGAGTTCCACACGGTGGTTGGCCTGTCCATCCACGCCCTGCGCGAGCTGCTGCGCCGCCGCGGCGTGGCCGTCACGGACCTGTGGCTACCGCCCGAGGACTGACCCAGCGGACCAGTCCCGAGGACAAAACACCCGCGCGGACGCGCACGCCGGACCGCGCCCCCGCACCTCCAACACACGTATTTGAACACTAATCGATATCATGGAACAGTACAATGCGCGATACATTCGCCATTCTTGCCGTTTCTCGATATGCTTTCGGCAGGAGATAAAGGAGAGCTTTAAGTGACTCAGAACCAGGCAGAAGCCGCCAAAAAATTTACCGCGGTCCCCGGCCGACACACCGGCCCGGTCAGCAAGATTCTCATCGCCAACCGCGGCGAAATCGCCGTCCGCGTGATTCGCGCGGCCCGCGACGAGGGCCTGCAGACCGTCGCCGTCTACGCTGATCCCGACCGCGACTCCCTGCACGTGAAGCTGGCCGATGAGGCGTACGCCCTGGGCGGTTCCACCGCGGCGCAGTCCTACCTGGTGATGGATAAGCTCATCGAGGTGGCCATCCGTTCCGGTGCCGACGCCGTGCACCCCGGCTACGGCTTCCTCTCCGAAAACGCGCAGTTCGCTCAGAAGTGCATCGACGCCGGCCTGACCTGGATTGGCCCCTCCCCCCAGTCCATTACCCGGCTGGGCGATAAGGTGGCCGCCCGCCACATCGCCCAGAAAGTGGGCGCTCCCCTGGTTCCGGGTACCAAGGATCCGGTCAAGTCCGCCGACGAGGTTGTTGCCTTCGCCGACGAGCACGGCCTGCCGATTGCCGTGAAGGCCGCCTTCGGTGGCGGTGGCCGCGGCATCAAGGTGGCCCGCGACCGCGAGAGCATCGTCGAGATGTACGAGTCCGCCGTGCGCGAGGCAACCGCGGCGTTCGGTCGCGGCGAGTGCTTCATCGAGCGCTTCCTGGATTCCCCGCGTCACGTTGAGACCCAGTGCCTGGCCGATGCGCACGGCAACGTCGTGGTGGTCTCCACCCGCGACTGCTCCCTGCAGCGCCGCAACCAGAAGCTCGTCGAGGAGGCACCCGCCCCCTACCTGAGCGAAGAGCAGACCAAGCGCCTCTACGAGGCCTCCCGCGCGATTCTGCGCGAGGCCGGCTACCAGGGCGCAGGTACCTGCGAGTTCCTGGTCGGCACTGACGGCACCATCTCCTTCCTCGAGGTCAACACCCGCCTGCAGGTGGAGCACCCCGTCTCCGAGGAAATTTCGGGTCTCGACCTGGTGCGCGAGCAGTTCCGCATCGCCCGCGGCGAGAAGATTGAGGAGAAGGACCCCGTGCTGCGCGGCCACTCCTTCGAGTTCCGCATCAACGGCGAGGACCCGGGCCGCTCCTTCATGCCGGCCCCCGGCACCATCGAGAAGCTGAACGTCCCCACCGGCCCCGGCGTGCGATGGGATTCCGGTTTCGTGGCCGGCGACGTCATCGGCGGCAACTTCGACTCCATGCTGGCCAAGCTGATTGTGACCGGCGCGGATCGCGAGCAGGCCCTGCAGCGTGCCCGCCGCGCCCTGTCCGAGCTGAGCATCGAGGGCATGCCCACCGTCATCCCGTTCCACCGCGTGATTCTGGAGGACCCTGCGTTCGTGCCGGCCGAGGGTGAAGACTTCAAGGTGCACACCCGCTGGATTGAGACCGAGTTCAACAACACGATTCCTATGTACGATGGCGCCCCCGGTAGCGTGGATTCCGATGAGGATGAGCGCACCACCGTGGTGGTTGAGGTCAACGGCAAGCGAATGGAGGTGTCCCTGCCCGAGATGGGTGGCGCCGCCAAGCCCGCCGCCAAGCCGGCTTCGAAGAGCCGCAAGTCCCGCTCCTCCCGCACATCGGCGAAGGCCGGCGGCGACGAGCTGACCAGCCCCATGCAGGGCACCATCGTGAAGGTGGCCGTCTCCGACGGAGATACCGTGGCCGAGGGTGACCTCGTTCTGGTCCTGGAGGCCATGAAGATGGAGCAGCCCATTACCGCGCACAAGGCCGGTAAGGTTTCGGGTCTGTCGGCTAAGCCGGGCGACACCGTCACCGCCGGTGCGGTCCTGGCGACCATCAAGTAGCGACCATCAAGTAGCTTTTGCGAAGCATCCCCGTTGCGAGTTCCTCTCGCGGCGGGGATGCTTGCGTATTGGCTCATCACGCGCGCGGCGCACCGCCACCCCCGTTCCTCCGCTGAGGATTATCCGGGGATGCGCCGCCCCTAAAAATTACCGTTCGGAGGGCTGCCGTCCAGATAGTGACGGGGCCTGCGCTAACTTTTCTGAACGGTTTATAATAATGCACTTTAGGGGAACCTTTCGTTCCGAACCCGCACACCCGGTTCAATTCCTCCGGACTCACGCCGCGGCACTATCCCCGCCGCCTAGCACGCCGAGAGCAGCGTCACCGACGCCACCGGTTCCCTTTTGTACGCACAGTCAGTCCATCCTCGGGAGCATCTCTCATGAGCACCACCGTATCCGGCACCAGGGCCTCCGCCGCGCCGGTCGAGAACACGACGCCTCGCAGCCGCGTGATTCTCGCATCGCTCATTGGTACCACCATTGAGTTCTACGATTTCTATATCTACGCCACCGCCGCCGTGGCCGTCTTCCCCGTGCTGTTCTTCCCCGCGAAGGACGCCACGACCGAGTTGCTGGCCTCCTTCGCAACCTTCGGTGTCGCCTTCGTCGCGCGTCCCCTCGGTTCCATTATTTTTGGCCACTTCGGCGACAAGATTGGTCGTAAGGCAACCCTCGTCGGTGCGCTGCTCACCATGGGTATAGCGACCTTCATCATCGGCCTGCTGCCCACCTACCACCAGATTGGTCTCTGGGCACCGACCATGCTGACCATCATGCGCTTCTGCCAGGGCCTAGGCCTGGGCGGCGAATGGTCCGGCGCGGCTCTGCTCGCCAGCGAGTACGCGAAGGACGGCAAGCGCGCCCGCGCCGCCATGTGGCCCCAGCTGGGTGCCCCCATCGGCTTCGTTCTCGCCAACGGCTTCATGCTGATCCTGACCAGCTTCATCGCTTTTAACTCCACCACCGACGCGAAGAACCTCGAGCACCCCTTCCTCGTCTGGGGTTGGCGTATCCCGTTCCTGCTCTCCATCGTGATGGTCGCCGTCGGCCTCTACGTGCGTTTCCGCCTGGAGGAGACCCCCGTCTTCGCCAAGGCTGCCGCCAACAACGAGAAGGTTAAGACCCCGCTCGTCGAGGCGTTCAAGGTTGCCTGGTGGCCCATGATTCAGGGTACCTTCATCATGGTTGCTTGCTACGTGCTGTTCTACCTGATGACCGCGTGGGTTCTCTCCTACGGTATCGCCAAGGCAGAGAAGGGTGGTCTGGCCATTCCGTACCACGAGTTCCTCATCATTCAGCTGGTCTCGATTATCGGCTTCGCCATCTTCATCCCGATCTCGGGTTGGCTGGCTGATAAGTACGGCCGCCGCACCCAGCAGCTGTGGACCACCATCGCCATGGCAGTCTTCGGCCTGTGCTTCGGCCCGCTCATCTCCCCCGCCGTCGTCGGCACCGGTGCGAACGTGGACACCGTCGCCGTGACTGTCTTCATCTTCATCGGCATGTGCCTGATGGGTCTGTCCTTCGGTTCCATGTCGGCCTACCTGCCGGAGCTGTACCCCACCAACGTGCGTTACACCGCCAGCGGTATCGCCTACAACGTGGCTTCCATCCTCGGTGCGGCCCTGACCCCGTTTGTGGCTGTGTGGCTGAACTCCTCCTACGGTGTGGCTGCGGTGGGCGGCTATCTGGCCTTCGCCTCGATCCTGAGCGTTGTCTTCATCCTGCTCACTCACGAAACCCGTGACGTGGACATGAACGCTGTCAGCACCAAGAAGTAAAGTTCTACGAAGTAGCCGGACGCAATAAGCGGTGGGGGCCGCCTTCCATATCTCATGGAAGGCGGCCCCCACCGCTTTTGTGTCTGTTCCCGGATGCGGTTAGAACTTACCGCGGGTATGCAGCTTGCGTGCCGCCTCGGCAATCGAGCCGGACAGCGAGGGGTACACCGTGAAGGTCTCGGCCAGATCGTCCACCGTGAGCTTCTTCTCCACGGCCAGGGCGATTGGGTAAATCAGCTCGGAGGCGCGCTGGCCCACGACCACGCCGCCGATGACGGTACCCGAGTGGCGGCGGGCGAAAACCTTCACGAAGCCGTCACGCATTGCCATCATCTTGGCGCGGGGGTTGGTGCTCAGCTGCAAGGTCACGGCCTCGCCGCGGTAGGAGCCCTCGTGCAGGTCGTTCTCGCTGATGCCGACGGTCGCGATTTCGGGCGAGGTGAAGATGTTCGCCGCAACCTTGTCGGTGCGCAGGGGGCGCACGGCGTCACCCAGGATATGCGCCATCGCGATGCGGCCCTGCATGGCGGCCACGGAGGCCAGCGGGTACACGCCCGTACAGTCGCCGGCCGCGTAGATATTGTTCACGCTCGTGCGGGACACGCCGTCCACCGTAATGTGGCCGCTCGGGGCGTGCTCCACGCCCGCCGCGTCCAGGCCCAAATCTTCGGTGTTGGGAATCGAACCGATAGCCACGAGGCAGTGCGTGCCCGAGACCTTGCGGCCGTCCGAGAGGGTCACGATGACACCCGAGCCGTCCTCGGTGCGCTCCACTGCGGAGGCGCGGGAGCGGGGCATGACGCGCACGCCGCGACGCTCGAAGACGTCTTCCAGCACGCGGGCGGCGTCCTCGTCCTCGCCGGGGAGCACGCGGTCGCGGGAGGATACCAGGGTCACCTTCGAGCCCAGACCGTTATAGGCCGAGGCGAACTCGGCGCCGGTCACGCCCGAACCGATCACGATGAGCTCCTCGGGCACCTCGCTGAGGTTGTACAGCTGGGTCCAGGTCAGGATGCGCTCGCCGTCGGGCATGCCCGTGGGCATCTCGCGCGGATGCGTGCCCACCGAAAGCAGCACGAAGTCGGCGTGTAGCGGGTAGACGAGGCCGGCCTCGTCGGTCACCTGCACCGTGTGGCGGTCCAGGAGCTTGCCGGTGCCGTGAATAATCTTCACGCCAGCCGAGGCCAGGGCGCGCTTGATATCGGCAGACTGCTGCTGGGCCAGGTCGCGCACTCGGCGGTTCACACGGTCCATGTCTACCCGAAGCTGCGGGGCCTTGCCCTTGGTATTCTCAATGCCCAGGCTTCCGGCTTCGGAAAAGCGGGTCATCATATCCGCCGTGGCGATAAGCGTCTTGGAGGGCACGACGTCCGTTAGCACGGCCGAGCCGCCGATGGCCTTGCGCTCGATAAGCGTCACGTCTGCCTGCGAGGATGCGGCCACCATCGCGGCCTCGTAGCCGCCGGGTCCGCCGCCAATAATTACAATGCGCTGGGATGCGTAGTTCACCGTTGAAGTCATGCCTTAATTGTGAGCTATGCCGCCTGCGCGGGGCAAACGCACTCGCCGTGCAGATGTGCCATATTATGACACTCCGCACGGCAAGCTTCATCCACGGCGAGTTTCCCCCGAGGGCACGAGTCGTGCGGGCCGGGTGCTTCCCCGCCCCGCTATTCCCCTACCTCGCTATTGCTCAGCCCTGTTACCCTTCGAGGGCCTGCGGCTTCTCCGCGTAAATCGAGTTGATGAACTTCTCGGCCCACTCCAGCATGGGGCGGTCCACCAGCTCCTTGCCGCCAACCGGCATGGTCTTCGGGCGGGGAACCAGGGTCAGCCAGGTGTCCATGCCCTTCGGCTGGGCGTGCGTGGAGCCGGGGTATACGCGCTTCAGGCGCATCTGGCGGGACTCCGGCAGGGGCTGGGCGCTCACCACCCGCACCTTCGGCCCCAGCACCACCATCTCGTGAATACCGGCGGCGCGGGCGTGCATCCTCAGCGTGGCCACGGCCAGCAGGTTCTCCACGGCCTCGGGCAGCTCACCGTAGCGGTCGGCCAGCTCCTCGCGGGCCTCCGCAATCTTCTCTTCGGTGTCGGCGGCAGCAATCTGGCGGTAGGCCTGCAGACGCAGGCGCTCCGAGTCAATGTAGGTGTGCGGGATATGCGCGTTGACGGGCAAGTCGATCTTCGTCTCGACCTCGCGTTCCTCCTTCTCGCCGCGGTAGTTCGCCACGGCCTCACCCACCAGGCGCAGGTATAGGTCAAAGCCCACGCCCGCGATGTGACCGGACTGCTCGCCGCCGAGCAGGTTGCCCGCGCCGCGAATCTCCAGGTCCTTCATGGCCAGCTGCAGGCCCGCGCCGAGCTCGTTGTGGGTCGCCACGGCCTTCAGACGCTCGTGGGCAATCTCGCCGAGAGTCTTGTCCACCGGGTACAGGAAGTACGCGTAGGCGCGCTCGCGTCCACGACCCACGCGGCCGCGCAGCTGGTGCAGCTGGCTCAGGCCGTAGTTCTGGGCGTTGTCCACGATGAGCGTGTTCGCGTTCGAGATGTCCAGGCCGGTCTCCACGATGGTCGTGCACACCAGCACGTCGAAGCGGCGCTCCCAGAAGTCCACGATAATCTGCTCCAGGCGCGACTCACTCATGCGGCCGTGTGCGGTGGCGATGCGCGCCTCCGGCACGAGCTTACCGATTTCGGCGGCCACGTTATCGATATCGGCCACGCGGTTGTGCACGAAGAACACCTGGCCCTCGCGCATGAGCTCGCGGCGAATCGCGGCGGTAATCTGGCTGTCGGTGCGCGGGCCAACGAAGGTGAGCACGGGGTGCCGTTCCTCGGGAGCGGTGGCCAGCGTCGAGGTTTCGCGAATACCGGTCAGCGACATTTCGAGGGTGCGCGGGATCGGGGTTGCGCTCATGGCCAGCACGTCCACATTGGTGCGCATCTGCTTGAGCTTTTCCTTGTGCTCCACGCCGAAGCGCTGCTCCTCGTCAATGATGACCAGGCCCAAATCTTTGAACACGATACTCTCCGAGAGGATGCGGTGTGTACCGATCACCACGTCCACCGCGCCGGAGGCGATTTCTTCGGTAATCTGGCGGGTTTCCTTGGCCTTCTGGAAGCGAGAGAGCACGCGAATCTTCACGGGAAAACCGGAGAAACGTTCGGTGAAGGTTTCGTAGTGCTGCTGGGCGAGCAGGGTTGTGGGCACGAGCACGGCGACCTGCTTGCCGTCCTGCACGGCCTTGAACGCGGCGCGCACGGCAACCTCGGTTTTGCCGAAGCCCACGTCGCCCGAGATGAGGCGGTCCATGGGGATTTCCTTCTCCATGTCCTCCTTCACCTCGTGGATGGCGGTGAGCTGGTCGGGGGTCTCGTTGTAGGGGAAGGACTCTTCGAGTTCGCGCTGCCAGGGGGTGTCGGGCGCGAAGGCGTGGCCTCGTGAGGCCTGGCGCGCCGAGTAGAGTTTCACCAGGTCGGCGGCGATTTCCTTGACGGCCTTGCGAGCGCGGGACTTAGTCTTGGCCCAGTCGCTGCCGCCCATCTTCGACAGGGAGGGGTTCTCGCCGCCCACGTAGTTGGAGATGAGGTCCAGCTGGTCCGAGGGCACGAAGAGTCGGTCGGGTGCGCCGCCGCGCTTGGAGGGGGCGTACTCGATGACCAGGTATTCCTTCATGGGCTGCACCCCGTTGACGGGTGCGGCGCCGGCCACCGGGCGGGAGGTCATCTCGACGAAGCGGCCGATGCCGTGCCGCTCGTGCACCACGTAGTCGCCGGGGTTCAGGGCGAGCGGGTCGACGGCATTGCGGCGGCGGCGCGTCTTAAACTTCTGACCCGATGCGGAGCGCGGCGCGTAGGTGCCGCGGCGGCCGAGCAGTTCGGCCTCGGTGAAGACGGCGAGCTTGGCGTCCTCGAACAGGAAGCCCGCGGATGCGGGTGCCTCGCACACCTCGACGATGCCGTGCTCGAGGTCCCCGGCGGGGTCCTCCTCGAGGCTTGCTCGGCGTGCGGCGGGCACGGAGGCGGCCCCCTCCTCCCCGGAGTGGAGCAGGGCGATGAGCCGGTCGGTCGAGCCGCGGCCGTTGGTGAGGGCGAGGACGGTCCACTGCTGTTGGATGAGGTCGCCGAGGCTTTCGAGCATCCGGTGCACGGAGCCGTTGAATGCGGTGGCGGGCCGGGCGGTTAGGGTGTAGGTGTCGATGCCCTCCTCGATGGCGTCGGCCAGGGCCCCGTTCTGCAGGTTTTCGATGGATTCGATGGCCTCGGCGGCGTCTTCGAGCAGGCTGTCGTCGGTGGTGAGCTCGGTGATGTCCCACCAGCTCAGGTGGGCGGCGAGGGCCTCGGCGCGGGTGCTGTCGATGGTGCGGAATCCGCTGTCGCTCAGGCGCAGCTGGCCCAGGTCGATGGGAGAGACCGCGTCAGCCTCGGCGGCGGTGTCCCAGGCGGCGGCGAGGAATTCCTCGTTGGTGGCGACGAGGTCTTCGGCGCGGGCGCGCACTCGCTCGGGTTCGACGCTGACCACCAGGGATCCGGCGGGTAGTAGCGCGGTGAGGGTGGTCATGGAGTCGACGAGCAGGGGCGTGAGCGATTCCATGCCCTCAACGTAGATGCCGCCGGCAATCTTTTCGAGCATGGATGCGGCGGCCGGGTAGTCGGCCTTCAGGCGCGCGGCGCGGCTCATAACCTCGGGGGTGATGAGTAGCTCGCGGCAGGGCAGCAGGGTGAGTTCGGTGAGCTCTCCTCCCCCGCTGAGGGTGCGCTGGTCGGCCACGGAGAAGTGGCGCATCTCGTCGAGCTCGTCGCCAAAGAATTCGAGGCGCACGGGGGTGGTGGCGGTGGGCGGGAAGACGTCGATGATGCCGCCGCGCACCGCGTACTCGCCGCGCTTGGCGACCAGATCCACGCGGGAGTAGGCGGCGTCGTTCAGGCCGCGCACCACGTCCTTGAAGGGGTATTCCTCGCCGCGGACCAGGTGCACGGGTTCGAGCTTTTCGATGCCGGAGACGATGGGCTGGATGACGGCGCGCACGGGGGCGACCACGATGCGGGGCCGGCTCGCGGCGGGCCCGGTGATGGCTCGTAGCACCTGCAGGCGGCGGCCGATGGTGTCGGATCGGGGCGAGAGGCGTTCGTGCGGCAGGGTTTCCCAGGCCGGCATCATGGCAATGTCTTCTGCGGGCAGGTAGGAGCGCAGGGCGTGGGCCAGGTCTTCGGCCTGGCGGTCGGTGGGGGCAATGACGAGGCTGAGCGCCTCTGGGGTGCCTTCGCGCACCGCGGTGGAGAGGTCGGCCAGCAGGGCCGCGTGGGTTCCGGCGACGGCCCCGATGAGGGTGCGGGCGCTACGCTCGGCGGCGGGTACGGCGGCCGCGGCGCGGATGGCAGCCCAGCGTTCCTGCCGGTTGAGCAGCTTCAGGAGGGGGTACAGCGGTGCGGCGGGGCTCTTCTGTGTCGCGCGGGTGGGGCTCAAGGCTTCTCCTGAATCATGGTGTGTACGGTACGAGCTGAGTGAGTGGGACGAGTCGAACGGGAGGTATTCCCGCTCTTCCCGCCGCTCGTGTGAACAGCTTTTTTATTCTAGAGCGGCTCCACCCTGCGCGGGTATTTCGCTTTCTTCGTTTCGCAGGGCGGCGAATATTTCTTAAATATTCTGCGTGCCAGTTTCTTATATTTCGAGGGTGCCCGGTCTGCGTGATTTTCGGAGTCTTTCTCCCTCCTCAACATTTAGGGCACAAATCACATTTTTCCGGTATGCGCGCAGAGCCTCCGGGCCCCGAATTCTCAGCTTCATCCTGTACGCTAGTCAATACACCGATGAGAGCACTCTCACGCATTCTTCCGAAACGAAGTGTTTTAAAGAATTACCACCTTTTATATGCATTTCGTGATGCGCTGTGCTTCTTTGAGGTCTCAATATCACCGTTTCTTTCGATGTTTCTTCCGGAACGTCGCATCAGAAAGACACATATGACAACCACATACACACAGCGTCCCGACGCCGCGCCCCGCAAGCGGGCGGCGAAAAAGTGGGCCGCATTCGCACTCGCTATGGGTACCGCGTTTGCCGCGGCGCCTTTGATTCCCTCTACGCCCGCCTCCGCCGCGATCGGAACCCACGATGGCTCCAGCAGCGATAAGGCGGCTGCTTCATGTTACGAGGTCAAGCAGGTCAACCCCTCGGCCTCTTCTGGCACCTACTGGCTGTACACCCCGGCCATGAGCGGTCCCGCGCAGTTCTACTGCGATCAGGAGACCGACGGCGGCGGCTGGGTCATGGTTGGCCGCGGCCGAGAGGGCTGGACCGAGTCCTACAACGGCACGGGCGACCCGAATCAGTTGCACCAGAACCCGACCGGACCGGCCGCGTTCACCCCGGTCCAGCTCTCGGGCACCACCGTGGATGCCCTGCTGAACGGTATTAAGCCGCAGGACCTCCCCGACGGCATGCGTCTGCACCGCGCACACAACGCGAAGGGCACCCAGTGGCAGGACGTGTACGTTCAGCGCCCCCAGACGGATCAGTGGACCTGGGCCATGAGCTACGCCCAGCGCTGGGGTACCGTGCGCTTCTCGGGCGCGGGTATTAACCGCACCGCCCACATGGGTCTTTTCGCCTCGCAGATGGCGCCGGGCATCACGACCAGCTCCGTGAAGTTCTTCGCGAACCCGAACCAGGGTTACCAGATTGGTTTTGCGTACGGTGCGCTGGTGAACTTCGGTAGCGAAAACCCGGATTCGTACATCTACCAGAAGCGCGGTTCGGCTGGTTACTCCATCCCCTTCACCCAGGTGTTCTTGCGCCCGAAGCTGACGCAGAACGACCTGCACTTCTCCTCGATCGGTTCGGGTTCCGCGGCAAGCAACCGTCGCGCCCTGCCCAATAGCTACACGATGCCCGTGCGTTGGCGTACGAGCGAGCAGACCGGTACCGGCAAGAAGAACGAGATGAACACCTACGTTCAGGCCATCACCCAGGTGGGCGATACGGTCTTCACCGGCGGCGACTTCAAGTACGTCGAGTCGGCCGGTGGCGAGCGCGTGAACCAGTCCTTCCTGGCCGGTTACAACGTGGATTCGGGCGAGCTGGTTCGTTCCTTCCGCCCGACCTTCAACGGTCAGATTAAGGCGCTTGAGGCCCTGCCGAATAACCGCCTGGCGGTTGGTGGCGAGTTCACCGAGGTCAACGGCGAGAAGGTCAACCACTTCGTGATTCTGGATGCGACCACCGGCCAGATTGACCGTACCTGGGATGTTCAGGTGCAGCGCCGTAACGGCGATGCGGCTCAGGTGAAGACCCTGCTGGTGCAGGACGGTTACCTCTACATCGGCGGTAACTTCACCCACGTGAAGGGCAACACCTCTTCCTCGTACGCGTACGCACGCGGTGCGGCCCGCATCAAGCTCTCCAACGGTGCGGTGGACTGGAATTGGCGCCCGAACTTCAACGGCACGGTCAATGGCATTACCGCCGCTTCCGATAATTCGACGGTTCACGCCGCCGGTTACTTTACCGAGCTGAACAATCAGCGCGCTTTCCGTCTGGCCGCGTTGAAGGGCTCCGACGCTTCGAACATTAAGTGGGAGTGGGAACCCTCGCTGAAGCTGAACATTACTGACCGCATTGTGTACGCGTTCCAGTTCGATGTTCAGGATGCCGGCTCGACCGTGTGGACCGGCGGTGCCGACCACCTGATCGCTAACTACTCGAAGAACGGTTACGGCCGTATTTCTTCGTCCATCTCTAAGTACGGTGGCGACTGGCAGGACCTGCACCTGAGCGGTAACACGATTTACGGTGCTTGCCACTGCGGCGACGTCCTCTTCGAGGGCTCGACCGGCTACCACACGTACTGGAAGGAATCGAAGGCCGTTCACCGCATGCGTCTGGTGGCCGCTTTCGATAAGGACAGCGGCGAGGTCATCGGCGAGTTCAGCCCGGTGCTCAAGGGCGCCAGCGGCTACGGCGTGTGGGAGTCCTTCGTGGATTCGCGCGGCAACCTGTGGGTGGGCGGCGACATCAACCGCTCGCTGGGTGCTAACGGTGAGCAGCGTACCGTGGGCTTTGCCCGCTTCGCGGCTCGCGACGTGACTCCCCCGGCTACTCCCTCGAACCTTTCGGCCCGTCGAGATGGTTCGACCGATAAGCTCTCGTGGTCCGGCGTTCGTGAGGGCGGCGTGCGCTACCAGGTGTTGCGCGATGACCGCGTGATTGCCACGGTGAGCGGCACCAGCTACGAGGTGGAGCACACCGACGGCGCCCGCTACTACGTGCGCGCAATCGATGGTTCCGAGAATTACTCGGCCTCTACGGGTGCGGTTCAGGCCTAGCACCCCCGTCGCGGGCTGAATGAGCCTGCGTCTTTCCCGGCTGTCGCCTGCGAGAGGTTCCCCGCGGAACTCTCGCAGGCGGCGGCGCACCCGGGGTATCGCTACCCCCCCCTGGTTTTGGTTCTTTCCGAGCTTGACGCGGCCCGCAGGGTTCGCATCGGCGGTCAGATCCGTTCCGCATCTTCTTGGCGGCCGCTCCGGCGACATCAGGTGATGCGGTTGAACGCGTTCAGGGGCAGCCGGCGGGTCACCCGCCGACAGGTCCTGAACGTATTCATTCAATTTCCGATAACTACACTCACTGATTCCGATGGTGGACACGCTGTTAGCTCGGGTTGAGCGGCTTTCTTTAAGGCGCTCGCAGCACCGATGCGCAAGAGAGCCGAGCATGAGAAACGCGCCCGCTACCGGTTGAGGTCTCTGAGGAGAGACAATGAATTTTCTTCCGTTGATGCGTCGGGGGCGTTCTCGTTCCCTGACCTCCGGCGGCGACGCCGTTCCCCCCAGTTCTGACGTAGCGTCCCGTTCGAGGTCCCGGGCTTGGGGCGCCGCGGTGGCTTCCGCCGCGATGGTGGTTGCTTCGCTGGGCCCGATTGCTTCGGGTGCGCAGGCCGCCGATGCCGGCTACTATGATGGTTCCTCAAGCGAGCGAGCCGCGGCCAGCTGCTGGGAGGTTAAGCAGAACAAGTCGAACGCCAAGAGCGGCGCCTACTGGCTGTACACCCCGCAGATGAGTGCCCCGGAGCAGTTCTACTGCGATCAGGAGACCGACGGCGGCGGCTGGGTCATGATTGGTCGAGGCCGTGAGAGCTGGACCGAGAACTACAACGGTCGTGGCGATGCCAAGCAGCTGTACCAGAACCCCACCGGTTTTGACGCGGTGCAGTTGCCGGGTCAGACGGTGAACGCGCTGCTGAACGGTACCCGTCCGCAGGATCTGCCCGACGGCGTGCGCTTCCACCGCGCCATGAACGTGAACGGTACCGCGTGGCAGGATTTCAAGGCGACGCGTGCCGCAAGCACCGAGTGGTCCTGGACCTTCCGCGCGACGATGTACTGGTCGAACATTTCGATTACCCATCCGCGACAGTACCGTGGCTACAACTACTACAGTCAGGATAAGACTGAGGGCAATATCTTCCGTTACGGCTATTCGGACGATTACCGTTCCCTGTACTTCGCGGAGAAGCCCTCGCAGGGTTACAAGCTGGGCTTTACCTACGGCCCGAACGCTAGGATTACGGGTTGGTTCCAGAATTACCTGCTGAACAGGACTTCTTCGTATATCTACCGTCCGGCGAACGACCATTCCACGCCCCTGGTCTTTACCCAGATTTTCCTGCGCCCGAAGCTGACGCAGAACGATCTGGCGGCTAAGGGTCTGCACGACTACGGCCAGCAGGGTGCCGAGGCAAGCAACCGCCGCGCACTACCCAATAGCTACTCCGAGAAGTGGAAGTGGCGTACGAGTAAGACGACCGGTACCGGCAAGAACGGTGAGATGAACACCCAGGTGGAGGCCATTACCGAGGTGGGCGGCGCGGTCTTCACCGGCGGCGACTTTGCCTACGTCGAATCGGCTAGCGGCGAGAAGGTCGACCAGGCTTTCCTCGCGGCTTACGAGGTGGGTACCGGCGAGTTGCGCCGTTCCTTCCGCCCGAGCATCAACGGTCAGGTGAAGTCGGTTGAGGCGCTTCCGAATGGCCTGTTGGCTGTGGGCGGCACCTTCGACACGGTGAACGGTGAGAACCACAACGGCTTCGTGCTGCTGGATCCGAAGACCGGTCAGGTGGCGAAGCAGTGGGATATTCACGTTCAGAGCCGCATCTCTTCCCTGCCGGTGCAGGTGAAGACCCTGCACGTCCGCGACGGGTACCTGTACCTCGGTGGCTCCTTCACGCACCTGAAGGGTAACACCTCCCCCACGTACGCCTACTCCAGGAACCTGGCCCGCATCAAGCTGAGCAACGGCGAGGTGGACTGGAACTGGCGTCCGGTCTTCAACGGCACGGTGAACGGTGTGAGCGCTTCCGAGGGCAACAGCCACGTGTACGTGGCCGGCTACTTCACGCAGCTTAACGGCGGTGAGGCTTTCCGCATCGCCAACATCACCAATCCCCGCCAGAGCGGCGGCGACTGGACCCACGAGCCCTCGTACGTTCCTTCCAGCGCCCGGACCTGGGACCTGAAGAACGAGCGTAAGATGTGGGGCTTCCAGTTCGACGTTCAGGACGCCGGCTCCTCCGTCTGGCTGGGCGGTACCGAGCACATGATTAGCCGCTACGATAAGTCGAGCATGCAGCGTACCTACAGCGCGATTACTCGCGAGGGTGGCGACTTCCAGGATCTGCATCTGAGCGGTAAGACTATCTACGGTGCCTGCCACTGCGGTGACTTCATCTACCAGGGCGCAACCAAGATCGATGCGGAGTGGAAGAACGCCACGGATGCCCAGACGATTCGTCTGGTCGCGGCCTTCGATAAGGATACCGGCCAGGTGCTGCCGGAGTGGGCCCCGATTATGAACGGCGCGCACGGCTACGGCGTGTGGGAGTCCTTCGTGGATTCGACCGGTACCCTGTGGGTCGGCGGCGACATCAGCAAGTCTCTGGGTGCTAACGGCGTGCAGGACACCGTGGGCTTCGCTCGCTACGCTGCTCGCGACGTGACTCCCCCGGAGACCCCGCAGAACCTGCAGGTGAAGCATAACGGTGCGAAGGATCAGCTGAGCTGGTCCGCTGTGCCGGAGAAGCGAGTGACCTACCAGGTGTTGCGCGATGACCGTCCGATTGCGACGGTGACGGACACGCACTACTCGGTTGATCATCGCGATGGCGCCAAGTATTACGTGCGTGCGGTGGATACCTCGGGCAATTATTCCGCGAGTACCCAGGCCGTGCGGGCAGCATAACCCCTTTTCAGAGCGGATATCGAGTAATATAACGTTTAATTCAACGTGATATTCGCCCTAATGCCCCGGGTTAGTTGTACAACTCACCCGGGGCATTTTGCACATAGTGTATGCATTTCCCTCGGATGCGTCATAGTTTTCTCACCTAAAGATATACATTTCCTTCATATGCAGGTTTATACCCAGCAATACCTGTTCTTTATTCTCAAATGTTATGAAAATGCAATCTTTAAAGTCCGGGTATTTTCCCAGCTTGGCGTGATAGCCTTTAGGGGCCGAGCCTCCGGGCGCGGTATTATCCTTCCGGAATATTGACCGTCTCACTCCAACCACCTAAGAGGCTTCCCATGTCTAACCTTTTCTCTGCGGGTTCTTCAAAAGCCCGTCGCCTCGGCGCTCTGAGCACCCTCGCGGTGTCTGCGCTTCTGTTCAGCGCCTGCGCTTCCGAGAACTCCACCGCGCAGAGCTCTTCGTCGGCCACCCCCTCGGCGAGCGCTTCCACCAGCGCCTCCGCAGCTCCGTCTTCCTCGGCTACCGACGCGCAGGCTTCGGCCTCGTCCAGCCGCATCCCCGATCAGGGTTCCTCGGAGGCTAACCCCTCCGCAAGCACTGAGGCTACCTCCTCTGACGGCCAGAAGCTGGAGGAGATTTACACCGGCTCTGAAGACATGAAGAAGGCCTCTCCGGTGCCCACCGATAATGCCGAGGTCAAGAAGACCACCGAGCTCGTAAACTCCTACGAGGACATCCTCTCCAAGGTTAAGCCGGCTCCCTCCGCCGCGGCTTCGCAGGAGGCAACTAGCGAGCCCACCAGCGATGAGGACGCTCAGGCGCAGAACACGGAGAAGGCTCGCGCGGTCCTCGATGAGGACACGATTCGTGCCATCGAAAACATTGCCGTGGATTCCGCCGCCTCCGAGTTTGCGGTGCAGGCCTCCGAATACGCTTTGGCCGGTTGGCACTATGAGGGTTCCTCCACCGTGGTGGGCACGCCCCGCATGGCCGATACCGAGTACAAGGGTCAGCCCGCACGCCTGCTGGAAGTGTGCATGGACTCTTCCTCGGTCAAGATTTACGATGAGAACAATCAGCCCGTCAAGGATGATAGTTCTCCCAAGCGTTCACTCAATATCTATACCCTCGTTCAGGTTAACGGTCAGTGGAAGATTGCAACCCACGATTTCCCGAATAACCCTGATTGCTAGGGACTAATTAAGGTGCCGGTCTGCGCGGTTTAGTTCGGGCCGGTATCGTACACAACGCATTAATGATGCTGCGTTTTCATACAATTTTTGGCATTCACCTGGAGATATTATGAAAGCCCTTTTTGAGATAACGGGGTCCGGCTTTTCTCGTTCCGCAATAACTCGTTCGACTCTGTGCCTCAGCATTGCAACCGCGCTGGCAATGCCCGCCGCTCTTCCCACACTGACACCGGGTGCCGCGGTCGAGAAGACCGCCGAGCAGACGAACGTTCAGAAAAATTCATCCTTCTACAACGGCACCACCTCCGAGCGTGCCGCTGCCAGCTGTTGGGAGGCTAAGCAGGCCAATCCCGAGGCAAAGAGCGGCGCCTACTGGCTGTACACCCCGGCCATGAGCGCACCGACCCAGTTCTACTGCGATCAGGAAACCGACGGCGGCGGCTGGGTCAAGATTGCTGAGGGTCGCGACGGTTGGACCGAAGGCTACGAGGGTCAGGGCGACCCCGCTCAGCTGTATAGCTCCGCGGCGCCCGCATCCTCCGGCCTGACGCTCAACCAGGACCAGGTTCGTCCCTACTCTTCGCTGCCCGCGGCCACGACCCCGGTGCAGCTTTCGGGCACCACCATTAGCGAGCTGCTCAACGGCACCTCTCCGCAGGATCTCACCGATGGTTACCGCTTCCGCCGCGTGCTGAACACCTCCGGCACCAAGTGGCAGGAGGTAACCGTGCAGCGCCGTCAGACCTCCGAGTGGACCTGGGCCCTGCGTGCCGACGCTATCTGGTCCAACGCCGTGGTTCAGAACCCCGACGAGTTCTCCGCGTATAACGAGAACGGTCGCCGCGATTGGGCCGACGGCACCTGGCAGGATCACCTGTTGCGCGGACAGGATAACGGTTTCAAGGCTCTGCTCTTTGAGGAGATGCCCAAGCAGGATTACCGCATTGGCTTCCGCTACGGTAAGAATTCCCCCATCTCTCAGGACGGTTCCGAACCCTCCATGAGCGATTCGCGCAACTCCTACATCTACACCAAAGAGGGTACGACCCAGAGCGCTTTGGGCTACACCCAGATGTTCCTGCGCCCCAAGCTGACCCAGAGCGACCTGAAGCTGACCCAAATTGGCGTGAAGGGCACCGAGGCCAGCCAGCGTCGTAAGCTGCCCAATAGCCGTTCGGCTACCTGGCGCTGGCGCACGAGTTCCGCGACTTCCAGCGGCAAGACCGACGAGATGCACACCTACGTTGAGGCCATCACCGAGGTCAAGCACGACGAGAACTCCTCTACCGTGTTCATCGGCGGTGACTTCAAGTACCTGGAGTCTTCCACGGGCGAGGTCGTGAACCAGTCCAACATCGCGGGCTTCGATCCGAAGACCGGCGAGCTGCGCCGTGACTTCCACCTGACGCTCAACGGCCAGGTCAAGGCGGTCGAGGCCCTGCCGAATAACCGTCTGGCAATCGGCGGCTACTTCACCACGGTAAACGGCCGCCCCTTCTCGGGTTTCGTGGTCGTGGACGCCTCCACCGGTGAGGTTGCCCCCGAGTGGGAAAACGTGAGCATCTCCAACCGCATTAAGGGCAATGAGCTCGTGGTGAAGACCATTCACCGCCAAGGCGACTACGTGTACATCGGTGGCTCCTTCACCCACGTCAAGGAGAGCGAGAACTCGGGCGTCGCATACTCCCGCAATATCGCGCGCTTCAAGCTGGGCGCCCCCTCCAATGGTGTGCCCGGTATCGTGAGCATCGACCGCGACTGGCGCCAGGTGTTTAACGGCACCGTGAACGGCATCAGTGCTTCCAAAGATAACTCGCACGTGTACGTGGCCGGTTACTTTACCTGGCTGAACGGTGCCCTGGCGTACCGCGTGGCGGATATTACCGAGAACCTTCAGAAGGGCGGTAACTGGTCTTACCAGAACTCCGAGATTCCCGCCGGTGCGAACGTGAACGACCTGATGCACGAAACGAAGGTCTGGGGCTTCCAGTTCGACGTTCAGGATGCTGGATCCGGAGTCTGGGTTGGTGGTACGGAGCACCTCATCTCTCGCTACGACAAGAGCGATATGCGTCCTACCTACACCGCGATTACCCGTGATGGTGGCGACTTCCAGGATCTGCACCTGGATAAGGAACGTAATACTCTCTACGGTGCTTGCCACTGCGGCGATTTCCTGTACCAGAATTCGCACACCAAGCGTGCGCCGCTCACCGAATCCACCGTGATTCATTCGGTGAAGCTTGTGGCTGCCTTCGACCCGGAGACCGGTAAGATGCTGCCCGAATTCGCCCCCGCCATTAAGGGCGATCACGGCTTCGGCCTCTGGGAGTCCTTCGTGGACTCCACCGGCACCCTGTGGGTCGGTGGCGATATTCACCGCACCCTGGGCGTCAACGGTGTCCAGAACACCGTTGGTTTTGCGCGTTTCGAGCAGCGTGACGTGACTCCGCCGGCTACGCCTCAGAACCTGAAGGTGGAGCTCAAGGACGATAAGGACGCTCTGACCTGGGATTCCGTGGCCGATAGCGGCACCGTGCGCTACCAGGTTCTGCGCGACGACCGTCCGATTGCTACCGTCTCGGGCACCTCCTACGAGGTGGAGCACCGCGATGGTGCGCACTACTTTGTGCGTGCCGTGGATGCCTCGAACAACTTCTCGGCTTCGACCGGAGTCCAGATTTCGCCCGTCCGCCCGACCCCCGAGGCCACCGCCTCGGAGAGCCCCATCGAGACTCCCACCGCCAGCCCTTCGGAGAGCCCGGCCGAGAGCCCCACCGCTAAGGCCACCGCCTCGGAGAGCCCCGCGGAGACTCCCACGGCAAGCCCCACGGCTGAGAACCCGAAGACCGAGGAGCCGCAGCCTGACCCGGCGCCCAAGGAGCAGGTTGTCCTGCCCTACGGCTCCACCTGGAATTACGTTGTATCCGATAGGACACCGAACCGCGCGAAGGCGTGGAAGTACGACTTCCACTTCTCTCTCGAGGATCTGGCCACCACCAGCTGGAACAAGGGCCGCGCCCCCATCGGCCTGGGCGCGGGTAACTTCAACACCCGCGTTCCGATTCGTTACAGCCGCGTGTACAACAACATCTACGCCTACACCACGATTAACCTCACCCGCGATCAGGCAAGCCGCGACCTGAAGCTGACCACCTACGCGGACGATGCCGTTGCGGTGGCGGTCAACGGTCAGGAAGTGGGTCGCGCAGGTTTCGGTACCAAGCTGCCCCTCTGGAACACCGCCGTTGCGACGCGCAGCGTGTCTGCCGAGCAGGCCCAGAAGACCCCGGTGACCTTCACGGTTCCGGCTTCTCAGCTGAAGGCGGGTACGAACCTCATCGCCGTTGAGGTGCACGGCGCTCGAGGCGGTTGGTTCACCCGCACGGGTGTCAGCTTCGATCTGCAGGCCATCGTCACCGCGGCCGCGCAGAACCAGGAAAAGCCTGCCGCCCAGAACGATGAGAACGGTGAGCGAGCCGCCACCGCTGAGAATGCTCAGCAGGGCCGCAGCGTCCGCACCGTGCGTGAGGGTGTGGGCACCCGCGTTCCTCTTTCCGCACGCCGAGGCTAAGCACTCCGTCTAGCGCGGGGCACATTCTGCGGATTCCGCCATGGGGTTTGATTTTCCGAATGATTTCGGAAAATCAAACCCCATTTGTGCGAATAAAATACTTTTTCGTGTTCGTGAGAGTGAATTATTCTCAAATGATTAGAGGCATCTAATTATTTGAGCCCCAGCGATATACCGGGGGTGTTAGTCGCACTCCAGAAGGGGATTCGTACCGCTCAAATAGACCGGCGCATAACCCTCTTCACACAAGGGAAAATACACCAAATGGCTTAGTCAGTGAGTTTTAAGATATATTGCTAGACACCTATCCCGCGAGAAGGTTTCCGCTTTATCTCGTTGTAAAATATCGATATAGTGGTGTACTGAGAAAAGGAGCTAACCACTCATTTCTTAGGCGAGACTTCCGGACTTTCTCGCGCCCATCCCGAAAGGGAGTAATTCACTCTCCTTCACTCCTCTCACCGATTCAAAGGAATTGTGCATGTCCACCTCCGAGGCACCTCACACCCCGAATTCAACCCCCTCATCGGGATTCGCCGCCACCTTCTCCAGCACCCTGCGTTCCCTGGAGGCCGCCCAAAAGCCCGGTATTGGCGTGCCCGCCTACACCCGCTGGGTCAACCGTCGCGTCGCCCGCTACTTTGCCGCCGCCGCCGTGGCCCTGGGCATCACTCCCAACGGAGTCACCGCCATCTCCGCCGCCTGCTCCGCAGCCGGTCTTATCGTGCTCATCGTCTGCCCGCCCTCCGTGGGTGTGGGCATCTGCGTAGCCCTGCTCTTCGCGCTCGGTTACGGCCTGGACTCCGCCGACGGCCAGGTAGCCCGCGTGACCGGCGCATCCTCCCCCGCCGGCGAATGGCTCGACCACGTGGTCGACTCGATTCGAGTGCCCTCCGTGCACATGGCCACCCTGCTCTCCTTCTTCCTGTACCCCGCGCACTACTCCTTCAGCGGGTCCCATGCCTTCAACGGCTGGCTTATCGCCATGCCCATGATTTTCACCGCTCTCACCGCGGGCCACTTCATGAGCCAGATTCTTGCCGAGCAGCTGCGCAATAACCGCAAGACCGCCGCTCCCCCGACCGGCGGCCCCCTGCGTTCCTTCGTCAACCTGCACATGGACGCCGGAACCCTCTGCTGGATTTACATCTTCCTCGGCTTTGGTCCGCTCTTCGTGGTCGTGTACGCCCTGCTGCTGCTCGCCAACGCCGCCACGATTCTGGTGTCTATGCGCCGCAAGTACGTCAGCCTGTCCACCCCCGCCGAGTAAGGAGAAAGACCAATGATGCACTTCACCTCTCGCAACCCCGCCGTCTCCGCAGTCATCGCGACCAACGGCAAGCGCCCCGAGCTGCTGCGTGTGGCCGTGCGCTCCATCCTGGACCAGAGCTACCGCGGCTTCGTCGAGGTCATCGTCGTGTTCGACCGCGTTGAGCCCGACCGCCTCGAAGACATCGAGGTCGGCGAAAACCGTGCCCTGAAGATTGTCTCCAACACCCGCACCGGCGGCCTGGCCGGCGGCCGTAACAGCGGCATCCTCGCCTCGACCGGCGCCATGATTGGCTTCTGCGACGATGACGACTACTGGATGCCTTCCAAGCTCACCCAGCAGGTTGCCCTCTGGCGCGAAAACCCCGAGGCCGCGGGTATCTCCTCGGGCATCACCGTGCGCTCCGGCGGCCAGGACATCGTGCGCCTGGCACCCGAGCGCGCAACCTTCGCGGATTTCCTGCGCTCGCGCATCACTGAGATTCACCCCTCCGCCATGCTGTACTCCCGCGAGGATCTGCTCGGTGTCGACGGTGCGCCCGCCCGCATCGGCCTGGTCGATGAGGAACTGCCCGCCGCCTACGGCGAGGACTACGACCTGCTGCTGCGCGCGACCCGCACCGGCGATATCCTGAGCGTGCCCGAGCCGCTGATTCTGGTGCTCTGGGATCGTCCCTCCTTCTTCTCGGGCAAGTGGCAGTCCATGGTGGACGGGCTGACCTACATCCTGCGTAAGTTCCCCGAGTTCGAGCAGGATCCCAAGGGCCTTGCCCGCATTGCCGGTCAGGTCGCGTACGCTCAGGCATCCCTGGGCAACAATAAGGAGGCGCGCGCCTACGCACGCGCCGCGTTGCGCCGCGACCCCAAGCAGCTGCGTGCCTGGGCCGCCTACGTGGTCTCCACCGGCATTATTAAGCCCGCGACCCTGCTCGAGCTCGTCCAGAAGACTGGCCGAGGCCTCTAACCCGGATACCGCACAGACATGGTTACTTCATCCGTTCCCTCCTATCCGGGTGTCTCGCCACTCGCGCTGAAGGATTCCTCGACGAGGCTTCCCAGCGCGATTGCGCGCGCCCGGGTGCGGCTGCGTCCCGAGCCGGTCGCGCAGAAGAAGCTGCCGGCTTGGCCGCTCATGACGCTGCTCTACGGCTTCCCCGCGCTGTGGGCGCTGGGCGTCCTGCAGATCGCTCCGATTGTGCTGGCCGCCGTCATGCTCTTTTACCTCATCATCCGAGGTAATGTGCGGGTGCCCGGCCCGATGTGGGTGTGGGCCGCATTTAGCCTGTGGGTCGTGGTTGCGGCGCTCGCACTGACCCGTTCCACCGACATTATCGGCTGGGGTCTGCGCTTCGTGAACATCCTCAGCGCCGGAGTCTACGCCCTCTACTACTACAACGCTCGGTCTTCCATCAGCCTCAACAGGCTGCTGGGCGGCCTGGCGACCCTGTGGGGCACGCTCATTGTGCTCGGTTACGGCGGCGTGCTCTTCCCCGACTTCCGTCTGCGCACCCCCATGAGCTTCATCATGCCCTCGGGCTTCATGCAGAACCCGCTCGTGCGCGACTATATGTTGCCTCCCCTGGCGGAGGTGCAGCGCCCCTGGGGTGCCCCCGAAGCGTATGTGCGCCCCTCCGCGCCTTTCCCCTACGCCAATAGTTGGGGTCTGGCCTACACGCTACTCACCCCGGTGATGCTCGCTTGCCTGTTGCGTCTGCGCTCCATCTGGACGCGTATCGCGCTGCTCATCGCGATGGCCCTCTCCACGGTCCCCGCGATTGCTACCAGTAACCGAGGCATGTTCATTGGCCTGGGCATCAGCGCCGCCTACGTGCTGCTACGTCAATTCCTGGCCGCCAATTGGCGCGCCGTGGGTATCGGTGTCGCGGCTATCATGGCCGTTGTGGTGGCTCTCTTTGCCTCCGGCACCGTGAACAATATTCTGGGCCGTCAGGACTACTCCGACTCGACGGGCGGCCGCGCGGCCCTATACCGGGCCACGTGGAAGGCTACGCTCGAGTCCCCCATCATTGGGTATGGGACTCCGCGTATGGAGCCGAGCATCGGCGTGTCGATGGGTACTCAGGGCTACCTGTGGACCCTCATGTTCTGCTTCGGTTTTGTGGGTCTGGCACTGTTCCTGTTCTTCATTCTGAGCACTATAGTGGCAGGGGCCCGAGTGAGGACCGCGGCGGGGTACTGGTTGCACAGTCTGCCGGTGGCTAGTTGCGTCGTCTTCATCTTCTACAGCTTCGATATCGCGCAGTTGAGTATCCTGCTGCTCGCCTCGATGGCTTGTCTCCGCTCGGTTCAGGAGGGTGAGGGCCTATGACGAATCCTGCTGATATGGCCTCGGGAGGCGAGCACCCCCGCCGCCGGGCCCGCCTGCGTGAGGAGGCGGAAACCCAGGCCGAGGAGGTCGCGCTAGCCGAAGAGTACGGGTACGATTTCGCCCCCACCGTGGACGACATCCGTTCGGGTCGTTTCCCGGCCACTACGGCCCTGTCGATTGTGCCTCCCGCTCAGGGCTTCGCGCCTGCCGGGGACGATTCGGTTCTCCTCGGGTCCTCCCCCGCCGTTGCTTCGGCCGCATCCGCAGATGCGCGCCCGGGTGGTGCACATCGCGGCGGGCCTCACCGCATGGTGCAGGAGGGAACCACAAGCGAGGCTACCCCCGCGAGCGCGGTTCAGACGGCAAAGCCGGCGCAGGGCAAGAAGCAGCCCAGCCTCGCGAAGAGCGGTTCGCTAGCTTCGCTGTGCGTAATCTACGGTGCCGGCATCGCGTTCGTGACCACAATGGTGGTTTCCAACGGTATTGGCGCGGCAGGTTCGGGTGAGTTCTTCCGCCTTATGGCTCTCTTCGCCATCGCGATTTCGCTCGTAACCTTCGGTGCGGATACCGGTCTGGTGCGCACCATCTCGGCGCAGCGTGCCCTGGGGCGCTACGGGCTGCTCCCGCAGCTCATCCGCTACGGCCTCGTGCCCTCGCTGGTGACGTCGGTTTTCCTCGTTGTGGGCGTGTACGTGTACTCGTCCCTGGTGCCGATGGCTCCCGAGTATCAAGCGGCCATGCGCGTCAGTTCGGCCTTTGTGCTGGTTGCGGCGCTCATGACGGTTTTCTTCGGGGCGTTGCGCGGTCTGCACCGCGTGGTGACCTTTACGATGCTCCAGAACGTGTTGCTGCCGACGCTGCGCTTTGGCGCGGTGGGACTGGTGGTGCTCTTCTCGGGTCAACTGATGGACCTGGTGTATGCCTGGACCGTTCCGGTGGCGATTACCGCTATTGTGGCGTTGTGGCTGTTGGAGCGTGCCTTCCCGAATGAGGAACACGTGGAGGTCTTGCCTTCCGAGGATTCCCCGGAGGAGACTTTCCGTTCTTTCTGGAGCTTCAGCTCAGCCCGAGGCGTGGCCACCGTGGTCGAAACAATCCTGGAGTGGATTGACGTGCTGGTGGTGACGGCCTTCCTGGGTGCGGCCGCCGGCGGCGTCTACGGCGCGGTCAACCGTTGCGTCCGCGTGGGCACCATGATTGAGCACACCGGTCGCGTGGTGACCGGTCCGTCGATTAGCGCGGCGCTGGCGACCCGCCAGCTGGATCGAGCTCGGGATATCTTCCTGTCCACCACTCGTGTGCTGACGGCTCTGTCGTGGCCCTTCTACCTGTCCCTGGCGTTCTTCGGACCCGTGCTCTTGCATTTCTTCGGTAAGGGCTTCGAGTCCGGCGCGGGCATCCTCTGGGTAATTTGCCCGGCGGCGATGCTCTCGATGAGTGCCGGTGGCGTGCAGTCGGTGCTGCTAATGAGCGGTAAGAGCCGCTGGCAGCTGCTGAATAAGCTGTCCTCGCTGGTTGTGGCCGTGGTCCTGAACTTCACCCTGGTTCCCGTGTGGGGGCTGTACGGTGCGGTAACAGCCTGGTCTTCGGCTCTGCTCATCGATACGTTCCTGGCCAGCTATCAGGTGTTCCGCCTGGTGTGTATCCGCGCCTCGTGGCGTGAGATGGCTCCCTCGCTGTTCCTAGGGGCCGCGGTACCCACGGCGTGTGCGCTGGTGGCGCTGCTTCTGCTGGGGCAGAGCGTGCTGGGCGTGATTGTGTACGTGGTGCTTCTGGTGCCGGTGTACGGCGGTGTGCTCTTCCGCTTCCGCAAGGCGCTGGGCATCGAGCGATTCCTGTCGGCCCGCCGCGCGAAGTCCGCCGCCTCCTAATCTTCCAAACTTTCTCCGATATTAGTGTCCGTTTTCTCTTCCAAGGATGTCCTCATGGATAACACCTCTCACACTTCCTCGGTGACGCTGGGTAGCCAGGTTCGCCGTATTCTTCGTCATCCCGTGCTGATCCTGGTATCGGTCGTGGTGTTCGCCCTGGCCGGTGCGGCCTACGGCTACATGACCAACGGCAAGTACACCGCCAAGGCTTCCCTGGTGGTCTACCCGATGGTGGTGGACCCGGCCGGTACCGGTAGCGCCAACTCCTCCAAGGTCGACATTGCCACCGAGTCTCGCGTGGCTTCCTCTCGTGAGGTGGCTACCCAGGCTGCTAAGACCCTGATTAGCGAGGGCGATACTCTCTCCGAGGCGCAGCTGACCAGCCGCCTCATGAACTCCGTGAAGGTGACCGGCACCTCCCAGACCTCGGTGCTGGATATCGAGGTCACCCGCTCCAACCCGGACGACGCCGCACGTTACGCGAACGCGATGGCAAACTCCTACCTGCAGGTCCGTTCCGACGCGCTCAAGAGCAGCGTGGACTCGGCAACCAAGCAGCTGGACGAGCAGATTGCCGCCGCGGAGGGGGACGCGAACCGTAACGCTCTGGTATCCCAGCTGCAGGAGCGTCGCGCTCAGATTCAGCTGACCTCTCTCGTCGGTGGCCGCGTGATGAGCCAGGCTCAGGTTCCTTCTTCTTCCTCGGCTCTTGGCCCGGTGAAGCTGGGTATTGTCGGCGCCGTGGCGGGTCTGCTGATCGGCCTGGTTCTGGCGTACGGCCGCGACCGCATGATGCGCAACGTCGGCTACGCTGACCGCCTGCAGGATGCCGGTATCCCCGTGCACGAGCTGGGTTCGACCTCGGAGGCGAACGATGCCTTCATGCTGCTGCGCACTGTGGGTGCTCCCGATGGTGATATCAAGAGCGCCGGCGCCTCCGGCGTGGTGATTCTGCCGGGCACCGACCGCGGCGTGGAGCACCTGTACCAGATGCTGAAGCGCGTCCTGCCCAGCGAGTACGCACGCTTCACCGATTACGCTTCGGTACGCGAGGACCTGACCCGTTACACTCCCGAATCGATGGTGACCAAGAGCGAGGCTCCGCTGGTCATCAGCCTGAGCACCGCCACTCCCCTGTCCACCCAGCTGCGTTTCGTGCAGGCTGCCGGCCTGGCCCTGGTTCCGGTCACCGCAGCTACTTCGCTGAAGTCGGTGCGTGAGCTGTTCCAGCAGCTGGAGCAGTTGGAGGGCGTCACCTCCCTGGCGGTCTTCCTGGACCGCGAGTAGCGTCGGGGCGCACCCGCGCGGGTATTCACTCTATGGTGCGGGGCTCGGCGATTCCGGTTTGTCGAGCCCCGACCGCTCATCACATTTTTGTTTCTCCCTTTGTGGGGTATTAGGAGAATACTTATGACTGAGGCAACCTCCGCCCAGGCTCGGCCCAAACTCCTGTTGGTTTCCAGCAGCGGTGGCCATTTGAAGCACCTGACGGCTACCGCCGCCGCCTGGCAGGATTACGATCGCGTGTGGGTTAGCTTTAAGCAGCCCGACGTGGAATCCTCGCTGGCCGATGAGAAGACTTATTGGGCGTACTATCCGACGACGCGCAATATTAAGAATGCTATTCGCAACCTTTTCTTGGCGTTTCGAATTTTTCCGAAGGAACGTCCGGATGCGGTGGTTTCCGCCGGTGCGGGTGTCGCGGTCCCGTTCTTTATTGCGGCGAAGCTTTTCCGGGTAAAGACCCTGTACATCGAGTGTTTTGACCGCCCGACTCTGCCGACGATGACGGGTAAAATGCTGTACACCATTGCTGATCGCATCATTGTTCAGAGCGATGAACAGCAGAAGAATTTCCCCGATTCTCGCGTAATTCACCCCATTTTTTAAGAGTGATGAACCTATCCCGAAAATAATACCTTCCAGTGCATAGAGGGTATTATTTTCGGGGTATAGTATTTATTAAACATACAGATACATAAAGGTCGTGCGCTCCGCTGAGGACTCACCATCCACACGAACTAACCACTCGTCAGAGAAGCGTATGCGGGGATTACTCACCATTCTCTCCGGCACGACGCCACCACGTATATCCATACGATGCCCTCCGGATTTTTGCATCGGATATGCGGGGTTACTACCGATAAATACATAGAGAGGAATAGGCGATGTCTATTCAGAACTTCCCCCAGGTCAGTGTCGATACCGCCAAGTTCGACCTGCCTGTATTTACCCCCGCTGTCGCACCGGTTCGTATCCCGACGAAGACATACGATCTGGTGGTTTCTCTTGGCACCGACGTTCACACTTTTGACCGTCTTCTGCGCTGGGTCGAGGCCTACCTTGAGGCTCACCCGCAGGTCACCTGCCTCGTGCAGCATGGCCACACCGCGCCCATTAAGCACGCGGATAATCTGAAGCTTCTTCCCGCGGCCGAGCTGCTGGACTACTACGCCAACGCAAGCGTTGTGCTGGTTCAGGGCGGCCCCGGTTCCATCCAGGATGCGCGCCGCACCGGTGCCCTGCCCCTGGCCGTTCCGCGCCGCGCGGAGTTTGACGAGGTTGTCGATAACCATCAGGTCCCCTTCACCGCTCTGATGGAGAAGCGCGGCCACGCTGTTGTGGTGGAGAGCCGCGAGGACCTCTTCCACAAGCTGGATCTGGCGCTATCGAACCCCTCTCTCTTCCGCACCGCCGAGCCCTACGTCTCCACTCCGGAAATCTCCGCGGCCCAGCTGGGTGAGGAGCTGAACGACCTGCTGGCCGGTAAGATTCACCGCCGCGATTCCTTCTGGGGCCGTTGCAAGCAGGCCGTTCGCGCGCACCGTGCGGGTAAGGCCGAGATGGCACGCATCGACGCCATGGCTCCCAGCGCCTAGTAAGCGCCCAGTACCGGCGCCTAGCAGCACGGGCTGAATATTTCGGTCCGCTCCCCTATTCGTGCAAGACGCCCCTGAGTCTTGCATCTTAGACCGGCACGCGAACCCCCGACCGAGAACGCGGTGACCTGCGGGTATAGGCCCGTTGCCGCTATCTGCCCACGGCGTATTCTCGGCAGAATTCGCATCGTATTATTAGGTTGCGAAACCCCGCGCACCGTATCCTAGAGAGGAATGATGCGCGGGGTTTATCGCGCACTACGAAAGGAAAATTTCATGGCAGTTCAGGAATCGACCGTCATCAATGCTAGCGTCGACCAGGTCGTCGAGGCTTTCTCCAGCGAGGATTTCGCACGCTTCGTCTGCTCCGAGGTGGGCGTTGAGTTCGGTAGCTTCTCGGTCTCCGGTGACACCTCCGCCGAGTTCACCGCAACCACCGAGCGCACCATCCCGGCCGACCGCGTTCCGGATATCGCCCGCAAGTTCGTGGGCAACGGCGTCTCCATGACCCAGGTGGACAACGTGAGCGCCCCCGCGGCTGACGGTGCGCGCACCGTCGCAACCGAGGTGAAGGTCAACGGTATCCCCGTTTCGGCCAGCGCCACCCAGCACCTGATTCCCGAGGGCGACAAGACCCGTCTGGACGTCAACGGCGAGGTTTCCTGCTCCATCCCGCTGGTGGGCAAGAAGATTGCCGCCGCTGCCGAGCCGCAAGTTGGCCGCGTGCTGAAGGTTCTGGGCACCTCCGCCGAGAAGTGGATTGCTCAGCGCTAATCGTTTCAGCGCTAATCGTTCCCGCCCAGTAGGCCGGCGTACCGCTGGTCCTCACGAGGGTTAAAGAATCCCCGCCACCCGATTGGGTGGCGGGGATTTATGCGTCTTGGGGGTCACGAGAGCGGCAGGGTTTTAGGAGGCGATAATCGCCTCGGAGTACTCGCGGTCCCCCAGCAGCTCAGCGAAGCGGTGCATCTCCGCGCGCAGGTCGTGCTCGGCCTCGAGCAGGTCGACGACCTTGCGCAGCTTGGTGCTGGAGGTGTGCTCGGTGTAGGGGAAGTAGTGCACCTCCACGCCCACCTCGGCGAAGCGTTCCTCGAGGGCGCGGCCCTTCTCGGTGCCCTTCCAGTCGTCGCCTTTGAAGAAGATGTTGAAGGGCTTCTGCTTCCAGGTTTCGAGCTTGTCGGGGGTGGTTTCGATGTGCACTTCGTCCACGTAATCGATGTGGCTGACGATGGCGGCGCGCTCCTCGATAGGGATGACGGGGCGGCGGCCCTTGGTGACTTCGAGGACGTCGTCGTGCACGACGCCTGCGATCAGGTAGTCGCAGTTCTCCTTGGCCTTGCGGAGAATCTCGAGGTGACCGTAGTGGAAGAGGTCGTAGGCACCTGCGGCGTAGCCAATAATCATGAGGGGTTCCTTGTGGTTGGTAGCGGCGATGGTCGCTCCGGCGCCCCGAAGGGGTCGGAGGGTGAGGAACGCATCCGCCCCGTTCATGCGGGCGGGGCTGGTCCGAAAAAGGTTCCTCGCGGGGCGCTGGTTAGGCGAACCGCACCTATTATTTTACCAGTCATCTTTTCCCGCGGGGCTCGGATAAAACGCGGAATGAGGCGGACGCGCTGTAGCGTCCGCCTCATTCCGTTGCGATCATCTTTGGGCCGCCCAGCAAGGAGCTGGTGGGAGCCGCGCGGGCTGTGCTAGTCCTCCAGAGCGGCTTCCTTGGCGGCCTCCTCGACGGCTACCCAGGAGAGCATCGCGCACTTCACGCGAGCCACAAACTTCGAAACGCCCGCGAAGGCAGCCATATCGCCGTACTCCTCCTCGTCCAGGGTCACCTGGCCGCGGGAACGCAGCATCTCGCGGAACGCATCTACGTGGCGCTGCAGCTCAGAGAGGGTCATGCCCGGAGCCATATCCGAGAGCACGGAAGCAGCCGCCATCGAGATGGAGCAGCCGTCGCCCTCCCAGGAGACCGACGCAATGGTCTTCTCCCCGTCCTTCAGCTCGTCAGAGAGCACCACGCGCAGGTTGATCTCGTCGCCGCAGGTGGGGTTGTACTGGTGGTTATCAGCGCTCGCATGGCCGGCGGGAACCTCCACGAGGTGCTCGCCGATGCGCTCCTTAGAATGCTCCAGGATGATGTCCTGGTAGAGAGCTTCGAGAGACATTTTGGTCTTCTTCCGTGTGTTGAATCGTCTAGTGAGGATAACGCGGCCGCGCACGGCGGCCCGGGTATGCCCGCCGTGCGCGCCGTAGAGGTTAGAGGCCGAAGTAGGGGCGCACCTCGGCGAGAGCCTTCAGGAACGCGTCCACGTCCTCGGTCGTGTTGTAGATGTAGGTGGAGGCGCGGGTCGAGGCGGTCACGCCGGCGCAGCGGTGCAGCGGCTGCGCGCAGTGGTGACCCACGCGCACGGCGATACCCTGCGTATCGAGCAGCTGGCCCACGTCGTGCGGGTGCACACCGTCAATGGCGAGGGCCACCAGGCCCGCGCGCTGGGCGGGATCGGTCGGGCCCAGCAGGCGCACGCCCTCGATCTTCTGCACGCCCTCAACCAGGCGAGCGCCCAGCTCGTGTTCCCACGCTTCAACGTTCTCCATGCCCAGGTGCTGCAGGTAGCGCACGGCGGCGGCGAAGGCGACCGCCTGCGAGACGCGCTGGGTACCGGCCTCGAACTTGATGGGGGCGGGCATGTACTCGGCGTCCTGCAGCCCGACGCGGGTGATCATGGAGCCGCCGGTCAGGAAGGGCGGCAGGGCGTTCAGCAGCTCCGCGCGGCCGTAGAGGGCGCCAATGCCGGTGGGAGCCAGCATCTTGTGACCGGAGAAGGCGGCAAAGTCGACGTCCAGGGCGTGGAAGTCCACGGGCATGTGCGGTACGGACTGGCAGGCATCCAGCACGACGAGTGCGCCGTGCTTGCGGGCCAGAGACACCAGGCGCGGCACGTCGGTAATCGCGCCGGTCACGTTGGAGACATGGGTGAAGGCCAGGATGCGGGTCTTCTCGTTGACGATGCCCTCGGCGGCCTCGTAGTCGATGCGGCCGTCCTCGGTGGCGGGGATGTGGCGCAGGGTTGCGCCGGTACGCTGGGCAAGAATCTGCCAGGGAATCAGGTTCGCGTGGTGCTCAATCTCGGTGGTGACGATTTCGTCACCGGGGCCCAGCGCAAAACGCTCGGCAGGCTTGCCGCCGATGCCCTGGGAGGCGTTACCGATGCTGTAGGCGATGAGGTTCAGCGCCTCGGTGGCGTTGGAGGTCCACACCAGCTCCTCCTCCGTGGCACCCACGAAGCCGGCCACGGTGCGGCGAGCGTCCTCGAAGAGGTCGGTCGCCTCGACGGCAAGGGTGTGCGCGCCGCGGTGTACGGCGGAGTTGGCGCGCAGGTAGAAGTCGCGTTCTGCGTCGAGAACCTGCAGGGGTTTCTGGCTCGTAGCCCCGGAATCCAGGTAGACCAGGGGGTGCCCGTTGACCTCAGTGTTGAGGATCAGGAAGTCCTGGCGGAGCTGACGCACAACGTCGTCGCTCAGGGGGATGTTGGCGGGGGTGGAGTATTCAGCCACGGGTACCTTCTTCTCTCGCTCATACGCTCCACGGGGCGGGTATTTTCCCGTCGTGGAGCGTATAACGTCATTCTTTTCTAGCTTATTCCCTTGAGCGGCTCTTGCATAGTTAGGTAGAGCCTAGTTCGCGGGGCGCACAGCGGCGAGGCAATCGGCTAGGATGCGGCCCCGTGGTAGCGCTGCTGGGTTGCCAGCAGGCCTTCCTTCACGAGCATCATGGTTGCATCCGCTGCGTTTGAGATGAGGAAGGGCAGGTCCTTCGCTTCGGTGCTGCTGAAAGGCTTGAGCACGAAGTCTGCGGTGTCCATGCGTCCGGGAGGACGACCGATGCCGGTGCGAACACGGTAGTAGTCCTTGGTACCCAGCGCCTTGGTGATATCGCGCAGACCGTTATGACCGCCCTCTCCCCCACCAATCTTGAGCTTAATGGTGTCGAAGGGGATATCCAGTTCATCGTGCACCGCGATGATACGGTCGGGGTTAATATCGTAGAACTGGGCTAGAGCCGATACCGGGCCGCCCGAGGTGTTCATATAGGTCAGGGGCTTGGCCAGCACTACCTTGGGCCCGCCTATACCCAAACGTCCTTCCAGCACCTGGGCGCGCGCGCGTCCGTGCTTCTTGAAGCCACCGCCTACTTCACGCGCCAGTTCATCAACCACCATCTGGCCGATGTTATGGCGGGTTTTCTCGTACTCCGGGCCCGGGTTCCCCAGACCAACAATGAGCCACGCATCAGACATATCTTCGCCCTTTCCACGGCGCTGTAAAAGGTTTTTAGAAAATTCATGGACTTACACCATTCTATGAGTATGGCCCGCTACCACCTCAGAAGAGAGGTAGCGGCGGGCCATCCACAAATCACTGTTGCGCTAGGCGCAGGGCGCGGTCTAGTGCTTTGAGTTATCTGAGTCGTGAGCTTCGCCAGCCTGATCTGATTCCTCGGAAGCTTCAACGATGTCACCCTCGGGTGCGTTTTCGCCTTCTTCACCGGGCTCGGGAACGTCGAGTTCCTCGGGCTCAGAAACGTTAACAATCAGCAGTTCAGCGTCTGCAACCAGGGTTACGCCTGAGGGCAGTTCAACGTCTGATGCCAGAACGTGAGCGCCAGCTTCGCGGCCTTCGATGCTCACGGTCAAAGCTTCGGGTGCCTTCAGTGCGTCAGCTTCAACCAGAAGAACGGTTTCTTCCTGGTTAGCAACGGCGCCAACAGCGGGCTCGCCTTCAACGTGTACAGGAACCTCAATCTCAACGCGCTCGCCGCGCTTAACGGTCAGCAGGTCGATGTGCTGCAGTTCGGGGCGGATTGCGTGACGCTGGATGTCCTTAATCATTGCGAGGTGTGATTCACCTTCGATGTCGAGGTCGAGGATAGCGTTGGGGACGCGGGCAGCCAGGGTGGTTGCGTGGCCGGGGAGTACTACGTGCTTGGGCTCTTCGCCGTGGCCGTAGATGACGGCGGGGATGTCGCCTGCCATGCGGATGCGGCGCGCGTAGCCCTTGCCGAAGTCGCTACGTACGGTAGCTGAAATTTTGATGGTATCTGACATGAGTTGTCCACCCTTTCTTGGTTAGAAGTGATGCGCCAAGTGGAATAGGGACTGGCGCCAGAAATCTCTTTCCAACCAGCCACCGTCAGTTACGGACCTACACGTTTCGTGTATTCCACCGCCTTGGCCAAGACAGTATTGTACAGGTGCCCGGCTCTATCTTCAAGGGCCGGGAACCTGTGATATGGCGCTTTTCACGCCTTTTATGCTGTTATCAGCAGATATTGGGTCGAATCCTCAGAGGGTTAGGAGCCCATTTCTGCCAGGTATGCGGCCAGCGCCTCGCGGTGATCGCGCGGGGTGAAGCCCGCGGCAATCAGCTTGGACAGGTCCATCGCCGAGTTCGTCGGACGGTGAGCGAAGAGCTCAGCGTTGGCGAAATATGCCTCGGTGGTGGTGTCGCTGACGCGTGCCGGGTCGTGGCCGGTACCCTCGTACACCGCGCGGGCGAACTGGGCCCAGTTGATAACCTCGCCGGTATTCGACACGTTGTAGGTGCCGTATTCCGCGCCCGAGAAGAGCAGGTGCAGAGCAGCAGCTGCCAGGTCCTGGGTGAAGGTCGGGCGACCCCACTGGTCGGCAACCACGGACGGGTCGATGCCGCGCTCTGCCAGGGATGCCATGGTACCCACGAAGTTCTTACCGGCGCCAACAACCCAGCTGGTGCGCAGGGTGTAGTGCTTACGCCACGCGGCGGCGGCAACCTCACCGGCTGCCTTGGATGCGCCGTAAACACTCAGCGGTGCCAGGGGGTAATCCTCCGGGTACTCCTCGCCCAGGGACAGGGAGCCATCGAAGACGTAGTCGGTGGATACGTGAACCAGCGGCAGGTTGGCTTCCTCGCAGATGGAGGCGAGCGCGCTCACGCCCAGGGCGTTGGCTGCCCAGGCGTCGCGACGACCCTCGGGGGTCTCGGCCTGATCCACTGCGGTGTAGGCCGCGGCGTTGATGACCGCGCGGAAGGAGCGCCAGCGGAATGCGTCGCGCCACTGCTCGGGCTTGCCCAGGTCCAGGCGGTCACGGTCGACGGCCACGAAGGGTACGTTCTGCTCGGTGAGCTGGCGAACCAGCTCGGTGCCGAGCTGACCGCCCGCGCCAATAATCAGAATCGGGTCGGCTTCGAGGGGCTTAATCTCGTTCAGGCGCGGGTGGTTGCGGTCCTTCTCGGAGAGCTCAGCCTTTGCCAGGTCGATGGGCCAGTCGATGGCGACGGTTTCATCGGCCAGGTTCAGGAAGCTGTAGCCGGATACCGCATCCGCGGACCAGTGGTCGTTGACCAGGTAGGTGTAGGCGGTGTTCTCTTCCAGGGTCTGGAAGGAGTTGCCCACGCCGCGGGGCACGAAGATGGCGGTGTCCGGGCCCAGCTCAACGGTGACGACCTTGCCGAAGGACTCGCCGGCACGCAGGTCAACCCATGCGCCGAAGATGCGGCCGGTCGCAACCGACACGTACTTGTCCCAGGGCTCGGCGTGGATACCGCGGGTGGTACCCACCGAAGCGTTGAACGAAATGTTGTTCTGCACCGGGTTGAAGTCGGGCAGGCCGGCGGCGACCATCTTTTCGCGCTGCCAGTTCTCCTTAAACCAGCCGCGGTTATCGCCGTGCACCGGCAGGTCGATGATGAGCAGGCCGGGAATCTCGGTCTCGGTAACCTTCAGCTCCTTGGTCATTACTGACCAGCCTTCGCGTACTTAGCCTCGACCTCAGCCTTCAGGGGCTCCCACCAGCCGCGGTTGTCGGTGTACCACTTGATGGTGTCTGCCAGGCCGGACTCGAAGTCGGTGAACTTCGGCTCCCAGCCGAGCTCTGCACGCAGGCGGCTACCGTCGATTGCGTAGCGCAGATCGTGACCGGGGCGGTCGACAACGTGCTCGAAGTCGTTCTCGTCCTTGCCCATCAGGCGCAGGATGGTGCGCAGAACGGTGATGTTGTTCTCTTCGCCGTCCGCACCGATGAGGTAGGTTTCGCCAATCTTACCCTGCTCCAGGATGCGCAGCACGGCCGAGGAGTGGTCGGATGCGTGAATCCAGTCACGAACGTTCAGGCCCTCGCCGTACAGCTTCGGGGTCAGGCCCGAGAGGATGTTGGTGATCTGGCGAGGAATGAACTTCTCGATGTGCTGGTAGGGGCCGTAGTTGTTCGAGCAGTTCGAGATGGTGGCCTCGATGCCGAAGGAACGAACCCAGGCGCGTACGAGCAGGTCGGAGCCTGCCTTGGTGGAGGAGTACGGGGAGGAGGGGTTATAGGGGGTGGTTTCAGTGAACTTAGCGGGATCGTCCAGCTCGAGGTCGCCGAAGACCTCGTCGGTGGAGATGTGGTGGTAGCGGGTACCGTGCTTACGGACCGCCTCCAGCAGGCTGAAGGTACCCACCAGGTTGGTGTGAATAAAGGGTTCGGGGTTGGCCAGCGAGTTGTCGTTGTGAGACTCCGCTGCGTAGTGAACAACGGCGTCAGCCTTGCCGACCAGTTCGTCTGCCAGCTCGCGATCCGCGATGTCGCCGACGACGAGCTTGAAACGAGATTCGGGAAGACCTTCCAAAGACGCAGCATTTGCGGCGTAGGTCATCTTATCCAGCACGGTAATCGTGTGATCAGTGTTATCGATGAGGTGGTGAACAAAGTTCGAACCAATAAAACCGGCACCGCCGGTAACAAGAATGTGAGCCATACGGTAGATTTTACCCGGCTAAAGAGCGATTTTTACGCCTCAACAAAGAGATAAACATGACACAATAAGAAGTTATGAAGGGAATTATTCTTGCCGGCGGTACCGGTAGTCGTTTGCACCCCATCACTCAGGGTATTAGCAAGCAGCTCACTCCGGTCTATGACAAGCCGATGATTTACTACCCGCTGTCCACTCTGATGCTTGCGGGTATTCGCGATATTTTGATTATTACCACTCCGGCCGATCAGGAGCAGTTTAAGCGTTTGCTCGGCGACGGTTCTCGTTTTGGTATTAATCTCGAATATAAAGTTCAGCCTTCCCCGGACGGCCTGGCTCAGGCATTTATTCTGGGCGCCGATTTTATTGGCAATGATCCCGTAGCGCTCGTGCTCGGTGACAATATTTTCTACGGCCCCGGTCTCGGCACCCAGCTGGCCACTTACGAGCAGAAGGACGGCGCGACCGTCTTTGCATATCGCGTGGCTGATCCCCGCGCTTACGGTGTGGTGGAATTTGATGAGGACTTCAATGCCCTCTCTATTGAGGAGAAGCCCGAGAGCCCCAAGAGCGATTACGCGATTCCGGGTCTGTACTTCTACGATTCGAAGGTCGTGGAGTACGCCCGACAGATTAAGCCTTCGCCCCGCGGTGAGTTGGAAATCACTGACCTTAACCGCGTCTACCTGGAACAGGGTAAACTGAAGGTTGAGGTTTTGCCGCGCGGCACCGCATGGCTCGATACCGGAACCTTTGATTCACTCGCTGATGCCACTAACTTCATCCGCACCGTCCAGAGCCGTCAGGGTCTGTCCGTCGGTTGCCCGGAGGAAATTGCGTGGCGTCACGGTTGGCTTTCCGACGAGCAGCTCCGCGAGATTGCTACCCCGCTTACCAAGAGCGGTTACGGTAGCTACCTGCTCGGATTGCTCCGCTAAGCTTCACACCGCAACCCAGGGGATATACCGTATCCCTTCACCGCCCGCGGCAGTACTCCACGTCACGGGCACACACTAACTCAAACTTTCTGGAGTATTCTCACTACTATGACCATTTTGGAATTCTTCCGCACCACGAGGGCTAACCTCTGGTTGCTGATTATTGGCATCATCGTTGGTGCCGCGGTGGGCTTCGGCTATGCATCCCTGCAGCCGAAGGTGTACGCCGCCTCGTCCTCGGGCTACGTGACCGTGGGCGAGTCCGGTACGGTGGATGTTCTCTCGGGCTCTACAGCCGCTAAGGAGCGTGCTCGCTCCTACGCAGCTATCGTCTCCTCTGAGGCCGTGGCACAGAAGATTAAGCAGAACACCCCTGAGCTCTCCCTAACCACCGGTCAGATTCGTTCTAGCCTCACCGCAACCGCAGGTGACAATGCTGCGCTGATTACCGTGAGCGCCCAGGCTTCTTCCCCGAAGAACGCACAGCTGCTCGCCAACAGCGCTCTGCAGGCTACCGCTGACTACATCAAGGAAATTGAGCAGAACCCCGGTAACGCTCAGGCCCTGGTTAACGGCGATAGCAACGCTGCGGCAACCCCCTCTGCAAGCAGCAATACCGTCCGCGTGATTCCGCTGAACAACGCAAGCGTCAACCCGCCGCTGGTTTCCCCGAACTACCAGCAGAACACTCTGATTGGCGCCGTTATCGGCCTGGTCGTGGTGTACACCGCCATCTTCCTGCGCCGCGCACTGGATCAGCGCATCCGCACCCGTGACGACGCCACCAAGGCAACCGGCGCAAGCATCCTGGGTGTGCTGCCCGTCAGTGAGGACCTGAACGAAGAGAACATCGTGAACGGTGACACCGACGACCACATCGCTCAGGAATCGATTCGTCAGCTGCGTACCAACCTGCGCTTCGTGAATGTTGATACTCCCCCGCGCTCCTTTATCGTCACCTCCGCTGTGCCCGGTGAAGGTAAGTCGACCGTGTCGCTCTCGCTGGCTCGTTCCCTGGCCGACGCCGGTTCACCCGTCATCCTCATTGACGCCGACCTCCGCCGCCCGACCGTGGCTAAGAAGCTGAAGCTCGACGCCAAGGTCGGTCTGACCCAGGTTCTGGCCGGTCAGGTGGAGATTGCAAACGCCGTGCACCAGCTGGGCGATTCGAACCTTTTCGTGCTTCCCGCGGGCCGCATCCCCCCGAACCCCTCTGAGCTTCTGGGCTCGGACAAGATGCGCCAGCTCATCAAGGAACTCTCCGAAGAGTTCATCGTGGTGGTCGACGTTCCGCCGCTGCTGCCCGTGACCGATGCATCGTTGCTCTCCCACTCTGTGGACGGCGTGATTCTGGTCGGTTCGATTGGCCGCAGCCACCGCGAGCAGATGACCGAGGCTTCCAGCATCCTGAAGAAGGTCAACGCGAACCTCTTCGGTCTTGTTCTGAACCGTGCACCCCGTAAGGGCCTGGGTAACTCCTACTACGGCTTCGGTTACGCAAGCACCTACGTGGGCTACGCAACCTACTACGGCTACGGTAAGGACGGCGATAAGAAGTCCTCGAAGTCGAAGTCCTCAGCCCCCAAGGCATAACCTTTCGACCCTCTCCCCACGGGGAGCAACATACGGCGGGAAGGGCAGTGTTTCTGTCCCTCCCGCCGTATACTTATTTGGTATAGACCGGTGCACCGAAAGGTTATTGTGACCACTCACTCCACCAATACCCCGGAGCCGCTCACCACTCCGCTCGCGGCACGGATTCGGCTTGCGCACGCCTACTTCCAGCACATAGCCGATAAGCATTCCATCGACGTTCTGCATATCAAAGGCTATGCGTTCTCGCAGGAAATTTACCGCAAGGGTAGGTACAGCTCCGACGCTGACCTGTTGGTCCGTCCATCGCAGGTGGACCGCTTTGTGCAGATTCTCCTGGCGGATGGCTGGCGTATCCAGGCCCACTTTGAGACGGGCTCAGTGTTCGAGCACGCCATGACCCTCTACCATGCCTCCTGGGGCCTGACCGATATTCATCGATTCTTCCCCGGCCTCGGCCGCCACGGTGACTACGAGAAGACCTTTGACCGTATTTGGGCAGCCCGCCGTACCCGATTCATCGCTCACCGGCCCTGTACGGTCCCCTCAGACCTGGATGCGCGCCTTATCGTGGTGCTACACCGTGCCCGCGCTGCGTCCCGTTACAGCGCGGATATCAACTATCTGGTGAACCGCATGTCCTACGCAGACTGGCAGCGGCTTAAGGAACGTGCCAACGAGCTCGATTCAAACCTGGCCTACAGCGCGGCCATGGGCGGGCTTGAACAGTACCGAGGCGATCGCGACTATCTGCTGTGGCTTTCCGTTTCGCAGGATGTCCCCCACTATGTTCAGTGGATTGGTCGGCTTCGGTCGGCAACCACCCTGCGCGATAAGCTACGCACCCTGAAGAATATCTTCTTCGTCAATAAGGACCACCTGGCCATGCAGCTTGGCCGTACCCCCACGCGTGCCGAGGTGCGTGCCAAGTTCTTTGAACGCTTCGGAATCGAGGTGAAAAAATGACCGCGGAATCCCCTCAGCCCGTGTATGGTATCCCCGAAAATATCGCCTACGTACATTCCGAGGAGTTCGCCAAGTACTCCCCCACCGCCACGTATATCGCGAATCTAGACACCGGGGAGCACTCTATCCTGCAGGGCTCGGCCTCCATCATCTGGGGTCTTTTCGAGGAACCCACGAGCGAGGAGGAAGCGATTGAGACCATCTGTGAGCTCTACGAACAGCCCGCAGAGGTTATCGCGCCGCAGATTGAGGATTTCATTCCCGAGCTGCTCTCCAAGAACCTCTTGGAGACTCTCTAGGGCCTCTCTGTAGCTCGAAAAGCGGGTATAACGTAAAGGCGGGGCGGTCAGACTTTTAGTCTGACCGCCCCGCCTTCTTTGTCTCCATGAACGCTCGGAGAGCACGAACAAGCGAGAGAAGCGCCTTTACTGGTCTTCGGGAAGCGCCTGGATGTAGGACTTCAGTCGGCTGATGAACCGTGCCTCCGAGAAACTATCCACGTGCTCACGGATGTAGTCGGCGTCCCAGTCCTTCGGGTTGAAGACCTCCAGAGCTGCCTGTAGCTGCTCCACCGTGGGCTGCTCGATGAACACGCCCGTCTTACCTTCCTGAATCGTATCCAGGAAGCCACCCGCGCGGTACGCGATGACCGCCTTGCCGCTCGCTCCGGCCTCCAGCGGAGTGATGCCGAAGTCCTCGTAGGAAATTGCCAGCAGCGCCAGGCAGTGGCGGTAGGCGTAGCGCAGCTGCGCATCCGTCACACCCGAGGCAATCCGAATCGTGTCACCCGCAATCTGCTGCAGGTGTTCCTTCTCGGGACCGTGACCAATCACCAGCAGTTTCTTGCCCAGGTTATTGCAGGCTTCCACGGCCTTGTCCACGTTCTTGTAGGGCAGCAGACGCGAAACAATCAGGAAGTAATCCTCCCCGCTCATGAACTCTTCAAGACCCGGAATCGGCTCCGTCGGAGCTTTAGGGTCCACCGAGTGCGGGGGGAAGCAGATCGGAACGTCCTTCTTGCCGTACACGTTCTCGATGCGCTTCTTAATGACGCTGGCGTTCGCCACGTAAACCGCCGAGCGGTGCGCAGCCCAGTGATCCCACAGCATCAGCGCCGGACGTAGCGTCTTCAGCAGCAACGGCACGGGACCGGTGCTCTTCTCGCCCAGGTACTGATCGCTCAGGTAGAGCCAGCGAGCCGGCGAGTGGCAGTAGATAAACTTGCGACCCGCGTAGTTGAAGCCGTGCGCCCAACCCGTCGTCGATACCACGGCACGCTCCGCGGGAACCTTCAGAAGGGAGGAAGCCAGCGGAAGAATCGGCAGGGCCATGCGGTGGTTACGGCGCAGGTAGCCAATCTTGTTCAGAGGACTCGTGATGATTTTCGCGTCCTTGAACTCGGGGAACGTTCCCTCCGGGTCGTACAGGGTCGTGTAAATCGGGGCGTCCGGGAACGCGCGATGCATAGCCAAGACCACGCGCTCGGCGCCTCCACGCTGAGTCAGGTAGTCGTGAGCAATTGCGATTTCCTCTGTTGCCTCCGGCTTCACAAAGGGTACGTAGCGACGCACCAGGTGCGCCACCTTCTTCAAGCCCTTCGGAATATCTGCCAGCACCGCGTCGGGATTCTTCGGCCCGGTAAACGGAGCGGAGGTCAAGAGCTGAGCGAGTGACATTTCCTTTTCCTCCTAGAAAACTTTCTGAGCACGCTCAGGATAGCGAATACCGGCGTAAGATGCAGCCTCAACCTGCAGAGCCACCAGCTTCTCGGCCAGCTTCGCCGGCAGTTTGAGCAGAATCTTATCGCTCGCATCGCCCAGGGTCTTGATGGTCTTCTCGGTTGTGAACCGGGCCAGGGTCTTTACGAGGAAACCCCACGGGCCGCTCGGGTTCGGGGCCGGATGTGCAGCATCTCCGTGCTTACGGACGAAAATCGTGCGGGCAGATCCCGAGTGAAGGGCGCGCAGGGCACGCACCGCGGTGGTGGTGGCCTCAGCATAGTGCTTGACCTCAACCTCGTCAGAAATAATGATGCGGCCACCGGCATCGTGCACCATCTTGCCCATGTCTACGTCTTCCCAACCGTAGAGGCGGTAAGCCGGATCATAGCCTCCGGTACGCTCGTAGAACTCAGCGGAAATCGACGAGTTTCCGTTCCAGTACAGCCAGCGTCCCTCTTCGGCCACGCTCAAGGCGCCCTGCTTAAAGCGCGCATCGCGGAAGTTACCGTACACACGGGAGTACGGGGTGTCCGGGTACACGTTCTTGAGGGTACCAATCACGCCGTCGTAGTCGCGGTGCAGACGAATCTGGTTAGCGACGTAATCGGGAGCCGGCTGCAGGTCGTCATCGCAACGGATGAGGATATCGGCATCAGCCGCGCGGTGGCCGGCGTTCAGCGCCGCCACTCGGCCGCGGTTCTCCTCAAAGACAATCTTGGTCAGGTTCAGCTTGCCCTCGGCGATGTAGCGATCAACCACGGCCTCGCTGTTATCGATATCGCCATCGAGGACCACGATGACCTGGAAGTCCTTCTCCGTCTGCTCGGCAAGCGCATCCAGCGGGTAGTGCAGAATCTCCGCGCCACCGCGAGAGGGGATAATGACCGCAGCCTTGTAACGGTGAGTCGTCATGCTTTTCCTTCGGGTTGAGGTGAGATGAGAGTTTGAGTGAAGTATCCCGTGGGGAGGGATCAGACGTAGGGATTAGCGAGCGAAGCGTTCCAGAACCTCGCCCACGCGAACCTTGCCCGCCTCGGGAGAGTAGTTCTCCTGCCAACGCCAGAACAGTTCGGAGGTGCGTTCCGCCAGGTCGGAGGAGTTCTCGCGCAGTTCCTCCCCCAGGCTCTTGATGGCGGCGGCCAAATCCAGAGGCTGACCGGCCGAGACGATATAGGGGTAGGATTCGCCGCCCACGACCTCGGCTAGGGCACCGGCATCGCTCACAATCACGGGGATGCGGGCGCTCATCGCTTCAGCAACCACAAGGCCGAAGGACTCGGGCGCGATGGAGGGAACCACCAGCATATCGATGGAACCAAAAAGCTGGTCCGGGGTGGTCCAGCCGAGTCGGGTGCTGAAAGACGACACCTGCTTCAGCGCTTCCTCCACCTCGGTACGCTCCTCATCCGAGGCAAACACGGGTTCACCGCCGATGACCAGGTCATAGGCGACCTCGTCAGCATTCAAAACGCTCATGGCCGAGCAGAGGGTCGCGATACCCTTCGAGGGGGTCAGACGACCCAGGTACCCCACGCGCAGGCGGCGGTCGCCCACGCTGTGGTCCAGGGCGGTGGACACGCCGCTCACCCAGTTTGCAAAGACTTCGCTGCCGGGGCAGGAGTGCTCCACATAGCGGCTGGGAACCAGAGTCACAGAAGCCTTGCGACGGGCGAAAGGCACCAGCTTGGCGTTCAATCCGGCCGGTAGCTGGTGCAGGTGCACAATGCGGTTCTTACGACCGCCAGTGGCCGCTGCAGGAACCAGGCCGTTGCACCAGAGCAGAACGTCCTTGTGGCGAGCGTGCCAGGCGCGCAGTGCCAGCATGTACTGGGCTCGGTTTTTCGCCGGAAGCACGACGCGGGCGAAGCCCTCATCGGCGGCCGCCTCCACGAGCTGATTGGGCTCGGAGGGGCCGACGATGGTGACCTTATAGCCAAGGCTCCGGGCCGCGCGGGCCACGTTCAGGAGCATGACCTCACCGCCGCCCATATCACCGTTATTGGTAGCGATGTAGAGTTCTTTCATCGTTATACTTTCCTCGCCCGCTGACGGATAGAACTGACGTCAAACGATTTAGAAGTAGTCGACTTCTTGGGCGTTTCTTGATGGGTTACAGGGGCAGGAGCTTCATTCTCAATAAGCTCGCCGTTCTGCAGCGCAGGTTTTTCGTCGCTGCTCTGCGCCTTCTGCATAGCACCTGGTTCATGATGTCCGCTATCCGAAGCGTCCAGATCCTTATCCGGGTTCAGGTACAGCAATGCAAGACCCACCACGATAGCCCAAGGCACAGTCAGAATCACCTCACCAAGACGCTGAGAGGTAATAATGATAATCACCATTGCGGCTTCGGCGATAACAATGCGCTGAGCACGCGGCTGCTTCCAGATGAATGCGGCAGAAATCATCAGGCCTACAATCACAATCATATAGAGCCATCCGGCCTCCTGGACCAGCGTCATATATGAATTGTGGAAATAGAAGTAACGATTCTGAAGTGGCACCTGAGCGGTACCCAGACCGCCACCATACCAAGGAACCACATCAATCATGCGGTACATGGTCTCATCGATTCGTTCACGCAGAAGGTCACTACCGAGTCGATCCGCGAAGGCACCGGCACGCGCAAAATTATCTTCCAGGTAGTTCACAGCCTGGTAAAACAACAACGCAAGAACTGCTTTACCGAACAAATTCAGGCGATGAGAGAAGTACAACCACAGGACAGCAAAAGCATATGCGGCAAGAGAGGTACGGGAACCGGTCAGCCACAGCATGCCGGAGGTAACAACAAAAGCAACGATACGGTGACTTGTCTTTCGGACCATAGCCACGAAAAGGAAGCCAAAAATTGCGTAATACAGACCAGACTGATTCTTATCGTTCAGCCAGCCGGTCAGCGTACCGCCGTAGTTATCGGGCGCAATACCTGCATAAAATCCAATGAGGTTGAAAATAAGGCCCGCAGCCACGCCAAAGATGAGGGAACGAATGTCAATCCTCTTTTGAGCAATCTGCAACGCCAGAAGAAGGACCACAGCCATGCGGATTGCACGGCGAATCGCTTCATCAACAGAAATGCCGTTAAAAGCTAGACTTTCAAACAAAGCCCAGCCAACAGCAAACAAGATGATTGAGAAGAACAAGGAGTTATACCGTGTCTCCAAGGTGGCAGGTTTTGTCAGCTTGTACAAGACAAACAACATCACAACAACGGTACCCACAGGCATGGTCACAATGGGCGTAGGGACGCCGATGAAGATCAGACCAAAACCAGCCCAAAAATCAAGCATTGACAGTCTTGAGACGCTACCGACAAGGTACTTTACTTCACCCGCGGTGGCCTGCCCAATGCGATATGCCTGGAGAGAATTAGGATTTTTATCCTGCTGAGAAGCTGCGGTCTCTGTACTTTGCGAGAAAGACACGGTCATTTCTTCTCCAATGTGCGAGTGTAAATATCAACCGTCTGAGCAGCCATCTGCTCATTCGAAATCCAGGTGAAAGGCTCAGACTCATCCTTCTGCAGCTGCGCACGCATAGCCTGCAGAACATCCTGAGTCAGGGTTGCACTCTGGCGGTCTACCAGCTCGTCGGCGCCCAAAATCTCCGGGTTGCCGCCCACAGCGGTAGCGACCGTCTTCAGACCAGCTGCCTTAGCGTCCAGCAGAGTGTAGGAGCAGTTCTCCCACACCGACAGCTGAACAATCATGTCGCTACGGCCCATCGCCTCAATCGGGTTAACGAAGCCGCTGAAGGTCACCGAATCACCCAGGTTCAGGCGCTGAGCCTGAGCCTGCAACTCGGACGCCAAATCACCAGAGCCCGCAATCTCAAGATGCGCCTGCGGGTAATCAACACGAAGCTGCGCAAAAGCAGCCAGCAGCACGTCAATACCCTTCTCAGGGGACAGACGGGACAGCGAGAGAATACGCGGACCTCCCTCTGCGGGAACACGCTGTTGCTCAACAGCCGCGTGCACTTCGGGGATATCCACGCCGTTGTACACCAGCTCCACGCCACGAGCGCCCCACTTGGCACGCATCTGATTAGCGGTAGAACGAGAAACAGCAATCGCCTGATCGGTGCCCCACAGGCGCACACGATGCACGGTCTCCATGAGCTTAGAACGCCAGGAGCTACCGTGGTACACCGAGTCATTACCGGCAATACCGTGCTCAGTGGTCAGAAGCTTCGGTACGCAGGTGCCGCGCTTGATGACGCTACGGATGCGTAGTGCGTTGACCACAGCGGTCGCTACAACGTCCGCATACGCCAGGTGGCTGTGCACAATATCCGGGCGGAGCTGCTCAACAGCCTTCTGCAAAGAAACAAAGGAAGTCTTAAAACCGTAGTCGGGGCCGAACTCAGCCTTGATGACGGTGACGCCCAGTTCCTCGAGGCGGCTCGTGAGCTTACCCTCGGGCGCGAGAACCACCAGGTTAAAGCCGGGGAGCCCGGCACGTGCCATATCGACAACGTGCCGAGCTACTCCACCAAAATCGGGAACCGGAACGACCCATAGAGCCGTTGGTGTAGAGGTCATGCCTTAGTCAACTTTCGAGTGAGGAAAGAACGGAAGGATGCAGAAACCTTAGTTTCAATGGAAATATGCACCAGGTAAGCGAAGCAGATCACCAAAACCAATGCAATAATACGTGCCCCCCAGGGACCAGCCACCGGGTAGAACATATCAACAAGCATATAACCGACCATAGCGTGGCCCAAGTAAAGGGGATAGGAAATGCGTCCCAAGAAATTCAGCGGACCCCTCGAAAGTACCGGAACATTCTTCAGGTATACAACGATGAAGAACACCAGACTAATCAATGCCACACCGATTCCATGAGCAAGATCATGCATCAGCGCCGCGTTGAGGGAAGCCAGAATCGCAAAGTACGGAATATGCCAGGTGAACTTTCGATCATGGCTGTACATGAAGAACACCATGCCCAAGCTAAAGAGTGAAGAATGTTCCGCAACCGCGGCCCACACAATCATCTTCGGTGCTCCACCGAGAGAAGCCTCCGGGTGGAAAAGCAGACACAGAGCCGTACCGATAACCGACCAGGTGAGCAGAATCGTAGTCAGCTCCCCACGGTAAATCTTTCCCTTCCGGATAATCAGGTACAGGGCAACCATCACGTAGAACTGCAGTTCCACTGCCAGCGTCCAGTACACCTGATCCACGTTATCCACACGCAGGAAGCGTTGCAGCATCGTCGTGTTAATCAGGGTCTGCGGAATCGTAATATGGCGTCCGGGGTTTCCGTAGATGAAATACACCAGAGCCGATACCGCCAGCGCAAACCAATAGGTCGGGTAGATACGAGAAAAACGCGAAACCGCGAACTTCAGTGCCGACCCACTCTTGATAGCGCTGAGCAGAATCACGAAACCGGAAATGATGAAGAAGAGCTGAACACCCAACTCGCCCAGAGGAATGTCATAGGGCGAAGGAGCAGTCCGCGGATAGTTCTCCGTAGCGGGAACACCCAGGTGATAAATCACCACGGTAATAGCAGCCAGGCCGCGGAACCCGTCCAGCTCCCGGAAACGCCCGGGAGTGATGAAGTCCTGATCAAGGACGTCACCCTCCCGAGCTTTTACGGTCTGAGACTTGGCCATAGATGCCGGTCCTACAGCCACTTCTCGAGGCGGTCCAGGGCGGTGAAGAAGCCTTCACCGTTGTTGATGTGGCCCTGCCAAATCTCAGGGATGAAGGATGCCTTCGGGGCCAGCTCACGCAGCTGCTTGCCCAGTGCGGCCCAGTCCACGTCGCCTTCGCCAACCTGAACGCCCTCACCGTCAACACCAACGCCGTCCACCAGGTGCAGGTGAATCGACAGCGGTGCCAGCTGCTCAACAGCCTCCGACAGCGGAATGTTCAGGAAGTTAGAAGCCAGCATGGTGTGGGAGATATCCAGGCAGAGCGCGGTGTCGTAGGCACGCGAGAACTCCGCGGTGTCCTTCGGATCCAGGAACAGGTTGTGGTACTGCTGACCACCCATCAGCCAGGGGTACGGGGGCAGGGTCTGAGCGGCCAGGCGCACGCCGGATGCGTCCAGGTGCTTCAGGGCCTCGCCGATACGCTCGTACTTTTCGGCACGCTCGGAGACGGGGATGTGCTTGTCCTTGGTGAAGCCACCCATGGTCACAACCATGATCGGGTCCTCGTCCACGGTGAAGTAGCGGGTCAGGTCACGGGTGATGTCGATGGTGCGCTGCACCTCGGCGATGGAGCGTTCCCACACCTCGGGGTCCTTCGAGGCGAGGTCCACGAGGAAGTCGCCGGCGAAGAGGTCGGGCAGGTGGGTGGTGAAGCCCATGTCCAGCTTGGAGTCGAAGACATCGTCGATGTTGATGTCCAGGTCCTTGTAGGAGAAGTGGAACTCCAGGAAGTCCGGCTTAGCCTCTTCAATCAGCGGCTTGTAGTCGTGGTAGCGGACGGGCAGACCCCAGGGGCGATCGAACTTGAAGTCGCGGCGGGTGACCAGGTCATCCTTCAGATCGCCCTCGAAGAAGAACGAGCCTTCTTCAACGTCGCGCTGCATGGTACGGCCGACCAGCTGCGGCAGGTGGTTCGGCTGCAGGCCACGGCCGGGGGACTTCACGGCCACGTCGGCCTCGGTCACGACCTCGCCCTTAGCGATGTGGCGGGTAGCGACCAGGGACTTGGCCAGGTTCACGCGGTTCATCAGCTCACCGGTGGACACCTCGCGAGGAGCGGCAGAACCGATAGCTGCCTCAACCTCGCGAATCTGCTGGACCATGGCCTTGAATTCCTCGGGCAGCAGAGAGACGGTGTGGTCGTTACCCTCGAGGGTCTTGTCGGTGGTGAAGTGCTTCTCGATGATCTTTGCACCGCGAGCAACGGCGGCAATCGGCACGTGGTAGCCACGCTCGTGGCCCGAGTAACCGACCAGGCACTGGCCAATCTCGGCCAGGCGGTCCATGTAGGCCAGGTTCACGTCCTTGAAGGGTGCGGGGTAGGCCGACTGGCACTGCAGCAGGGCGTAGGATGCGCCGGCGTTACGCAGCAGGGCCACGGACTCGCGAATCTCTTCCTCGCGGCTCATACCGGTGGAAACCAGCATGGGCAGACCGCGGGATGCGACGTCGCGCAGCAGCTCGTGGTTGGTCAGGTCGGCAGAAGCAATCTTCATGCCCTGAATACCGTAGTCGACCAGTGCCTGCACCGAGGGGGCATCCCAGGGGGTGCACATGATATCCATGTTGTGCTGCTTGACGTGGTCGAAGACCTCGTACATCTGGTCCACGCTCAGGGAGAAGCGAGAGAGCAGGTCCAGGGTGTACTGCACGCCCAGGTCCTCGCCCGCGGTGGCGGCACCGCGCTGACGGTAGAGGGCGTCCATGTCACGCAGCTGGAACTTCACGGCGTCGGCACCGGACTCAACGGCCAGGTCCACCAGTTCCTTAGCGAAATCAACGCTACCCTGGTGGTTGTTACCGATCTCGGCGATGATGAAGGCCGGGGAGTCCTCGCTGATGGTGTGCTTACCGATGCGCAGGACGTCCTGCTCGTCCATGGCGAGCGCCACGAGGTGGCCGCGCTCGTCGGTCAGCGGAACATGGTTGATGCCCTTGGCAAAGTATGCGCGCAGGGTCTCGGGGTCGGCATCTGCAGGAGCGGTCTGCGGGTTGGTGTTAGCGGCATCCAGGGCGCTGGTCTCCAGGGATGCGGTCGGGTTGGCAATCAGCCAGCGGCGGAAATCGCCGTCGGAGAGAGAACCGCGCAGAATACCGGACTCGTTGACCAGGAAGATGATGCGCTGGCCGTTGGCAGAAATCTTCTGCAGTGCGGTAAGAATCGGGTCTTCAGCGAAGACCACATACGGGGCGATATTACGTTCAATAATCATAGGTTTGAACCTTTTCGTGAGTGTTCTATTGAATGACTGAGTGCCGGTCAATCCGGGACGGCGACGAGAATGTCGCCGGGACGAGGGTTACTTGCTCTCGTTCAGAATCTGAGTGAGCTGATGTTCCGCCACGGAGAAGTCAATCGGCGCGTCGATGTCGACGCCCTCAACCTCGTTGAGCATGAACAAGTCAATCGTACCGCCGGGGTAGCCGGCCAGGCGGTTGTGGTGCTCAGTGTACACAGGAGTCTTCGTGATGTACATGGAGCCGTTCTCGCGGTAGCGGAAGGTTTCCTTGGTCAGCTCCTGACGGCGCGGACGGTGCATAATCTCGAAGGCTGCGGTGGGTTCCCCATCGGCGTGCCAGGTCCAAATGAACGGACCGATCGGGATCACGCCGACCATGGAGTCCTTGTCGTTCTCGACGAACTGGCGGACCGCGCGTGCCAGGGTACCGGGCAGACGCACAGGGCTGGTTGCCTGCAGCAACATGACGGCTTCGGGTGCCCAGCCGTTCTCGGTGTAGAACTCGATGGCGTGCTCGACGACCGGCTCGGTTGCGGTGGTGTCCTCCGCCAGGTGGGCCGGGCGAATGAACGGCACCTCGGCACCGTACTCACGGGCGATATCGGCCAGCTCGGCATCATCGGTGGAGACGACAACGCGCAGCTCGTGCTCACCGGCAAGCTCTTCCTTCGCGGCCAGGGCCTGCTCGATGGTCCACGCGACCAGCGGCTTACCCGCGATGGGGCGCAGGTTCTTACGCGGAATGCCCTTCGAGCCACCGCGTACGGGAATGACGCAGAGAATACGCATTATGCCTCCAGAGTTTCGATGATGAGTTCAGCGATGCGGCGTGCCGGTTCCTTCTCGGGCTGAACCGGGGCGGGGGTGGGTTCGCTCCCCCACCGGTTCATGCCGTAGCGGTCCCAGAATTCCACAAGCCATGCCGGCGGTGCCGGGTGGTACACCCAGGCCGGGATGCCGCGGATAGCCGCCTCCAGCACACCGGTGGAGAAAATCGACACGACGGGGTTCGGTACCTCGTTCAGAGGGGTTCCGGAACGATCGATGCGGATGCCTTCCTTCTCCCACAGCTTGTGGGTCAGCACCGACAGCTTGTCCTTCTCGCTCGGGTGCGGGCGGTAGATACCGCCGTACTTCTTCAGGAAGGAGTGCGCAGCGAAAGCGAAGGATGCTCGCGGTAGCTCGGCGCCGTGCATCTGGCCCAAGAAGATTGGTTCCAGATCGTTCTGCTTCTGCGCCTCGGCGCCGGCGGCTTTCTGAGCGGCCAGGTAGAGCAGCTGGGAACCCACCGCGTGGGTGGTCACGTCGCGGCGACCCGACGCCCAGAACTCTGCGTCGGCTTCGCTGAACGCCAACAGAGTTGCGCCAACCGGCAGGGGCGGTGCCTGCGGCACGAGCAGACCGTGCTGTACGACCCAGTACTCAGCACCAATCGCGCGAGAGTACTCGTAGGCGGCCGCGCCGCGGGCCAGGTAGTGGCCGAGGGAAAGGACCACGCGCACACCGGGCAGGAGCCCCTGCAGCTGGTCGCCCGTCACTTCCTGTTCGGTCCAGGCATCACGGCCGTAACGCTCGGTGGCGTACTGGCCGTTGAGGTACTCCGAGGCATCCTCGGGGACCCACAGGGCCACGCCCACGTTCTCGAGGTACTTGAGCGGCTCCAGAAGGGAGTTACGGCTCGTCGGAGAGAAAGAATCGAGCACAATGAGCACGCGGGGTACGGCGCCTCGGGTGTAGAGAACACCGCCAACAGGTGCTTCCTGTTCCGCCGCGCCCCCGCGCAGACGTCCGATAAGGCTGCGGGCCTCGCCCTTAGCCCAGCGCAGGGTGTTCTGGCGCTTCTGCCAGGCGGCCCATGCATCAATGTCGAGGGGGTAGGTTAGGCCCATAGCTGCTCCAAAATCTTGACGCGCTGATCAAAGGTGTGCTCGGCCAGGGTTCGCTTCTGACCGGCTTCACGAATCTTTCGCGCCCACTTCGGCTCACGGAAAATGCGGGTACAAATCTCGATGAGCTCATCGATGCTCTCGTACACCAGAACCTCTTCACCCGGAATGTAGTAGCGGTCCACGTCGGGGCGATCAATCACCTGCAGGGCGCCAACGCCGGGCGCCTCGAAGGTACGCATGGTGAAGCCGTCCTGGTTGTTGTGGATGTTCAGGGTGGCCGGGGAGGACGCCATGATGCCGTACGCCTCAGAGCGGTCAATATCGCGGCCGGCGGGTACGCCGGAGTCTTTGAACTGCTTGGTGCGCAGAATGTCGTAGGGGTGGCGCGACCAGGCACGGCCGTAGGCACGCACCGGCAGACCGGCGGCGACGAGGGCCTGCAGGGTCTCCTCACGGTTGGGGTACTTGGCGCCCACAAAGTTGATGGAGTCCTCACGCATAGGGACAACCGGGCAATGGGTGTCGTAGGCGTTGGGCATGTCGAGCACCTCGAATCCCTGCTCGCGCAGGTGCTGCGCGTCCAGCGGGCTGTAGCTTGCCAGCGAGCCCAGGTGGTGCAGGTCCTCTTCGGTGTAGCTCATGCGGCGCATCTCGTCGTAGAGCCAGGTGCCGTAGCGAACGCCGGAGGTTGCCAGCAGGTCCCACCATTCGCGGGAGAGCATATCGCCCTTAATGACCAGCACGATGTCGGGACGGAACTCGTTGAAAGCATCGATAGCCTTTCGAGTTGCCTGAGCCGCAAAGCTTTCGGGGCGGTACTTCTCGGGCAGCTCGTGGGCGAGCTTGTTGAGGATGCGCTCGGAGAGGGTACCCGGAGCATCGTAGATGTGGGTGCGCACATCGTATCCGTGCACTTCCAGGGACGCTTGAATCGCCTTCCAGTACCCGTGGAATGCGGGTGAGAGTAGTAGAAGTTTGGGCTGAGTCATATGAGGAATGGATCCTGTCGGCGTTTGCTATAAGAACCCGCAGGGCAAAACCGTGCGGTGCTATGTGTTGGAGTGAAGCAGAGAGGCACGTTTCAAGCAGAGCTTACGCTCAAACATACCTACTAAAATTTTACAACGAAAGCAGAAGATGACACATGCTTACGCAGTGTGTCACCTCCAACGTTTAGCTATGGGGCGCTCCGCACCGGGTGCGGACACTAGAGCTAGTTTTCGCGGCGCTCGGCCTTGGCGATGCGCTCCAGGTCGGCGGCGAGGAACCCGCGAGCGTCTACATCCTTATTGCGCAGCGCACGCACAGAGTTCACGAGGAAGTTCGCGTAGCTGGTCGCACGCAGGGCTACGGCCAGCTTCTTTTCCCAGCCCCACTTGTCTGCGTAGATGAAGCGTGCGGTGGTCAGCCACTGGATGCGACGCTCCGAGGGGGAAGATCCGCCGCCCTCGTGGGTAACGGTCACCGAGGGAATCAGGTAGCGGTCCACGCCGGCCTGCGAAAGGCGGTACTGGAAGTCCACCTCTTCGCTGTTCATGTAGAAGCGCTCGTCCATGCCGCCGAGGCGGTTGAACACGGCGCGAGGCACAACCATGCAGGCACCCATAACCCAGTCGACCTTCGCGTCGGAGGTTCCGGTGCATGCCTCAACATCGTGTCCAACGCCGCGGTGCCACCACTTCGTCGGCTTGAAGCGAGCCAGCGGGGTGAACCATTCCCAGGCGATATGTCCGGCGGTGGGAAACTTGCGGGCCACCCACTGCTGCTGGCCGTCGTGGCCGATGACCTGCGGGCTGGCCAGAACCTGGCCGTGTGCCTCGGCTGCGGCGAGCATGCGGGAGATGAAGGTGTCATCCAGCTCCAGGTCGCTGTTGAGGATGAACACCCACTCGCCGGTCGCGGCAGCGACGCCGGAGTTCACGGCCTTACCGAAGCCGCCGTTGACGGCACGGCGCACGACGGTCACGCCCTCAACCTCGGGGAAGGGAACGGGCGAGACGTCGTCCGAAACGAGGATCTCGACATCGGAGGGGTCAATCCCCTTCTGCGCGCGGAGGGTGTCAATAATGGCGAGCACGGGTTCCGGCTCGCCGTAGAAAGGAATAACCGCAGATACACGGGGAGTATGAGTCACAATATATCCTTTGAGTGAGGCGCCTGAAAATCACAAGCGATAGAAGGTTAAATATGGGGGCGACCGTATCTATATCTCTATACGATCACCCCCATATTTTCAATTAGTCGGGCAGCTGGCCCAGGCGAACGAGGTTCGCAAATTCTTCGTTGGCCGCCTGAACTTCCTTGAAAGTTCCCTTATTGGCGATGCGGCCCTGGGAGAGGTACACCAGCTGATCAACGTTACGCACCGTGGAAAGACGGTGAGCCACGATAATCACGGTAATCTCCTTGGAGATGCGGTTAATGGTCTGAGTAATCTTGTGCTCAGTCTCATTGTCCAGCGCACTGGTTGCCTCGTCCATAACCAGCAGGCTCGGGTTGCGGTACATTGCACGCGCAATACCCACACGCTGACGCTGACCACCAGAGAGGCGGTTACCGTTCTCACCAATCGGAGTGTTGATGCCATCTTCCAAGGTCTCGACAACGGGCATCAGCTCCGCCAGCTCAAGGCAGTAGAGCACTCGCTCATCATCGATGTACTGCTTGGGAATGCCGAAGGCGACAGCCTCACGCAGAGTACCGTTACCCAGGTACGGATCCTGAGGAACATAACCAATCTTCTGGTACCAAGCATGCAGGTCAGCGTGGATGTCCTTACCCTGGCTAGAAATCGTGCCGCTCGTCGGGGTCAGCAGACCAAGAATCAAGTCAACCAGAGTAGTCTTACCCGAACCGGAGCCACCCACGAAAGCAACCGAGGTACCAGCCGGCACATCCAGCTGAATGTCTTTGAGAACGTCCTTATCACCATCCGGGTAACGGTAGACCAGGTCGTCAATTTGAACATCCACGGGGTCAATTCCCGAGTTGATGATGGTTGCCGGATCAATTTCATCCTTGAACTCAACCATCTGCAGGCGCTGCTCTTCGGGGCTCATCGAGCGGATAACCTTAGCAACCTCTTCACTAGCGAACTCGTTCGCACGGATACCGCCCAGGGAGGCAATCATACGGGTCGCGTTCGGAAGGATGCGGATACATGCGGTTGCGAAAAGCATCAGGGAGGGAAGACCATCAGCACCCTGAGTCGAAGTCACCAAAGCCAGCAGACCAGCGATACCCACGATGAAAATAATTTCAAGCGAATACTTGGGGAAGTCGTTCAGGAACGAGAGGTTAACATCGCTTTTAACGCTTCGTACTGCGGGCTCGCGGTACTGCTCGATAGCAGCCTTGTGTGCATTCGTAATACGAATTTCGCGGAAGCCCCTGATGTCGTCCAGCAGGAAGCGCAAAGCGTCTCGACCCGCACGTGCCGTTATCTCACCATACTTCGCGTTACCGCGGCGCAAGAAGAGCTGCATGATAGCGATGGTGATGCCGAAGTATGCGAAAGCAACCAGCGCAGGAATCGGCATGACGCACAGAATCATGATGAGCAGCACGATGATAGACAGGAAATCGCCCACAAAGTTAATAATTGATCCCACAAAACCGCGGTACGCAAACACCACGTAGGTGCTAATCAGATACGCGGTTTCCTCAGGCTGAGACTTCCTGTGATTGAAGTAGCTATCCTTCATGTAATGGTTGAGGATAGTCGTCGACGTCGCCAGCTGCTGGTAGCCGGTGAACTTCAGGCTCCAACGCTTAAAGAGGAGCGCAGCGATACCCTTAATCACAAAGGCGAGCACCAGGACAATACCCAAATAGAGCACCAAATCAGAACGCTGAGGGTTGCCGAAGATATCAGAAATTACAGCCAGGTAGCCGGTAATTTCAGCACCCATCGCAATATTCATAATGGGAAGAATGGCCGCAACACCGACCATTTCCATTAGCGAAAGAAGGAATAGGCCGATTAGATTCACAATTAGTAGCGTAAAGCTCCGTCCTGGGAAAAAGATACGAAGCTTAGTGTAAATACTCTTCATTGGTCCTCGTTGGTGAGTGTTTGCACTGGCTTCCGAGTGAGAAGAAGCCCAGCATTTCACGCCAATTCTAGCATGTGACCTCTAAACCCTTTCGCTATAAAGTTTGTACTTTAGGTCATCATCACGTCCCCAGGTTGAAGCTTTCAGAGCGACCTACATTGAAGATGTATCGGACGAGGCCTTAGGGAATTCGCCACACTCGAGATTCAGAAACCTTTGAAGAGTCAAGCAACTCGGTATGATAGATACTATTCGTTCAACTTCACCCGACACTTCCGGCTTCCCTGTTCACCGTTGGGTATGTTCAAGAGAAAAGGCTTTTGATGGGCATCTTCAACATCAAGTCCTTGAAGGACAAGTACACCCGGGGCTCCGCAGAGGAGATCACCGACTCCTCCAAGGCCCCCGAAACCACCGCGACTACTGCGCCGGCATCCGCCCCCTCCATTGCGGAAGGGGTCCGCTCACTGATCCAGAACAACCCCGACCTGGCAGGCAAGAACCGCCGCGGTGCCGCCCAGCGCTCCATGGTCCCTTCGGGTTCGCTCCGCGAAGTCATGGGCGAGTATGAGGCTCACTCCCCCGCCGAGGTCGCCGCTCAGACGCCCCTTCCCAAGGCATCCGAGCCTTCCCGCGCCGAAGAAATCTCTGAGGACGGCACCGTCACCATTGACGCGCAGCCGCTGAGCCTCACCGAAACCTCAGGTACCGCCGCCGATATCCTCCCCCTGGACGAACCGTCTGCTGAGGACTCCTCCTCACGCTCCGTTCACGCCAAGGAACACCACACGCCCACCGTCGCCTCGGGTGTTCTGGCCGACACCGCAGAAGAGCCCGCTCCGGCAGCCCCCGCGGCACGTGAGGAGACCGCAAGTGCCCCGCAGGGTGAACGCGAACGCACCCCGCTCTTCAAGCTCTCCCCCGGCACCTTCACCCGCAGCGGCGCCCACGACACCGACGGCCCCTTCCAGGCGCTCTTCGTGTGCACCGGCAACATTGCCCGCAGCGCCTCCGGCGAGGTCATTTCCAAGCACCTGGCGGCAGAGTACGGGCTGGAGGACAAGTGGACCTTCGCCAGCGCCGGTACCGGCGCGCTGGTCGGTCAGGGCGTGTACGAGCTCATCGCCAACGAGCTCATCGAGCGTGGCTACAACCCCGAGGGTTTCGCCTCCCGTCAGCTGACCGAGGAGATTATTAAGAACGCGACCATCATCCTGGTCGCGGAGAAGGTGCACGCCGACTGGATCGTGCGCGAGTGGCCCCAGTACCACTCCAAGATCGTGCTGCTCAAGCAGGCTGCACGCCTTCGTGAGGAAGCGCGCCGTGCCGAGCCGCTCTCCTACCTCTACTCCTACGGTGGCACTCCCCTCGCGAGCGATAAGCTCGAGGACCCCTACCGTCGAGGCCCGGCGGCCGCGAAGAAGGCCGTAGACGAGGTTGAAGAGTCGCTACGCGTGATTCTGCCGTGGCTGGCGCGAGCCCACCGCTAAATCTCCGCAATACAGAATCTGCAGGGGCCTGTCCCTTCAGAAACGTAGAAAATCCCCCGCTACCACAACCGTGGTAGCGGGGGATTTTCTATAGCCTATTCAAGCCCTAGTGATCGAAAATCTCGGTCACGGAGCCCTCGTCAAAGACCTCGCGAATAGCGCGAGCGATGAGGGGCGCGATGGAGAGAACGGTCAGGTTCTCGAAGCGCTTTTCCTCCGGGACGGGCAGGGTGTTGGTCACCACGACCTCGACCGCGCCGCACTCGGACAGACGCTCAACGGCGGGATCGGAGAGAACCGGGTGGGTTGCCGCGATGATAACTTCCTTCGCGCCCTTATCCATGAGGACCTTCACGGCGCCGGCGATGGTTCCGCCGGTGTCAATCATGTCGTCAATCAGCACGCAGGTGCGGCCCTCAACGTTACCCACAACGGTCTTGGAGACCGCGTGGTTCGGAACGTTGATGTCTCGGGTCTTGTGCACGAAGGCCAGGGGTGCGCCGTTCAGCAGGGTGGCCCAGTGCTCGGCCACGCGCACACGACCGGTGTCCGGGGACACCACGGTCACGTTCGACAGGTCCTCAACGCGCTCGCGGATGTGCTTAGCCAGCACCGGAATTGCGAAGAGGTGGTCCAGCGGGCCGTCGAAGAAGCCCTGAATCTGCGAGGTGTGCAGATCGACGCACATCAGGCGATCCGCGCCGGCGGTCTTGTACAGGTCAGAAATCAGGCGAGCCGAGATGGGTTCGCGACCCTTGTGCTTCTTGTCCTGACGAGCGTAGGGGTAGAACGGGGACACCACGGTAATGGAGCGAGCGGAGGCACGCTTGAGCGCATCAATCATGATGAGCTGCTCCATGAGCCACTCGTTAATCGGTGCCGGGTGCGACTGAATCACGAATGCGTCCGCACCGCGCACAGACTCCTCAAAACGGACGTAGGTCTCGCCGTTGGCGAAGGTGTATGCGGAGGTGGGCAACAGGTCGTGGTCAAGGGCCTGCGCAATCTCCTCGGCGAGCTTGGGGTGTGCTCGACCGGAGACCACTACAAGCTTGCGCTCACCGGGGTTGGTAATCTCGCTACTCATGGTGTTGTTCTTTCCTCGGATTAGGATTCTGCCGGTTCCTGTGCGCCCGCGGCCTTTGCAGCCTCAGCGGGTTCGGTACCGGCACGGTTCTTCAGAACCCAGCCCTCGATGGTGCGCTGGGAAGTCTCAGAGTAGGCGAGGGCGCCCGCAGGAACATCCTTGCGGATCAGCGCGCCCGCGCCGGAGTAGGCACCGTCACCCACGGTGACCGGTGCAACGTAGATGCCCGCGGATCCCATGCGGGCATGTGCGCCAATAACGGAACGGTTCTTCACCAGACCGTTGTAGTTGGCGAAAATGGAACCCGCACCAATGTTGGCGCCCTCACCGATGGTGGCGTCGCCAACGTAGGACAGGTGCGGAACCTTCGCGCCGTCACCAATCTGCGAGTTCTTGGCCTCGCAGAAGGTGCCGAGCTTCGACCCCTTACCCAGGGTCGTACCGGGGCGCAGGTAGGCGAAGGGACCGACGGTTGCGCCCTCGCCAATCACGGCGCCAAAGCCGTGGGCGCGGATGACGGTAGCGTCTGCCTCAACGGTCATATCGGTCAGGGTGGTGTCGGGGCCAATGGTTGCGCCGGTGGCAACGGTGGTGGAGCCGTGCAGCTGCACGCCGGGCAGGAGGGCCACGTCATTCTCGATGCGCACGGTCACGTCAATCCAGGTGTTCTGCGGGTCGACAATGGTCACGCCGTTACGCATGTGAGCCTCGAGGATGCGGTTGTTGAGCATGCGGCCCAGCTGAGCCAGCTGCACACGGTCGTTAGCGCCCTCAACTTCCCAACGGTCCTCAATGGCCAGAGCGGAGGTACGGTGGCCCTTCGAACGGGCGATGGACAGCACATCGGTAATGTACTTCTCGCCCTGAGCGTTATCGGTGGTCACCTCAAGCAGGGCTTCGCGCAGCACGTCGGCGTCAAAGGCGTAGATACCGGAGTTGATCTCGGTAATCTCGAGCTCTTCGGGGGAGGCGTCCTTCGCCTCGACGATGGCGGTCACCTCGCCAGCCTGGTTACGCACGATACGGCCGTAGGAGCCGGGCTCGTCCACGTGGGTGGTCAGCACGGTGACGGAGTTCTTGTCCTGCTCGTGGAAAGCGATAAGCTCGCGCAGAGTCTCAGGACGCAGCAGGGGCACATCGCCATAGGTCACCAGCACGGTACCCGAGACGGGGGCCTGCGCATCCAGAGCATTCAGGCCGACCTCAACGGCGCGACCGGTGCCGGGGATTTCGTCCTGGTCAACGATGGTCACGTCGGGGTCGAAAGCGAGCACGTGCTCGGCGACCTTGTCGCGCTGGTGGCGCACCACTACAGCGAGGCGTTCAGGGTTCAAGTCACGGGCCGCGGCAACGGCGTGCTCCACCATGGAGCGGCCACCAATACCGTGCATGACCTTGGGGGTTGCGGACTTCATGCGCGTGCCAGCGCCGGCGGCGAGAACAATCACCGCGGAGGGTGCCAGTTCAGTGTTCACTGAGAAGACTCCTTATACAAGGTTGTAAGAGTGAGAGGTGAGCGCGGAACCGCCGACTCTCATTCAACGATTCCGTTGAGTGCTTACGCTCCGCCACTAGGACTCGAACCTAGACAAACGGCTCCAAAGGCCGCTGTGCTGCCATTACACCATGGCGGATTATTCCCGTGCCGGTGCGGGTACCGCCTCTGGTGGCAGTCGCCATTCGCTACCCTAATTTTGGGCAGAGAACAGCGCCGTGCAGGAAATGCTTCCCTCAGTTTATCAAATATCCGCCGTGGGCTCGCCCCACGCACGGCGCAAACGCGGGCTTTCGACGGGTACTTCAGCTATCTTTTCAAACCTTCAACCGTTCCCCCCATCGATTACCTCACCGGCAACTGAAAATACCCTCACCCTGTACCCTAGAAGGCGTGGCACATTTACTAGGCGGCGAATCGCTGCATCTTGAGTTTCCTACCCGAACCATTTTCGAGGGCATCACGGTCGGCCTGAATGAGGGCGACCGCATCGGCATTGTCGGCCGTAACGGCGACGGCAAATCCACCCTCATGAAGATTCTGGCCGGCCGGCTCGAACCGGACTCCGGCCGCGTCACCGTGCGCGGCGGCACCCGCATCGGCTACCTGGATCAGTCCGATGTTCTCGACGACGACCACACCGTCGGCTACGCGATTGTGGGCGACACCCCCGAATACGAGTGGGCCTCGCAGGCTCGCATCCGCGACGTCATCTCGGGCCTGGTCTCCGACCTGCCCTGGGATGCGCAGGTCTCGTCCCTCTCCGGCGGCCAGCGCCGCCGCGTGGCCCTGGCCTCCCTGCTCGCGCAGGAGTGGGACGTGCTCATGCTCGACGAGCCCACCAACCATCTGGACGTCGAGGCCATCACCTGGCTCGCCGGCCACCTGAAGTCCCGCTGGTCGAAGAACGCCGGAGGCCTCATGGTCGTTACCCACGACCGCTGGTTCCTCGATGAAATCTGCACCGACACCTGGGAGGTGCACGACCGCATCGTCGAGCCCTTCGAGGGCGGCTACGCTGCGTACATCCTGCAGCGCGTTGAGCGTGACCGTCAGGCAGCCGCGGCTGAGGCTAAGCGCCAGAACCTGATGCGCAAGGAGCTCGCGTGGCTGCGCCGTGGCGCCCCCGCGCGTACCTCCAAGCCGAAGTTCCGCATCGATGCGGCCAACGCCCTGATTGCGGACGTTCCGCCCGTGCGCGACACCGTGGAGCTGAAGAAGATGGCGGTCTCCCGCCTCGGCAAGGACGTGGTGGACCTCGAGAACGTCTCGGTCACCTACGACGACCCCTCCCTACCCGGCGGCAAGCGCCCCGTTCTGAAGAAGGTCACCTGGCGTATTGCCCCCGGTGAGCGCACCGGTATCCTGGGCGTGAACGGTGCGGGCAAGTCCACCCTGCTTTCGTTGGTGACCGGCGACCTGAAGCCGACCGAGGGACGCGTCAAGCACGGCAAGACCGTGAAGATTGCGACCCTCACCCAGCAGCTGGACGAGCTGAAGGAGGTCGAGAACGACCGCGTCTCCGACGTGATCGGCCGTAAGAAGCGCAGCTACATTGCCGACGGCAAGGAGCTCTCCCCCTCGCAGATGCTCGAGCGTCTAGGCTTCACCAGCGCTCAGCTCTCCACCCCCGTCAAGGACCTTTCGGGTGGTCAGAAGCGTCGCCTGCAGCTCATGCTGATTCTGCTGGACGAGCCGAACGTGCTGATTCTCGACGAGCCCTCCAACGACCTGGATACCGATATGCTCGCGGCCATGGAGGATCTGCTGGATACCTGGCCGGGCACCCTGCTGGTGGTTAGCCACGACCGCTACCTCATGGAACGCGTGACCGATCAGCAGTACGCCGTGATTGATGGTTCGTTCCGCCATCTGCCCGGCGGCGTGGACGAGTATTTGGCGCTCTCTGCAGCCGGTGCAGGCGGTTCTGCCGCCGGTAGCGCGCAGGCCCGTTCCGCCGCCCCGACCCAGAAGGCTTCGACGCAGGAGGCTGAGGCATCCGCTAAGCCAAAGGTTTCCGGTGCCGAGCTGCGTGCGGCGCAGAAGGAATCCGGTGCGATTGAGCGTCGCCTCGCCAAGCTCGCTACAGAGCAGGAGAAGCTCTCCGAGCAGATGAGCGCGCACGATGCCTCCGACTACGCCGGTTTGGCGGCGCTCGGCGAGCAGCAGCAGGCACTTCAGGATGAGATTGACGAGCTGGAGATGCGCTGGCTCGAACTCTCCGAGCTGCTGGGCTAACGCCTACTGATATAAGGAATGCCGGTTCTAGATTCAATCTAGAACCGGCATTTGCGCATATATTCAGTTCTCCGTTACAGCAGCTACTAACGGTGAATAGATTCGAAAAGCTTTTCCCAACGCCGAACAACATCTTCGGGAGAGAAAGTACGAGACTTTTCAAGACACAAAGCAGACTTTTGAGCCCGCAATTCAGCATCGCTCATAGCCAGACGCATTTGCTCTTGTAGGGCTTCAACGCTGGGTTCCTCAGCAAGGTACCCCACTTCAGGCACCATCTCTCGAAGCGCCCACGAGGAAGGATAGGAAATGAGAGGAGTTCCTACCTGCATAGCATCCAAGAAAGACGTTGGAAGACCTTCGAAATCCGACGCCATAACAGCTAGAGAACTCTCAGCAAAATGCTCAATCACTTCCTCTGCATTGAGCCCCCCCAGTTCAACACGCTGAGCGGTTTCTGGATCAAGCTGAGCTAGGTATTTCTCAACGGCGAGGATTTCCTCTTCCAAGCCGTTACCGTTAATACGCAATACCCATTCAGGGAAATCAGCAGCACACGCAGCAAAACTTTCGAGGATACGATTCAGGCCTTTTTCAGGTCCATACCGTCCTACAAATTGGATAACGGGCTTCTTCTCCCCCAGACGCTCCATCTCAGAGATTTCTTCCGAAAGAGGTAATAGGGTTATGAACAGCATCTACAGGGCGGTTCAGCCACTGAGCAAACAGCGTAGCGTCGCCCTCAGATAGCGCTACAAATAAGTCATAAGACGCAGCGACCTTACGGAGAGTCTTTTCCTCATCCAAACGATAGGTACTGTTGTAGCCACTATGAAATTCGTGGATGTACCCGAGGCCCTTTTTAGAATCGGATTGAGCGTACTTCGCCATGTAATCTGCAGTCTTCGCCATAGACGTCAAAACAACAGTATCTTTACCGAAAGACCGCAGGTAGCGGCGGTCCGGAAAGTGTTATAGCAATCCCACAGGACCGTAAAACACTTCTTAACCGCCAATGCAGCTCCCAGAGGACCGGGATTGGTGTACACCAGTCGGTTATGGGTTGTCTTATTCACCAAAGGACCCAAATTAACCACAAAATCCGGCTCAATAGCGTCCGGATGACCGGCGGTATTGTCGAAGAGTGCCATATAACTGACGTTGTACCCGGCCTCGTCAAAGGCACGCCCCAGAAGCTTATTGACGGTACTAATACCGCCCAGAATGCTATAACGATCCTGCGCAATAATAATGTTTTTAACTTTCCTCCATACTCCCCCTTTTTATAGATAGTAGATAGCAGATAGCGGAAGCGAATGAATATTAGTTTGTATATATGTGTCAAATACTAATGATGCAGAATCGCACTAACCGCGCTCACAACGTGGTTGCCCGCAGCGCGAAGAGTGGACGCAAGAGCCTCCGCCCGGGCCTGCGAAGAAGTCAGCAGAAGCACCGTCGGACCGGAACCGGACACCAGGGAGGCGTACACGCCCTCGCTCTCGCGCAGGTTCAGAGTCTGCTCCAGCTGCGGGGCGCACGAAAGTGCGGGTGTCTGCAGGTCATTACGTAGCAGCGGTGCCAAGGAGGCGAGCGCCGCCTCCGAACCGTCATAAGAGTTCAGAGCTTCCAGAAGCTCTACGGGTTCCACCAGCTCGCCGGAGGCGGGATACTCACCGGCGGCACGGCCCGCATCCAGCTGCTTGAACACGCTGGGGGTTGAGAGGCCAAACTGCGCGGCAACAACCACCAGGTGCAGGGGTTCCCGAGGCGCCGCAACGTTCTGAAGCTCGGTGCCTGTCCCCTGCCCCAGGGCGAGGGTCTGCCCCAGCGCGGCACGCACGCTGAAGGGGATATCGGCGCCCAGCTGCGCGGCAAGACGTTCATAATCCGTCTGGGTCAGTTGCGCGCCGGTGCGGCCGGTTGCGTGCAGGTAGCGGTCCGTGGCGATGAGAGCCGCCGCCGCATCCGCTGAGCCGCCCGCCATACCGCCTGCCACGGGCACAGCCTTCGCAATATGCAGGTGCAGCGCCGGGGCAGGTTCAATACCGTGCTCCGCAAGAATCAGCGCAGCGGCACGATACACGAGGTTCCGCTCATCCATCGGCACAGCGGCAGGGTCGAACTGCCCCGCCTGCATCTGCTGATCTACCAGGGAGCCGGGCACAATATCCATGCTCAAGCTCAGCCCCGGTGCCTGCCCCTCAGAGACCGTGATGGTCTCCATCAAAGAGACCGCCGCAAAAAGCGTAGTCAACGGGTGGTAGCCGTCCGGACGGACATCCCCCACGGCAAGGTACAGATTGACCTTGCCGGGAGCATCAACCGAAATAGCGACCTGGGAGGCGGTACTCATCAGCGCATACACCTTTCGCGCGGGAACTCGCGTGAGAACGTCAGTGAAAAATTTAGAGCGGGAAGAAGCTACTCCGCTACAGGCTCAGCCGGGACAGTCAGCGAAGCCTCCGCAATGCGGATAAAACCGTGAATATCCAGCTTCTCGCCGCGCTCCGTCGGAGCAATACCGGCCGCTACCAGAATCTGCTCCGCACGCGCACCCGAGCCCGCCCAGGAGCTCAACGCAGCGCGCAGAGTCTTACGGCGCTGAGCGAAGGCCGCGTCCACAATCGTGAACACCAGGTCACGATCAACGGTAGAGAGAGGCTCCTCGCGCATGCGGAAACCCACCAGGCCCGAGTTAATCTTCGGCGCAGGCCAGAACACATTCTTGCCAATCACGCCCGCCTTATACACCTCGGCATACCAGTTAGCCTTCACCGAAGGCACACCGTAAATCTTCGAACCCGGGGTCGCCGAAAGACGGTCGGCAACCTCGTCCTGAACCATCACCAGGGCGTGACGGATGCTCGGGAACTGCGCAAACAGGTGCAGAAGCACCGGAACCGCCACGTTATAGGGCAGGTTCGCCACCAGAGCATCCGGAGTGCGAGGCAGCTCGGTGACCTTCAGGGCGTCCATGAGCACCACGTCGATATCGCCCGCCTTCTCGGGGCGGAACTTCTCAATCGTGTGCGGAAGCTGCTGAGCCAGCGGCGGGTCAATCTCAACCGCCACCATGTCCTTCGCCGCGTCCAGAATACCCAGGGTCAGCGAACCCAGGCCCGGGCCGACCTCCAGCACCGTCTCCTCCGGTGAAATCTCTGCCGCGTTGACAATACGACGAATCGTATTGGGGTCAATCACAAAGTTCTGCCCAAGAGTCTTCGTAGGACGAATACCGAGCATCTCGGCAAGCTCGCGAATCTCAGCAGGGCCGAGCAGGGGCAGATCGTTCACAGCGTTCCTTCACATAGGTGGATGGTGGGGAGGTTACAGTTTAGATTACCGCGAGAAACGCTGCTTTACCTCATCAAGAGTGGCTTCCAGAGCGTTCTTAGCATTTGTAATACGCTTCTTCGGCGCCAAAGCGATACGCACTCGGTCCAGGGGGCCAGTACCGTGCTGGAGACTATTCACCTTATCCAGATGACGCTTACCGGATTCCAAAATGACGCTGCTGCCCTCCCAGCCGCACAGGCCAGGCTGCACAAAACGCACATCCACACCCCACTGCTGGTACAGCTTGTAATCATCAGCCACAGTACCCGGCACCTTATCCTCAAACTGCTTAAGCAGCAGCTCAGCACCCGAACGGGAAATCAAATACAAGCCAGTGCAAATCAGAGGCCACGTACCGTACGGCTTACCCATACGGTACTTACCGTGCACAAAAGGAGACAGCAGAGACAGGCGGATGTATTCCACCTGCGGGTTCAGCTTGCCAGCATCATTCGCAAAAGAATCGCTAAGGTTCACCAGCTGCACCTGCGGGTACTTCGTGATGATTGCATTCACCACCGCCTCAGCATCCGGAGAAAGAAGGATGTCGTCTTCGGCAATCAGCGCCCAATCAGCATCCGACGCAACAAAGTCACGCCACATATTCACATGGCTGAGCATGCAACCCTTCTCCGCAGGGCTAGGGTCACGATGCCAACGGCTACGGAAAAACTCAACGTCAAATTCTTCATCAGCGACGTGATTATCGCGGTTATCCACCGCAGAATAAGGCACAAAATCCTTCGCGGGCGCACCCACAGAATAAAACGAATCGAAACGGTTCGCGCCATCCAGGCCCAGAACATACTTCAGAATCTTTGCCATATTTTTTCCTTTCAATAGCTCATCCAGAAAGCCTAAGCAATAGAAGATTGCGTCGGTTATTGGCGAGCTTTCAGAACATCAGACCCCCTGCACGACAGGAAAGTTCATCCATCTTAAAAATCGGTGCGTTAATGGCATGAAGTCTGAATATTGAGCGTGTGATAAATACGCACACTACTGTGCAACGTAGAAAAAATTCTATCATTCACCATGCGCCAATCTCAGGTCTCCTCAGGTTAAAACGCGATATGGTACGCGTCGTACTAGTGCACAGCAAAAATCCCCTCCCTACCGCATATACACGATAGGGAGGGGATATAAGACAGTCAGAAGACCCACGTATTCACATTTTTATGCGATAGTAGTAGCCCAATCCGTCTCTGGGTTACCGTCTCTGGATTATCGTCCTAGACGCTGCTTCACATCTTCGAGAGTGGCATCCAGAATGTTCTTCGCATTCGCAATACGCTTCTTCGGTGCCAGGGCAATGCGCAACCGGTCGATAAAACCGGTGCCATGCTGCGTGCTCTTGAGACTTTCCAAGTGACGAACGCCAGAAGTTTGAATGAGGCTGGTGCCTTCCCAACCACACAGGCCGGGCTGCACCAAATATACGTCCACTCCCCATTCTCGGTAGAGAGAATAATCATCAGCAACAACGCCGGGAACCGTCTCGCCATAACATTCTACGAGTCGTTCAGCCCCAGAACGCGAAAGAAGATACAAAGCAGCACCGTACAGAGGCTTTGAACCATAGGCACGACCCATACGGTACTTGCCGTACACAAAAGGAGAAAGCAACGAAAGACGGGGATAATCAACCTGCGGGTTGAGCTTGCCAGATTCAGAAGCGTAGATATCGCCCAGGTTAACCATCTGCACGTGAGGATACTTTTCGATAATCCTCTCCACTACAGGCTGCAGGTCAGGGGAAATGAGGACATCGTCCTCTGCCAGCAAAGCCCAGTCGGCATCTGAAGCGAGGAAGTCCTTCCACATGTGGTAATGACTCAAAGCGCAACCCTTTTCTGCTGGCCTTGGCTCTTTACCGTAACGAGTCAAGAACAGCTTGCTATCGAATTGTGCATCAGTGACGTGATTATCACGGTTATCCACCGCAGAATAACGCTGAAAACCTTGAGCGGGTGCCCCCACCGAGAAGAAAGAATCAAACCGGTTAGCGCCGTCCAGTCCCAGAACGTATTTCAGAATTTTTGCCATGTTTTTCCCTTCAATAGCTCATCCAGAAAACCTAAGCAATAGAAGATTGCAATTGGTTAATGATGAGTTTTCAGAACATCAGACCACCTGCACAACAGAAGGGTTCGTCAATCTTAAAAATCAGTACATAGATGGCAGGGAGTCTGAATATTGAGTATGTGATAAATACGCACACTGTAGTGCAACGTAGAAAGAATTCTATCATTTACCATGCGCCAATCTCAGGTGTCCGCAGGTTAAGACGCGATATAGCACGCGCCGCGAAGCGATTCAGAGTAGCTACCCGCTACAGGGTGTACGCGCCTACCACTGACCGTAAACCCGCTCCGAATTCTCACGGATACGGCGGCAAAGCGCCTCCAGCTCCTCACCGCGGTGAGCCGCCATGAACCGCACCGTGTAATTCGTCATGTAGGACGCATTCGGACGGCCACGGAACGGATGCGGGGTCAAGAACGGCGCATCCGTCTCAGCCAGCATCAGCTCAGGGCGAGCCATCGCCAACGATTCCTGAATACCCTTCGAATTCTTGAACGTCACCGTGCCGGCAAAGCTCATGTACCAGCCGCGCTCATTGCAGATCGCGGCAAGCTCCGGGCCACCCGAGTAGCAGTGGAACACGGTACGTTCCGGCGCGCCCTCTTCATCCAGGATGCGCACGACGTCCTCGTGGGCGTCACGGTCGTGAATCTGCAGTGCCAGGTTGTGCTTCTTCGCCAGGCGGATATGCTCGCGGAAGCTGTAGTGCTGCGCCTCCTTACCCTCATCTCCGGTGCGGAAATAGTCCAGGCCGGTCTCACCGATGGCGCGCACGCGGTCGGTAGCGGCCAGGCGGTCCAGGGTTGCCAGCGCCTCGTCGAGGGTTCCTGCCTGCGCCAGCTCGGGCGCGGTGTTGGGGTGAATCGCAATGGCGGCGAGCACACGCTCATCGGCCTGGGCGGCGGCTACGGCGTAGAGGGAGGAGGGAATATCGCATCCGACCTGTACGATGGCGCCGATGCCGAGCTTCTCACCGGTGTCGAGCGCATCGCGGGCGCTAATTTCTACCTCGCCGTCGAGCAGGTCCATGTGAGTGTGGTTGTCCACGATGGGGTAGGGCAGCGGCTCGGGGGCAGGCGGAAAAAGCAGGTTGCGACTGCGTCCGTTCTCACCGGTCGTGGAGCGGCGGCGGGTGCCCTCCCCTCCCTTGGCGTCGCTAATGCCCGCGTAGAGCTCCGCCTCGTAGGGGGCTGGGATTTCGCCGGGCACGACACTCCAGCCCTGCGGCAGCACGGTTCCCTCCAGCTGCGCGGGGGTGGGCAGGGTGTACCCCGCCAGGGAGGCGAGGGCGTTCAGGTCCTCCTGGGTGATGGTGTTACCGGTGTGGTTCTGGCACATGGGGAATCCTTCTGTGTGTTTGCGATACCGCGGGATAGTCCGCGCAGGACAACCCGGGGGGCACGCCCCGCGGGGTCACGGCGTCACAGTAATAACTATTCCGGGCGGTTCATTATTCCGAGCGGGCGGCCAGGGCTGCCTCGTACAGCTCGCGCTTGGAGGTGCCGGTCTCGGCGGCCACGGCGGCACAGGCGGCCTTGAGTCGCTCGCCGGCGGCCACACGGTCGAGGACCAGCCGCACGACGTCCTGCGCTTCGGGGGTTTCGGGGGCCTGCGCGCCCTCGACGATAATGACGATCTCGCCGCGAATACGTTCTGACTCAGCCCACTCGGCGAGCTCGGCCAGGGTGCCGCGGCGAACCTCCTCGTGGAGCTTGGTCAGCTCACGGCTGACGGTGCCTCGACGGTCCGCGCCGAAGGTCTGCACAAAGTCAGCAAGGGTCGCGGCGGTGCGGTGCGGGGACTCGTAGAAGATCATGGTGCGTTCCTCCCCCGCCAGCGAGGCGAGGCGACGCGAACGCTCGGAGCCCTTTCGGGCCAGGAACCCTTCGAAGGTGAAGCGGCCGGTGGGCAGGCCGGAGAGCGCGAGCGCGGTCAGCGCGGCGGAGGGGCCGGGCACCACGGTGACGGGCAGGTCGGCCGCGGCAACGGCCGCCGCAGCCACGTAGCCGGGGTCGGAGATGGTGGGCATGCCCGCGTCCGAGAGAAGCAACACGCGCTGGCCGTCCTGCACCGCCTGCACGATGGTTGCGCTGCGTTCTTCTTCGTTGTGGTCGTGGTTGACGATGACGCGACCGCGGGTGCGCACGCCGAGTCCGGAGGCGAGGGTCCGCAGCTTGCGGGTGTCCTCAACGGCGATGAGGTCTGCGGTTGCGAGGGCCGAGCGCAGGCGGTCGGAGGCGTCGGCCAGGTTACCGATGGGGGTGCCGCCGAGGATGAGCACGCCGCCTTCCTCGGAGGTGACGGGCACGTCGGAGTTGGGCGCATCGGCCGTTGAGGGTTCGGAGAGCTCGGCGGATTCTTCGGGGTATTCGGCGGCGGGTGCGGTCATGGCAGGCCTCGTGTCTGTGTCTGGTCTTCGCTTACCACCTAAGTGTAACGCTCGTTTTTTGGGCGGCGGGTGAGGGTAGCGCTTTCCCCGCGGCAGACCCTCATGGCGTCATATACCCTCGTCACCGGGCGGAAATGGTGCATCGTACTGTCTAACCATTTAGGATGGATGGGTGAAGATACCTAAGCTCTCCTCCCCCGAGGCCTCGACCGAGTCGAGCCAGGCCGCCATCCGCGCAGGACGCTACGGCCTGGATTCCCTGCTCGATGCCCTCGCTGTCGCCTACATCCGGGCCCCGCGCTGGGGCTGGGTGGCTCCCACGCTGATTGTGTTGCTGGCCGGCGTGCTGCGCTTCTACAACTTGGCCCACCCGAACGCCATCGTCTTCGACGAAACCTACTACGCGAAGGATGCCTACTCCTACGTTCACTACGGCTACGAACTGAGCTGGACGAAGGACGCGAACGCCTCCTTCGTGGCGGGGCACCCCTCGGGTATCCTGCCGGACTCGCCGGAGTACGTGGTGCATCCGCCGCTGGGCAAATGGATGATTGCCGCCGGCATGGCGATTTTTGGCGATAATAATCCCTTCGGCTGGCGCGTCTCGGCGGCCGTCATCGGCACGCTTTCGGTGGCGCTGATTGCCTACGCAGCGTGGTTGCTCTTCCGTTCCGTAACGGTTTCGACCATTGCGGCGTTGCTGGCTGCTGTGGACGGCCTCATGCTGGTTGAGTCACGCCTGGCGCTGCTCGATATCTTCCAGATGTTCTGGATTCTGGCGACCTTCGTGTGCCTGCTCTTGGACCGCATCCACGCCCGGCGCGTATTGGCCCGCAATATTGCGGAGGCTGCCCGGCAGTACCGGGGGGAGCTCCCTCCGATGTCTTGGGGTCCGGGTATGGGCCTGCGGCTGTGGCGTGTGGCGGCCGGTGTGTGCGCCGGTGCCGCCGTGGGCGTGAAGTGGAACTCTCTCTTCTTTATCGCCGCGATGGGCCTGCTGACGGTTTTCTGGGATATGAATGCCCGCCGCATCGTTGGCCTGCCGAAGTGGGGGCTGATCGCTCTGGTGCGCGATGGCATCCCGGCCTTCGTGCAGATGATTGGCGTGGGTCTGCTGGTGTACCTGAGCACCTGGGCCGGCTGGTTCCAGTCTTCGAATGCGTACTTCCGTCACTGGGCTCAGGAGAACCCGGGCAAGGGCCTTTTGTGGCTCCCGGAGGATTTGCGTTCCCTGTGGGAGTACCACGCCTCCGCTTTCAAGTTCCACTCGGGTCTGAGTACCCCGCACACCTATTCCTCGCAGGCATGGCAGTGGCTGATTCTGGGCCGCCCGACCTCGTACTTCTACGAGTCGCCGAAGCTGGGTTCTGCCGGATGCACGGTAAAGTCATGCTCCGAGGCCATCTTGAACATTGGTAACCCGGCAATCTGGTGGGCGTTTATTCCCGCGATCTTGGTGGGCCTATTCGTGTTCCTGCTCAAGCGGGACTGGCGTTTCGGCGCGCTGCTGCTGGTGTTCGGTGCCGGCTATTTCCCGTGGTTTATGTACCCGACCCGCACGATGTTCTACTTCTACGCGCTGTCCTTCGAGCCGTTCCTGATTCTGCTGCTGGCCGGTGCCCTGGGCTTGTGCCTCTCGGGGGCTCGCGGTTCGGTGGTGAGGGCGCGCGTCGGCGTGACGGTGGTCGTGCTGTACCTGGTGGGTGTGCTCGTGCTGAGCGCGTACTTCATGCCGCTGTGGACAGCTCAGGTCATCCCCTACGAGCAGTGGTACTCGCACATGTGGTTTAAGTCTTGGATTTAGAATCTCGGGCTTAGTCCACGAGGCTTAGTCTGCGGGGCTTAGTCTGCCGACGCCCCAAATACGCGAGGGGGCCGGAACTTATAGTTCCGGCCCCCTCGCTATGCGTTCTGGTGCGCGATGCTAGTTCTCGCCCACGCGGGCCGAGGCCAGCTTGACGCGCAGTTCCTGGCGTTCCTGGCGGCGACGCTCCGCCTTGAGCTTGCGATAGGTCGTGGGCCAGGTGCCCACCAGCAGAATCACGATCTGCACGGCCACGATAACCGCCACGGCGATGGCCGCGTCAATCCAGAATTGCGGCGGGTAGAGGCGAATCAGGGTGCTTCGCACCGAGAATTCCCAGTTACCCTGCGGGAAGAACACCTGGTGGAAGGTCGTGAAGAGCCATTCCCAGCCGAAGGCTCCCACGACGCCCAACACCACGATGAGGCCGAGGGTAATCCAGGTGCCGGTGAAGAGGCTACGGCGAATCACCCCGGGGGCGCGCTCGCGCAGCGAGAGGCTGCTGAAGAGCGTGATCAGCACAAATACGGCGACGGCCATCGTGGCGATTAGCAGAACCCACTTCACGTCGTGCATGTGGTTGACCTCTGCGTCGGTGAAGGCAAGAGCGTTGTCGGCGCCGGTGGTGATGCGCGCGAGGTACTCTCGCGGGGCAAAGTTGTTGATGTAGTCCAGGCCGTAGGAACCCAGGCGCATGCGTTCGATGAGGTAGTAGCCGTAGCTGTCCTCGGGGAACCCGGGTCGGTGGTACTCGAACCAGAGGAAGGGTGCGGAGGCGACGACGCGAATCGCAATCATCAGCACGCTCAGCGGCACGGCGAGGGCGATGAGCGTGGCACGCAGCCTCAGCAGGCGCGGCTGATCCTGCATGGCGTCCTGGCGTGCCGCGGCGCGTTCCGCAGCCTCGGGTGAGGAGGCGAGCGAAGAGAGCGGCGCGTTGGGGTCGGCGACGGTCCGGTTCTGGCCCGTGCGGGTGGTTTCGGTGCGGTACTTGCGGCTGCTACCCGTGGTGGTTGCGGCCTCGGCGGTGGCGACGCTCGCCGCCTGGGCGGGTGCATCCGCGGCGGGTGCGCTGGAGGCGCTCGCGGGGGTTGTAGCTGTCGCTTCAGCTTCGGCGGCACGCTGCATGGTTTCACGGTTGAGATCGCTGAGCGTGGGGTTCTTGGGGGTGCTCTGAGAGTCACGGACCAGGGGCACGAAACCGGTGGAAACGTTGGTTCGGGTGCGCACGCGCGAACCAACACCCTGCTCGCGCAACTTGCTGCGGGCCGGAACGACGGGAACGGAACCGGTGGGCAGGTCGGGTTCTTCGGCAACGTTCGGAACGTCGGCGGCGATGCGTCCGAAGGCGCCGGTGTTCGGTGCCGGTTCAACGGCCTGACGGTTGGTCTGTCGTTCGGCTTGGCGGGCCTGCAGGAGCTCCTCTGCGTTGGTTCGACGGATGGCCGGGCGCAGGGCTCCCCACATGCCTCGAGGTGTTTCTTTGGTCATGGTCTCGCGTTCTATCGTGAGTGAGTGTCCGTTGAGTGTGTTCGGGCGGGTGAATACTACCTGCCAGTTTCTCACACGCAAAGAACCTTCCGCGGCAATTCGCGGAAGGTTCTTTACATTCTAGTGCTTTAAAGCTTAGCTTTCGGTGTCCACAGCCTGGACAGGTACCTTGTAGACTACGTGCCAGCCCTGCGGCGCGGTGAGTCGGGCGGCGTGCTCGTCGCAGAGGTCGTAGGCGTGAGGGTCACGAAACTCCGAGAGCTCATCGATGGTTGCGGTGGAGTCCGCGTAAGAGTAGTGGAGGGTGACGGTCGCCTCTCGTCGGCAGGTTTGGCGGGAGCACAGTCGCGCAGTCTGCATGTGGGTTGTACCTTCCTGGCTTAGCTCTCCTGCTTGCGTAGTCGGCGGCGTTCTCGTTCTGACAGACCGCCCCAGATGCCGAAGCGCTCGTCATTGTCCATTGCATATTGTAGACACTCTTCGCGTACGGGGCATACACCGCACACCCTTTTGGCGTCCCGGGTGGAGCCGCCCTTTTCGGGGAAGAAGGCTTCGGGGTCGGTCTGGGCGCAGAGCGCTTCGGCTTGCCAGGCGAGCTCTCCGTCGTCTCCTTCGGTTCCGTAGAGTCCAGCGGCGGCAGCCCAAATATCGACGGGGGCGGACTGTCGCCGCTCGGCGTCGGTTAGAAAGGCATCGGCGGCCTGTTCGAGTGATGGTGCAGGGTTCATGCTACGGTGCTGAGCGCCTGATGTGCGTGCCGCGGTTATGCGGTCAGCGGCTAGGTAGGAGCCCATGGGTTTTCCTTCCGTGTTCTCATTGTGAGGATAATGAGTCTGCGGATCCGTCGTGGACGGAATCTTAGTGTGTATGGTGTGGCATGGTTCGCTTCAGCCTCTACGGTCCCCCAAAGCAAACACGCTTATATATCTATTAGACGTGCGACACGCCGTTTCGTCAAACTAGACTTAATGATTATTTAGATGTATATAACGTGACGATTATTTATTGTAATTGCGACTTTTATTTGGTTTGGGAACAAAAATATCGTCTCGCGAACGGCACGAAACCCCTCGTCGGGCTCGTCATCACGTACCTGGTTTCCGGGGCGGTTCCGGGCAATCGGCTACATTTCGGGGCTCCGGCCCTAATTTTAGAAACCCGCCAATAAATTAAGAGTAGCCATACCTCAGCTATTTTTCGTCCGCACGTTTCCCAATTTATGCAGTTGTGCATATAGGCCCTTACGGACAAAAATTTCACACCCGTAACAAGAAAACTTTACATTAAGCGGTTTTATGACAAGCACTATTTGAAAATATCGCTCCGCGCCGCGTGTTTTTTCTTCTCGTTCCCTGAAAATTTTCTCCTTACCGTTCTATGACGATCTCTCCCCTCGGCCGCGTGGCCGAGATAACCCCCGGCTCTCCCCTCCCCTCCCCGTGCCCGGCGCAATGCCTGCGGTGCGGTAGAGTGAAACCATGGTTACCCTATCCCCCACCGGTCCCGCGGTTCCCGCCTCCCTCAACCGATTCTTTGAGGCCCTCAGCTCCGTGCAGACCCCCGCACTCATCTGGTACTCCGACAACGGCGAGCGCATCGAGCTCTCCGGGCGCGTCCTCATGAACTGGGTCAACAAGACCGCCAACCTGCTCATCGAGGAATGTGACCTCGCCACTGAAGAGGCATTCGATCTGCAGGCGCCCCTGCACTGGCGTCCTCTGGTGGTCGGCCTAGCCGCCCTGCGCGTGGGCGCAACTCTCGACCGGGACGAGCCCCTGGCCGCCGCGGTATGCACCGAGCAGGACGCGCGCTTCGTCAACGGCCCAGCCTATCTTCTGGCGGTAGACCGCGCTCCCCTGGCCCTCGCCTACTCTGGGGATTTGACTGCTCTGCAAACCTACGCCGATGAAGTGCTCGATTTCTGTGCCCTGGTGCCCAGCATGGGTGACCACTACGAGGGTCTGCTGCCCGACGAGTCTGCCGAAGTGGTCGAGGGCTTCACCTACTCCGAGGCCTACGCCCAGATTCGCCAGCTAGCGGACTCGTACCGTGGCGAGACGCTTTCCGGCGGTCAGCGAGCGTTGGCCCTCATGCTGAGCCCCAGCTACGGTTTTGATTCCTCGGAGGCGACGCTGAGCACCCTGATGCAGGCCTTGGCCATCATGGCTTCGGGGCGCGCCGTGTTCCTGGCCGATCCGGCCGTTGAGTGGAGCGAAGAGCGGCTTGCATCCCTCCTGGAGGCCGAACGCGCCAAGGAACTGCCCTGTAGTTAGGCCCCCGATACGATAAGAGCGTGAAGCTAAAGCACCGGCCCCGATACACGAAGTATCGGGGCCGGTGCTTTTGTCTTTTATAGGGCTGGTGGGCTCTGAGCGGCGCCGTTTAGCGGCCGCGCTCGGTACCGGACGCGTTCGCCCCGCCGTCCTGAGCCTTGGAGCCTTCCGAGGCTTCGCCGTCCAGGATGGCGGCCGCATCATCAAACATGCGGCCGAGTTCCTCATGGTCGGTGCCCTCACCCTTGGAGACCTGGTTACGGTGCGAGCCGTACACCCAGAAGCGGTAGAGGAAGTAACGCAGGATGGTGCCCAGGATGGTACCGATGATCGTGCCGGAGATGAACGAGGCCTCCGCGGTGCGCAGGTTCAGCACGTAGGTGCTAAAGGCCACGCAGCCGGCCTCAACCATGATGCCCAGCAGGTTGACGATGCCGAATTCGACGGCCTCGCGCTTCCAGTTTTCGGAGCGGGATTCGCGGAAGGTCCACAAGCGGTTCATAAGCCACGAGAAGATGGTGGCCACGATACTTGCGACGACCTTTGCCTTCGTGTGGGACTGCGACATGACGGTCATCATGAGAACCCACACGGTAATGGAATTCACCACAAACGCAGCGCCACCGACGGTTCCGAACTTAAGCACCTCGATGCCGTAGCTGTCCCACAGGGATTTCAGTCGTTCGGTCATGGTGGGTTTAGTCTGTGCGCTCATGCGGGGCCTATCTAACAGGTGGTGTCGGTGGATAGCTTCCGGGTCCGCCAGAGCGGGGCCGCGAGGCAGAGACCGGGCGCCGGGGACTTTTCAAGCTCTTCATATGGTAGTACAGACCGGCCGGGTTATCCCTAGCCGCGCCGGATTTTTCAGTCAATACCCAGCCGGTAGCGGCAGCTTTTCCCCCGCCACAGGCAATCGCCCGCCCACAGTTCACGATACGGTTCATCTAACGTGTACGCCCCGAAGCGAGTACACTTAGGTGATGTGACTTACCCTGTGACTGGACCCGTAATTGGCGTCATCGGCGGAGGCCAGCTGGCCCGCATGATGGCCCCCGCAGCAACTAACCTTGGCATCAACCTGCAGATTCTCGCGGAGGCGCCCACCGTCGGCGCCGTGGCGGCGGTACGCACCGCCCCCGTTGGCGATTACAAGGATCTCGATACCCTCCGCGAGTTTGCCCGCGGCAAGGATGTCATCACCTTCGATCACGAGCACGTGCCCACCGAATTTTTGCGCACCCTCATGGCCGAGGGTGTGAACGTGCAGCCTCAGCCCGACGCCCTGCAGTACGCGCAGGATAAGCTCCTGATGCGCCAGGCCGTCGAGCGCTTGGGTCTGCCGAACCCTCGCTGGGCTAAGGTTTCTACCCTGGACGAGCTTCTTGCCTTCGGCGATGAGATTGGCTGGCCCGTGGTGTTGAAGACCCCGCGCGGCGGCTACGACGGCAAGGGCGTGCTTGTGCTGGATTCCCCCGCCGAGGCCCGCGAGCGTAGCTCCGAATGGTTCGAGCAGTTGCCCTCGCGCACCGATTTCTCCGCCCTGCTGGCCGAGGAGAAGGTTCCCTTCACCCGCGAGCTTTCCGCACTGGTGGCTCGTCGTGAGAGCGGCGAGGTGCGCCCCTGGCCGGTCGTTGAGACCATCCAGGTGAACTCCATCTGTGACGAGGTGATTGCCCCCGCGCAGAACCTGGCCCCCGAGATTGCCGAGGCCGCCGCGGCCGCAGCCGTGACCATCGCCTCCGAGCTGGGCGTGACCGGCGTGATGGCCGCCGAGCTCTTCGAGGTGCCCGGCTCCCCCGCAGGCTTCTACATCAACGAGCTAGCCATGCGCCCGCACAACACCGGCCACTGGACCCAGAACGGTTCGGTGACCAGCCAGTTCGAGCAGCACCTGCGGGCCGTGCTGGATCTGCCGCTGGGTGACACCTCCGTGCTGGACGAGGTCGCCGTCATGAAGAACTACCTGGGCGGCGAGAACGAGGACATCTTCGGCGTCTACCCGCTGGCCCTCTCGGCCGAGCCTCGCGCCAAGATTCACTTCTACGGTAAGGAAACCCGACCCGGCCGCAAGATTGGCCACGTGAACATTTCGGGCCGGGTCGATGAGCTTGAGAACCTGCGCCACAGCGCCGCCAACGCCGCATCCATTTTGCGCGATGGCCGCCCCCTGTAGGCGACGGGCCACTCAAATATAGGTCGAGCGCGGGTTCTCTCCGCTGAGAACCCGCGCTCGACGCCCCTAGTGATGGTGGTATTCCACCGCATTGTGAAAGGATATGAGGATTATGTCTCAGTCTCCCTATGATTCCTCCCAGCCCATCGTCGGCATTGTGATGGGTTCCGATTCGGACTGGTCGGTCATGGAGGCCGCCGCCGAGGTTCTGGACGAGTTCGGCATCCCGTACGAGGCTGATGTTGTTTCTGCACACCGCATGCCCGAGGACATGATTGAGTACGGCAAGAAGGCTCACAGCCGCGGTATTCGCGTGATTATTGCCGGTGCCGGCGGCGCCGCTCACCTACCGGGTATGCTCGCCTCGGTCACCGCTCTGCCGGTGATTGGTGTTCCGGTGCGCCTGAAGAACCTCGAAGGCATGGATTCGCTGCTGTCGATCGTCCAGATGCCCGCCGGCGTTCCGGTGGCTACCGTATCCATCAACGGTGCACGCAACGCGGGCCTGCTGGCCCTGCGCATCCTGGGTTCGGGCACCGATGCTTTCGCCCGCCAGGTGCACGACGACCTGCACGAGTTCTCGGCTAACCTGCGCCAGTCGGCTATCGACAAGGGCGCCGCCCTGCGCACCCGCGTGGCCGAGGCCAAGGCCAAGGCAGCCGCCGAGCGTGAGGCTGAGGAGAACGTCTCTTCAACCCGTCCGAACCCTGCCCCCGAGGCCTCCTCGGAGCCGCAGGCTTACGTTCCCTAAGCTCGGATACACTAGAGGAATGAGCAATATTCTTCAGTCCGATATCTGGGCACGTTTTCAGGAATCTAATGGTCACACCGTAATCCGCAAGAGCGGTAACGGCTGGTCGTACCTTGCGACCGTAGAGGGCGGCGCCACCGGCCGCTACCTGTACAGCCCGTACGGACCGGTTGCCTCCAGCGCTGTGGCCTTCGACGAGGCTCTCGCGTCGTTGAAGGAAGAGGCCGCGAAGCACCGTTGTCTGTTCGTGCGTATCGAGCCTACAGAATCGGCAATCTGGGGTGACCAGGATGCCGCTGCATTCTTGGCTCGTCGCGGCGCGGTGCTGGCTCCCCGCCAGGTGCAGCCCTCGCACACGCAGATTATTGACCTCTCGGGCACCGAGGACGAAATCCTCAAGGGCATGAAGTCCAATAACCGCAATCTGCACCGCAATATCCACAAGAAGGGCGTGACCGTCGAGGTCTCGACCGATCCTTCGGATATGTCGATTCTCTTCGGCTTCCTCGAGGAGACCGCAGAGCGTAACGGCTTCAACCGCCAGCAGGACGACTACCTGATGCAGGTGGCTCGCGTGCTGATGCCCGCCGGTGCGGCATCGCTCTACATTGCGAAGCTGGCGGGCGAGAACGGTGAGAGCACCCCGATTGCGGCGGCGTTCGTGTACGATTCGGACGATACCCGCACCTACGCGCACGCGGCGGCTTCATTCGAGCATCGCCGCCTGTCCGCGGGTATCCCGGTGGTTACGAACTTCATCCTGGACGCTAAGCGTAAGGGCCTGAAGTACGTTGACCTCTTCGGCATCGCGCCGGAGGATCAGCCGGATCACGAGTGGGCCGGTTTCACGAAGTTCAAGAAGTCCTTCGGCGGCGAGTCCGTGGAGTACCCGGGTACCTGGGATGTACCGGTCACCTCGCTGGGTTACCGCGCCTATACCCTGGCGTACAAGGCACGCCCGGCGGTTCGCGATGCGGTATCTAAGGCCAAGGATAAGCTGCGTTCCTTGCGTTCGCGCTAACGTGTGCCGGTAACGGCGATAAGCATAAGGAGCCGCCCCCGACCGAGTGATTCGGTCGGGGGCGGCTCCTTATGCTTGGGGGCTACCTCAAAGGCTTATGCTTCGCCGGGGCTCTTGGTGTGCGAGAGAATCTCGCGCAGGCGGGAGAGGCGGTGCTCAGCCTCAACGGTGCGCACGGTACCGGAGGAGGAACGCATGACCAGCGACTGGGTGGTCACAACGTTCTTGTTGTAGCGCACGCCGCGCAGCAACTTGCCGTCGGTAATACCGGTTGCGGCGAAGAAGCAGTTGTCGCTGGTGACCAGGTCGTTGGTGGTCAGCACGCGGTCCAGGTCGTGGCCCGCGGCCAGTGCCTTCTCGCGCTCTGCCTCGTCGGTCGGTGCCAGGCGGCCCTGAATCACGCCGCCGGTTGCCTTAATGGCGCATGCCGCGACGACGCCCTCGGGGGTGCCACCGGTGCCGAGCATCAGGTCCACGCCGGTGTTCTCGCGGCAGGCCGCGATAGCGCCGGCGACGTCACCGTCGAGGATGATGCGGGTACGGGCACCTGCATCACGAATCTCCTGGATCAGCTTGGCGTGGCGGGGGCGGTCCAGCACGCAGACGGTCAGCTCGCTGACCTTCTTGCCCTTAGCCTTAGCGACCAGGTGCAGGTTCTGCTTAACGGGCAGGCGCAGGTCCACGAATTCGGCGGCCTCGGGGCCGGTGACCAGCTTCTCCATGTAGAACACGGCGGAGGGGTCGAACATGGTGCCGCCGTCTGCCACGGCAATCACGGAGAGGGCGTTGTCCATGCCGAGCGCGGTCAGGCGGGTGCCGTCGATGGGATCAACCGCGACGTCGAGGGAGGGGCCGGAGCCGTCGCCGACGTTCTCGCCGTTGTACAGCATGGGGGCCTTGTCCTTCTCGCCCTCGCCGATGACCACGGTACCGTTGAAGTTGACGGTGGAGAGGCGGTAGCGCATAGCGTCGACAGCTGCGCCGTCCGCAAGATTCTTTTCGCCCGCGCCAACCCAGGGACCCGCTGCGATGGCTGCGGCTTCGGTAGCGCGCACCAGTTCCATTGCCAGGTTACGGTCGCCGTGGTTATTGTTCGTAGTCATAGACTCACCTTCGAGAATTCTTGACAGCGCCGGTTGGCTGGACCTTTCCAGCACGAAATCACCGGCGATCAGTGCTCTTTTCAGGATAGCGCGCTTACGCACCGCTTTTCTTGTTATGAACGGGTTTTCGGGCGTGTTGGTCATTCAGTGAAAGGATGCGCTCCTCTCACTCCGCGAGGGCGCGTCGCATTAGCTATTTTTTGCATCGTTAGGGCATATTTGAGTTAAGTTCTTTTGGGCGTTGGTGAGGGACCTCTCCATTGAGGCCGCTCGGGTCGCCGAAACCGCATCCCCTGCGCCCAGGTATCAAGGAGAAGACACCATGGCTAAGAAGCCCAACCAGGTTCAGCCGACCCCCGCAGAGGCATGGAAGCGTCTGAAGGACGGCAACCGACGTTTCGTTGAGGGTAGCAACGAGCACCCCAACCAGGACACCATCCGCCGCACCGACCTGGCTGCGGGCCAGTTCCCCTTCGCCTCCATCTTTGGTTGCGGTGACTCTCGCCTCGCGGCAGAGATTATTTTTGACCTGGGCCTGGGCGACGCGTTCGTGGTGCGTACCGCCGGCCACGTCCTGGAGAACGCAGCGCTCGGTTCGCTGGAGTACGCGGTTGATGAGTTTGAGACCCCCATTGTGATGGTTCTCGGTCACGACTCCTGCGGCGCCGTGACTGCGGCCAGCAAGTCTCTGGAGTCCGGCGAGATGCCGCACGGCTTCATCCGTAACCTGGTGCAGCACATCCTGCCTTCGGTAATGTCCCCGAAGCTACCCGAAAACCCGGTCGTCAACGATATGGTTCGTGAGCACACCCGCCAGACCGCTATCCGCATTATCGAGCAGTCCCACATCATTTCGGATGCGGTGCTTGCGGGTAAGGTCGCCGTGATCGGCGTCTTCTACCATCTGAAGGAGGGTAAGGCCGAGCTCGTGTTCAGCTCGCAGGACCTCGCTCTGCAGGAGGAGAAGAACGATGAACAGAACCCGCCGACCCAGACGCTCCCCGTGGTCGTGAAGACTCCCCCGCGCGTCGTGATTGCCGAGAACCTGGACTAGAGCCCGGATTTATTTCTCCGGAGGGACGATAAAACGGCCCACCGCGAGAACCCACTCGTTCACACGCAAGACCATGTTTTTTCATGGGTAAGCCCCTCCCCTACGGTGTGTTCCCACATTCGCGGGGGTGGGGCTTTTTCCGTGCTCTGAATCCTGCAAAATTTATGAGCGTTTTTCCTTTTCTGGCACCGGATTTTGGCGACGGGGGCCACTTTGAACGCCTATGCTAGAGATATGGCTGAAAACATTGAATACCGCATTGAACATGACACCATGGGCGAAGTTCGCGTTCCGGCTGATGCACTCTACCGTGCACAGACCCAGCGCGCAGTCGAGAACTTCCCGATTTCGGGTCAGACTCTCGAATCCGCCCATATTCGTGCGCTTGCCCTCGTGAAGAAGGCAGCCGCGACCGCCAATGAGGAACTCAAGGTGCTCGACGCTGAGCGCGCCCAGGCTATCCGCGACGCAGCGGATCTGGTAGCAACCGGTAAGTACGACGCCCACTTCCCCATTGACGTCTTCCAGACCGGCTCCGGTACCTCCTCGAACATGAACGCAAACGAGGTCCTGGCAACCCTGGCAACCCGTTCCCTGGAGCCCAAGGGCATTGAGGTTCACCCCAACGACCACGTGAACGCTTCCCAATCCTCCAACGACGTCTTCCCCACCTCCGTGCACGTTGCTGTGACCGAGGCTCTGGTGAAAGACCTGATTCCCGCTCTGGAGGTGCTCGCTGAGTCCCTGGAGCGCAAGTCTGCAGAGTTCAAGGACGTTGTGAAGTCGGGCCGTACCCACCTGATGGACGCAACCCCCATCACCCTGGGCCAGGAGTTCTCCGGCTACGCCGCAACCGTGCGTTACGGCATTGAGCGTGTGAACGCTTCCCTGCCCCGCGTGGCTGAGGTTCCCCTGGGCGGTACCGCTGTGGGTACCGGCATTAACACCCCGGCTGGTTTCTCCGCTCGCGTGATTGAGCTGCTCGCTGAGGAGACCGGCCTGCCCCTGACCGAGGCTCGCAACCACTTCGAGGCTCAGGCTAACCGTGACGGCCTGATTGAGGTTTCCGGCCAGTTGCGCACCCTGGCGTACGGCCTGATGAAGATCAGCAACGACATCCGCTGGATGGGTTCGGGCCCGAACACCGGCCTGGGCGAGCTGCACATCCCCGACCTGCAGCCCGGCTCCTCGATTATGCCCGGTAAGGTCAACCCCGTGATTTGTGAGGCTACCATTCAGGTTGCCGCTCAGGTCATCGGTAACGACGCAACCATTGCTCTGTCTTCCACCAACGGCGCGTTTGAGCTGAACGTGGGTATTCCGGTGATGGCCGCTAACCTGCTGCAGTCGATCCGCCTGCTCGCTAACGTCTCTCGCGTTGCCGCCGAGAAGATGGTTGACGGTCTGACCGCTAACGTTGAGCGTTGCCGCTTCCTGGCTGAGGCTTCGCCCTCGACCGTGACCCCGCTGAACAAGCTGATTGGTTACGAGGCTGCTGCGAAGATCGCTAAGTACTCGGTGGCTCACAAGGTGACTGTCCGTGAGGCAGTTGTGGCTCTGGGCTACGTGGAGCGCGGCGAAGTGACTGAGGAGCAGCTGGATGCGGCTCTGGACGTCACCAAGATGCTGGGCAACTTCTAATCCAAATCGTCTGATCACACCGCATACAGAATCGGGTGTGGCGCTACTGTTCCTACGGTATCGTCACACCCGATTTCTTATGTTCGTCTTGCCTCCCACGTGCGCAAAAGTAGTAGATACGACGGAGGGGCCCGCCTTTCGACGGGCCCCTCCGGGAGCGTTAAGCATCCCTTACGGACTAGCTGAACTGCCTCCACGCGGACATGTTACGCAGGTTCGAGCGAGCCATTGCCACGGCCTCCGCTGCGCCGCGGTTCAGCGCAATCTTGGAGAGCGAGGTGGCGAAGCCAACGATTTGCTTGGCCTCGACCTCGGGCGGCATCGACAGAGCGTTGGGGTCGGTAATGATCTCGACCAGGGAGGGGCCGCGGTGAGCCAGGGCGGTGCGCAGCGCACCTTCCAGGTCCTCGGCCTTCTCAACACGCTGAGCTTGGAAACCAGCGGCGGTTGCGATGTCGGCGTAGTTGACGAGCGGCACATCCACGCCGAAGTCCTCGAAGCCCTGAACCAGCTGCTCAAGCTTCACCATGCCCAGGGTGGAGTTGTTGAACACCACGATGGTCAGCGGCAGATCGTACATGACCGCGGTCAGAATATCACCCAGCATCATGGACAGGCCACCGTCACCCGAGACCGAGATGACCTGGCGGTTAGGCTCGGCAATCTGGGCGCCCAGGGCCATAGGCATGGCGTTCGCCATGGAGCCGTGGAGGAAGGAACCCAGCAGACGGCGCTTGCCGTTGGGGGTGATGTAGCGGGCGGTCCACACGTTGCACATGCCGGTGTCCGCGGTGAAGATGGCGTCATCGGAGGCCAGCTCATCCAGCACGGATGCGGCGTACTCGGGGTGAATCTTGCCCTTGGTGGGGTTGTGGGTGTAGGCACCGACGACCTTGGTCATGATCTTCTCGTTCTTCTTCAGGAGCTTCTCCAGGAACGAGCGGTCGCTCTTGCGCTGCACGAGGGGCAGAACGGCCTTCAGGGTTGCGGCAACGTCAGCCTCAATCAGCAGGTCGACGTTGGTACGGCGGCCCAACACCTCGCCGGCACGGTCAATCTGAACGGTCTGCACGTTGGGCAGGAACTGGTCGTAGGGGAAGTCGGTACCCAGCAGGAGCATCAGGTCGGAGTCCTTCATACCCTCTGCGGCCTCACCGTAGCCCAGAAGACCGGTCATTCCCACATCGAAGGGGTTGTCGTACTGGATGTACTCCTTACCGCGCATCGTGTGGCCCACGGGAGCCGCGACACGGTCGGCCAGCTGAACGACTTCATCATGTGCACCGGCCACACCGGCACCAGCGAAAATCGAAATCTTCTTGGCCGCGTTGATGCGATCGGCCAGGTCGCGCACGGTGGTCTCATCGGGAACGATGGTGCCGGGGCGGTAGTCGCCCCATGCGGGCACGTGGTCAACGGCATCCTGGATGGCAATATCGCCGGGAATCGATACGACGGCCACACCGCGGCGGGCGATAGCGTGACGCATACCGGAGTTGATGATGCGCAGGGTCTGGTGGCCAGAGACTGCCATCTCGTTGTAGACCGAGCAATCCTCGAAGATGCGCTCGGGGTGGGTTTCCTGGAAGTATCCGCTACCAATCTGGCCGGAGGGGATGTGGGAAGCAATCGCCAGCACCGGAGCGTGGGAGCGGTTGGCATCGTAGAGACCGTTGATGAGGTGGGTGTTGCCCGGACCGCATGAGCCGGCGCACACGGCCAGCTTACCGGTCACCTGGGCCTCGGCGCTTGCGGCAAAGGCCGCGGCTTCCTCGTGGCGCACGTGAATCCAGTCGATACCGCCGTTCTTCGAGCCGCCGGAGGCGCGCACTGCGTCCACGATGGGGTTCAGGGAGTCGCCCACCACGCCGTAGATACGCGTGACACCGGCCTCGACGAGCTGTGCGACAATCTGTTCTGCCAAGTTCATAATTACCCTCTTTCGTTGGCGTTCCACGGGGTGCAACGGCCCGGTGGGGAACGCTGTGTATCCCCTCAGACTAGCACTCTTTCCTCGTCAAAGAAGGTCTTGCTTTTAAAACACTTAGGGTGTATCAACTTGGCATAAAGTCGGGTCTCGTTCGCGCAGGGCGGAGGGCAACCCTCGCTTGGCTAGTCCTCTTCCGGCGGCACCGACTCCAAACCAAAACGGCAGTGGCCGTCATAGTTCAGCGCTGCATCAATACGGTCCAGCATCCGCTCCGAAAGCAACGCACGCTCCGCCGGGTCAGACACATCCACCCAACGCACCTGCGAAGACTCCTCATCGTTCACCTTCGCCTCACCAGAAACCCAGCGGCACAAGAACGTATGATCCAAGAACTGGCAGCGGTCACCATTACCGAACTGCATCGGCGGGTCAGCCTTCACCTGCGCCAGCTCCAGCACCTCAATCTGCACGTTCGCCTCCTCCTGCGCCTCACGCAGGCAGGTCAGTGCGGGGCTCTCCCCCGGGTCCACAATGCCCGTGATCGGGGTCCACGCCCCGTTATCGCTACGGCGCACCAGCAGCACCTTAGAATCCTGCTCACGGTACACTACAGCCGTCGCACCGGACAGCCACAGGTAATCCGAACCGATCCGCTCACGCAGCTTACGGATATAGGGAGGAGTAGGCATAACATCAACCTTTCAAAAGCCCCGGCAGTTCTGCCGAGAAATAGGTGCTAGGGAGCAGAGCAAACAGCCGCGAACCGCACGAAGAACGAACCCGCCACTTAGCCGGACGGTCGCCCTACTTCGGAATCTACCACAGAGAATACACCGGAGCAGCCAACGCCACCAGCGCACCCAGAAGCATAAACGGGCCGAACGCAATGCGGGTGCTACCGCGCGCCTTCGTGAACAGCACTAGAGCCAAAGACACCAGACCACCGGCAAGGAACGTCACCAGCGACGCCCAGCCCAGGTTCGCCCAGGACAGGTACCCGAGCACGCCGCCCAGAATGCCGGCAAGCTTCACATCCCCGCGGCCCAGCGCGCCAAAAGACAGGATACGCAGAAGCAGGTAGCAGAACCACAGCACCAGACCGGCACCAATCACACGCCAAATATCGGCGGGGCGGCCCGCAAAAAGCAAAGACACCGGCAACGCCGTATAGGTGGCAATAGCCAAAGGAATCAGGATGCGGTGCGGCAGCCGGTGCTCCCGCACGTCAATACGCCATAGCCGCAGGGCGCACCACAGGAAATACAGCAGGTAGCTGCCGAGCACCAGAGCGGCAATAACGGAGGCGCCGCCTGCGTTGTAGAGGCGGGAAAGCTCAGCGAGCATAGAACGTCCATTCTGTAATGCTGGAGGCTGTACTACCGGAAGCTACTAGTCAGGAACAGCCAGCCAAGAAACACGAGCCAACGGCGCTAGACCCTTAGCCTCTAGGAAGCTTCTAGGAACCGAAGCGGCGGGAACGGTTCGCGTAGTCCCGCAGGGCACGCAGAAAATCAACGCGCGTGAAATCCGGCCACAGGGCACGGCAGAAATAAAACTCAGAATACGCGCTCTGCCAGGTCATAAAACCGGACAGGCGCTGCTCACCCGAAGTGCGAATCAGCAGGTCCGGGTCAGGCATATCGGCGGTGTACAGGTGCGAAGAAATATTCTCCACGCTCAGCAGGTCAGCCATATCCTCGAGAGAGATTCCCTTCGCGGCGGCTTCGAGCAGAACCGAGCGGACCGCATCCACAATCTCCTGGCGGCCGCCGTAGCCGACCGCAATGTTTACCCGCACGCCGGATAGGTGCGCGGTCTGCTCAATCGCCCAATCCAGGCGCTCGTGCAGCTGGCGGGGAATCAGATCAATATTGCCGATGGCGCGCACAGGACCGCACGCAGACTCCACCAGCCGTACCAGGAAGTTGTCGATGACCGCCACCAGGCCGGTCAGTTCCTGCTCGGGGCGCTTGAGGTTCTCAACCGAGAGCATGTACAGGCTCACCTGCGGAATCGACAGCTCGGTACACCAGGCCAGAAAATCAATAATTCGCTCCGCACCGGCGGCGTGGCCCTCACGGGTGCTCAGGCCGCGCTGAGCCGCCCAGCGGCGGTTACCGTCCACCAGCACTCCAATGTGGGCGGGCAGGATTTCAGGGCTCAGCGAGCGCTCCAGGGCCCGCTCGTAGACGGTCAGCTCCGTGACAGTACCGGGGTTGCTGGCATGACCGTGCACGGTAATCACGGGCAGGGCGTTAGCGCTCATGGCTCGTACCTCATTCGGCTGTCGAAGCGGATGCATCACGGGCTCTACGGTGTGAGAGCCCAAGCTCTAATTCTACGCCCCGGGCGCGCGCCGCGGGGCTCCCCGCGGGTGCGGAAGGGCTGAGAATCGGCTCAAAGTTTGAGCTTCCGGGGGCTCAGACGGGGCCCGGACCCGGAGCGGGTACTCATGCGAAGGCCCCGGCCCCGCTCTCCGTATGCATCACGGGGCGGAACCGGGGGCGCTGAAGAAGCATCGTGGCTGAGCTCTAGATGACGTAGTAGTCGCTCAGCCCCTCGTCCAGGCTAGATTCGGGCAGCTGAACCTCAGCGTGCGAGGCGGCCAGCGTGTAGTCCTCCCAGGGCCAAATATCTTTCAGCTGTTCGCTGGGCACCGCAAAGAACACGCCGTTCGGGTCCACCTGCGAGGCGTGCGCGCGCAGAGCCTGATCGCGCTGCTCAAAGTGATCGGTCACCAGGATGCGGGTCGTAGTCTCGTGGCGAGGCGCCTCCCCCGAGGAGGCGCGGTGCGCGAGGTTCTCAATCCAGCCGCTCAGCAGGCTCTCACCGTGCGTATCGAGCAGATGCTCGTGCAGGGCGAGGGTGCGTTCGGGGTTGAATGCGCGGTCGTAATAGAGCTTCAGCGGGGTCCAGGGCTCGCCCTCACCCACGTAGGCATCCGGGTCGCCCGCCTTCTCGAAGGCCTCCACGGCAACCTTGTGGGTCATGATGTGGTCGGGGTGCGGGTAGCCGCCAATTTCGTCATAGGTGATGATGATGTGCGGGCGGTACTCGCGCACCAGACGCACGAGCGGCGCGGCGGCACGGTCCAGGGGCATGGTGCCAAAGCTACCGAAGGGAAGCGACGGCATGGGGTCGCCCTCGGGCAGGCCCGAGTCGAAGAAGCCAATCCAGCGGTGCTCAATACCCATAATCTCGCGGGCAGCCGCCATCTCAGCGCGGCGCAGACCCGGCAGGTCACGGTGCGCACGCGGGCTCTTATCGACCTCCTCATTCAGAATGTCGCCGCGCTCGCCGCCGGTCATCGTCGCCACCATGAAGCGCGCGCCACGGGCGATATACGCGGATGCGGTACCTGCGCCCTTGGAGGACTCGTCGTCCGGGTGTGCGTGCACGGCCAGGATGCGCAGACCGGTGTAGTCCTCCTCCAGCGGCTTAATAGCCTCGACGGGAGGGTGAGTCGGCAGGTTCGCCTTCAGCTGTTCGATGGCTTCGCTCACGGTGGTGTCCTTTGGGTTAGTGCCTGGCGGTGCGGTGGGTGGCGTATTAGGTGCGGGATGCGTCGGCGCCTTCCGGTGATTATCCGAAGGCCACGACGAAAGCATTACGAAACAACGCCGGTGTAACTCCTCGTATGATACCCGGGGTCGGGAAGGTTCACTAGCGCAGATGACGCCGTGTGACATCGTGAAACGTAAGGTCACATCCGGGGGTGTATCCGGAGAAGCGCTGGGGAATCTCAAGTATGCGGCAGCCACCGTCCGCCCGGCTTTTCTGCCGTCGGCCCGCGCATCGTCGAGGATACGCTCAAAGGTGCGCTCAGAGGGGAAGAAGCGACCGAGCTACCAGCCGAAAACCCTCCGGTGCTCTAAAATAGGTCTGTTGATTCATTCCGTTACCGGCGCCGCCGCGCATTGAACGCGGCACACGGTAGCGGGTTTATTCGTTTCGCACCGGCAACGCCGGCGCACAAGCAAAGGATACGCATGGCTGACAACACCGGTGCATGGCTCACTCAGGACGCCTTCGACCGTCTCACCCAGGAGCTGGAGTACCTCTCCGGCCCGTACCGTCAGGAAATCGTCGACCGCATCGCGCAGGCACGCGACGAGGGCGACCTCCGTGAGAACGGCGGCTACCACGCCGCCCGCGACGAGCAGGCCAAGAACGAGGCACGCATCAAGCAGCTCAAGCACCTGCTGGAGACCGCACACATTGGCGACGCCCCCGTCGACGACGGCGTCGTGGCCCTGGGTATGGTCATTGAGGCCGAGGTTGCGGGCCGCCACCTGAAGTTCCTGCTTGGTTCCCGCGAGATTGAGGACACCCTCCCCGCCGGCACCGATCTGAAGGTCTTCTCGGAGAAGTCTCCGCTAGGTGCCGCAATCCTGGGCGCTAAGCAGGGCGACGAGGTTTCCTACACCGCTCCGAACGGTAAGGAACTGAGCGCCAAGATTGTCTCTGTGACCCCCTACCACGCCTAAGTCGAGGCTCATAGATTTGCGGCTGTCGAGGCCCACGGCCCCAGCGCCAACACGCTAAAAGTGCGGGGTGCCGATTCTTCGGAATCGGCACCCCGCACTTTTTATGTCTTCCGCTTCACCACGTGAAGATTCACGAGCGAGCGGCAACCCACAAAATGTAAGGTCGGCTTAGTAGACGATAATCGGCTTGAAGCCCTCGTCCTCCAAGGCAGAAATGACCTGGCGGCAGTGCTCCACACCCTTGGTTTCCATGTCGATGGTGATGGACACATCGCCCATGGAGAGCGAGCCACCCACGCGGGTGTGATCCACACCGGTAACGTTCGCGTCGTTCTCGGAGATGATGCGTGAGATGGTTGCCAGCTCACCCGGGCGGTCAGAGAGCATCATCTTAATGGTCATGTAGCGGCCGGCAGCGGAAAGACCGCGCTGAATCACCTTCAGCATCAGCATCGGGTCGATATTGCCGCCCGAGAGCACGCACACGACGGTGCCCAGGTCGCCGTACTCTTCCTTCAGCTTGCCGTTCATCAGCGCCGCCACGGGCACCGAACCGGCAGGCTCCACCACAAGCTTGTTACGTTCCATGAGGAAAATGAGGGCGCGGGCGATATCGTCTTCGCTCACGGTCGCCACGTCATCCACCAGCTCCTTGATGATGGAGAAAGGCATCTGGCCGGGGCGGCCCACCGCAATACCGTCAGCAATGGTGGAAACCTTCTTCAACGGCACCAGAGCATCCGCTGCCAGCGACAGCGGGTACGCCGCCGCGTGTTCCGCCTGAACACCAATAATCTTGATCTTCTTGCCGAGCTTCTGCTCCTTCGCGCGGATAGCAGCGGACAGACCAGCCAGCAGACCGCCGCCGCCGACGCCCACAATGACGGTGTCAACGTCCGGAACCTGCTCCAGAATCTCCAGACCGATCGTGCCCTGACCGGCAATAATGTCTTCATTGTCGAAGGGGTGCACGAACACCGCGCCGGTCTCATCGGCGTAGCGCTTTGCCTCCGCCAGAGCCTCATCCACGGTCACGCCGTGCAACTCAACCTCAGCACCGTGGTCACGGGTCGCGGTAATCTTCGGCAGCGCCGCACCCAGCGGCATGTAGATGCGGGCCTTAATGCCCAGACGGTCAGCCGCCAGAGCCACACCCTGCGCATGGTTACCCGCGCTCGCCGCCACAACGCCGCGCTTCTTCTCCTCCTCGGAAAGCTTCGCCATGCGCACGTACGCACCGCGCACCTTGAAGGAACCGGCACGCTGCAAGTTCTCGCACTTAAAGAAAACCTCTGAACCGAGGCGCTGGCTCAGGGCACGCGAATGGGCGACCGGGGTGCGTTCAATAACGCCTTCGAGCAGCTCTGCGGCACGTTCAATATCGGTAATGGTCACGGGCAGGGAGTCGAGATCTACGCTCACAGGTTTTCCATTCTGACAGTGCGTTGCCCCGCGGGCGCGGGGCGGTGATGTATTGCTCATCCCATTTTAGAGGATGGGTACAGTGAAGGGGGCTACTCGGTCGCGAGTAGCCCCCTAGCGAGACACCGCCGTAGACGGCATCGCGGCCGGCGGTATCGCCGGGAGGAGATAGCGGAGCGTTATCGAGGATGGCGGGGTGCCATACGCCAAAACCTCCCGCTCGATGCAGGCCCCTAGTCTTCGGAGGAGTCCGAAACCTCGGAAGCCCGATTCTCAGGCTCCTCAGCCTTCTGATGGCGCGGCACTCGGGAGGCCAGCTTCTTGACGCTCTCCTGCCGTTCCTGGGCCTTCTCCTCAGCATGCTCGCGGCGAGCCACCTCGTGCGGGAAGAGGAACTCCTCATCGCGCAGGCTGGGGTCGTGTTCCCAACCGCGATCCGCCAGGTAGCGCACCACCGAGTTCACCACGGCCAGCGTCGGCACCGCGAACAGCGCGCCCACGGCACCGAAAATCATGGAGCCGCCGGCCACCGAGAAAATCACGGCCAGCGGGTGCAGGGACACAGCCTTACCCATGATGAGCGGCTGCAGAATATGCGACTCCACCTGCTGCACCAGTAGCACGATGCCCAGCATAATCAGCGCCTGCACCGGCCCCAGGGCCACGAGCGCCAGAAGCACCGCCACGGCACCGGAGAACAGCGCACCAATCACCGGGATAAAGGAACCCAGGAACACCAGCACGCCCAGCGGAATCGCCAGGGGCACACCCAGGATGGCGGCGCCCAGGCCGATACCGATGGCATCAATCGCGGCCACCAGAATCTGCACGCGGACGTAGGCGCCCAGGGACTTCCAGCCCGCGCGGCCCGCACCGTTCACGGCCTCGCGCGCATCCTTGGGGAAGAGACCAACGACGAACAGCCAGATGCGTTCGCCCTCCATCAGGAAGAAAAGCAGCGTGAACAGGGTCAGGAGCACACCGGTTGCGACATCGGCAGCGGTCGAACCGACCCGAGACACGCCGTTCAGCACGGTGTTCGGATTGTCCTTAAAGGTGTTCTCAATCTGGTGCAGGAGCTGGTTCAGCTGGTCAGCACCCAAATCGTACCCGAGGCTCTTCAGCCACCAGTCCACGAGCTGCTGATAGCCCTGCACCGCCTTATTAGCCATCGTGGCGAAACCGCGCACCAGCTGCTGACCGGTCAGCGAAATAATCACAGCGAGAAGCAGCAGCAGACCCAGCTCGGCGATAGCAGCCGCGCCGCCGGCCCGCACGCCCTTCTTCCGCAGGAGCATGACGGTCGGGCTCAGCAGAGCCGCCAGGAGCATGGCCACCATCATCGCGATGACCAGCAGGGAGACGTGCCCCAAGCCCTTCCACACGACCCAGCCCGCGCCGGCAATCACGATGAGGCGCCAGGACCACGCGCCGGCCACGTCCACGGCGAAGGGGACCCGGTAGCCCTCCCCCGCCCGACGTTCTTCGGCACTCGATGTATGCTTCACGCTGTCTCTCTTTCTCAAGCCCGCCAGGTTGCTGGGCGAGCCGGTATTCGTGGGGCGCTAAACCCCGCCAAAGCCGCGAAAGCGGCGGCACCGCTACGGTACCGCCGCTTCGTACGAATTTTTAGTCGTTGCTGAAGATGCTTGCCAGGTACATGAGTACGCGCAGAATCTCAACGTACAGCCACACCAGCGATGCGGTCAGGCCGAAAGCCAGGCGCCAGGACTCGCTCTGCGGCAGACCCGCATCCACAGCCTCGGCGGTCGTGGTGTAGTCAATCAGCAGCGAGTAGGTTGCCATCGCAACCGCGATCAGAGCAATCGGCAGACCCAGCGGGATACCACCGATGCTCATGCTGTTCAGCGAGAAACCGAAGAGGCCCGCGGTCAGCATGGACACCAGGCCGTAACCCAGGTAGCTGAGCGCACCAATCATGAAAATCTTATTCAGCTTGGGGGTGGTGCGAATCTTGCCGTTGGCGAAGAGAGCCAGGGTCACACCCGCAACCACGATGGTTGCCAGAACCGCCTGGATGGCGGTGCCCGGGTAGCGCAGGTTGACGATGGCGGACAGACCGCCCAGCATCATGCCCTCCATGAGCGCGTAGGCCATGACCAAAACCGGGGAAACCTTCTGCTTGAAGGAGTTCACGAGGCCCAGCACCAGGCCGCCCAGCAGACCCAGGAGCATCAGCACGGGCACGTACCATGCGACCACGGCGCCCACCACGACCAGGCCCAGGTTAATGGCGGTCTTGACCAGCACGTCGTTCATGGTCAGACGCTCACCGGCCGGAATCGGCTCGGAGTAGGTCGGCTCGGAGTAGGTCGGAGCACTGTAATCGGTGTACTGCGGCTGACCGTAGCCCTGCTGGCCATACTGAGCCTGGCCGTACTGGGGCTGGCTCTGCTGACCGTAAGACTGCTGGCCGTACTGCGGCTGACCGTAAGCCTGCTGCTGGCTCTGCTGAGCCTGGCCACCGGCGCCGAAGCGACCGAAGCGAGGATCGCCCTGCCCCTGCTTCTTCGTCATTGAATTAATAAGCGGGTTTCCCGCCATCTTTCTCTCCTTGAATAGATAAGTACTACTAATGCGTTTAATTATAACCGATGGTTGCCCAGCTCACGCTTCTGTTCGTTCTGAGCACGGCATAGTCTCACATAGCGCGACTCCGCGCAGACACCAGACTTTCGTAAGAGGCCGGCGAGAGATGCTAGGAGGCGTCACGCACATCCAGCGCATCCAGCAAGTCTTCCAGATAGCTCAGAACGGCCTGCTCCTCGTTCGTGCCAATCACCTCATCGGCCAGCTCCTTCACACTCGGCGCGGCATTCCCCGTGGCCACACCGTGTCCGGCGAAGCTAAGCATCCGGCTATCATTCTCGCCGTCGCCGAAGGCGAGGATTCCTTCGGGGCTGTAGCCGAATCGCTCACAGAGATCCTGCAGACCCGTCGCCTTATTCACGCCCGTGCGAACCAGGTCGATTGCCCCGAAGCCGCTAACCAGCGGGGTCACACCCTCGGGCAGCACCTCGCGCAGGTGCGCGTTAATGCTTTGGGTCTGCGCCGGAGGGGTCAGCAGCGGGAACTTGATGGGTGCCCCGCGAGCCTCCTCAATGGAGTCAACCAGAATCGCACCGGGAAAGAAGAACCCCGCGAAGTCCTCCAGGGTCAGGGTATCGGGAATACTCTGGCCCGTGTCCTCAAAGTAATTACGGATGACGTGCACAATCTGTTCGCGGCGATCCTTCGGTAGGAAGATTCCTTCGGTGGTGCATACGAGTAAGCCAATCTGCTTTAGCCCATCCAGCACTTCGTAGATGGCGGGAACGTCTTCCTCTCGGAAGGGGTGCACCGCCAGCTGGCCGCTATCGTCGGCCAGGTATGCGCCGTTCTCGGCAATGTAGATGAGGCCTCGGTTCTCAAAGCCGCGCATGTAATCCTGTAGCTTGGCGTAGGTGTTGCCGCTGGCCACCACGAATCGAATACCGCGCGCATCCAGGCGATCGAGAATCGCGGAGAAGCGTTCGGTATCGAAGGTCTTTGCGTCGGTGAGGAAGGTGCCATCCATATCGACGGCGATGAGAGAGGGCTGAGTCTGCATGTTATGCCTTTCTGGCTCTGCTATCCCGTTCAGGGCGGGTGCGCCTACGGCTGTGCTCCTTTAAGGGTCTCATGTTTTTGGGGTTCCGGAAGCCGCCGAGAGGAGGTTTTATGTATTGAGCGCCGTCACAAAACGTCATCCAAAACCCCTCTTTTTGGGATGCAAGTCACTTTTTAGCCCTATTTTTCACCACTTTTTGCACCCTTTTCCGCTATGAACTGAATTTACTTGAGGTGTAAAACTTTACTTGTCAAACTTAGGGCGTGAACAACGACACCATGAAATCCACCGGCCTACTTATCCTCCGCCTCGTCTTCGGCTTCGTCATGATTATGCACGGCATCCAGAAGGCATTCGAATGGACCCCCGCGGGTACCGTTGCATCCTTCGAGCAGATGGGCATCCCCATGGCAGCCGCAGCGGCATACTTCGCCATGGCAACCGAACTGGTTGGCGGTACCATGATCATCCTGGGTGCGGGCACCCGCATCGCGGCAGCAGCATCTGTAGTATCCATGAGCGGTGCACTCATCTTCGTCCACCTCGCGGCAGGTTTCTCCGCTTCCAAGGGCGGCTACGAATACGTTCTCACCCTTGCCGCAATCGCAGTAGCCTTCTTCTTCACCGGCGCCGGCAAGTTCTCCATCGACGCGCTCTTCGCACGCCGCAAGTAGCGTCCACAGATAGACTTTCGACCTCCGACTCGGTGCCCCGCACGGGCAACCAATCACCGGTAGTCGAGCCAGGCTTCACCGCCGGGCCGCGCTGATTCCGGCAGCGCGCGGCCCTTATCTACCCGCGGTGAAGAGAGCACCGCCGCGTGCTCGACGATGCCCCCGATAGTATGGGTCGGGGGCATCGTCTCTTTATCCGGAACGTTGTTCTGCCTCCGCATCGAGGCTATAGCGGCAGTGCTACGGCGAAGGGCGGCGGTCCATTTCCCCTCGGGGAATGGACCGCCGCCCTGTATGCGTCACCGTTTGACGGCCGACGAGTGCCCCCACTGGGACTCGAACCCAGAACACAAGGATTTTAAGTCCTCTGTCTCTGCCAATTGGACTATGGGGGCTCATTTGGCGCAGACCGAACACAGAACACCATTATTCCACGAATCCCGGGTAACGCATATCCGCTCCTCGGTACCCAATAGCCCGCACAGGCTCTCGCCCGAGGCGGGGCAGGTTGGATGACGAAATGCCACCCCTGGGAAACACCGTGAATACAGCGAAGGGCGGCGCCGAAGACCGAAGTCCTCGGCGCCGCCCGTTTCACGTCCAAGGCCTAAGCGGCCTCACCGGCTATCGGCCAGCTCGGTTTAGAGCTTTGCCTTGTGCGGTGCGGGAGCGGTACCGGTTGCTTCCTGGAATGCCAGGCGCGGGGAGCGCTGGTGGCGAATCGAGGAGGTGTCGCGACCGAAGATCTGGTTCAGAGCCCAGGTGGTCATAACGCGAACGGTACGCTCGGTGGTGGGGATTGCAGAGCCGTGGTAGCCGCGGTGCATGATCCATGCCAGCGGGCCGCCAATGGTCTTGCCCTTGAAGTTTGCAACGCCCTTCCACAGGCCCAGACCTGCCACAACACCGATGGTCTCGTGGTAGTAGTCGGTCAGGGGCTCGCCGCGGCGAGCAGCCAGCAGGTTCTTAGCCAGAACAACAGCCTGGCGGGAAGCGTGCTGAGCGTTGGGGACGCAGAAGCCGCCCACGCCGCCACCGGAGAGATCCGGAACAGCTGCGTTGTCGCCTGCAGCCCAAGCACCCTCGACCACGCCGTCGTCGCCGGTGACGCGCAGGTCGGCGCTCACGCGCACGCGGCCGCGCTCGTCAATCGGGAAGTCGGTTTTCTTCAGCATCGGGGATGCTGCCACACCTGCGGTCCAGACCAGGGTGTCGGTGGAGATCTCGCCGGCGGGGGACTTGTCAGCCATGTTGATCAGCTGCAGGTTGCCGTCGGTTGCGTCAGCCAGGGAGGTGTTGAGCAGAACCTCGATGCCGCGGGCGCGCAGCTCTGCGACAACCTTCTCGGCGCGGTCTGCGGGGACCTCGGGCATGATGCGCGGTGCGGCCTCAATCAGCACGAAGTGCAGATCGGAGACAGACAGGCGCTCGTTACGCTCGACAGCCACGCGTGCCATGTCCTCGAGCTCGGAGATGGTCTCGATACCGGCGAAGCCACCGCCCACGATCACGAAGGTCAGGGCGCGACGACGAGCCTCAGCGTCGGTCAGCAGGGATGCGACCTCGATGCGGTCCAGAACCCAGTTACGAACCGAGACGGCCTCTTCGATGGTCTTCATGCCGATGGCCACGTCTGCCAGACCCGGAATCGGGAAGGCACGGGTCACGGCACCGGCGCCCAGCACGATCTCGTCGTACTTCAGCTCGAAGGGCTCGCCATTATCGGTGGGCTCAACGACGGCAGTGCGGTTTGCGTGGTCGATGGAGACAACACGGCCGGGAATCAGCTCGGTGTCGCGCAGGTGCTGACGCAGCGGCACGGTTGCGTTACGGCCTTCCATGGAACCTGCCGCAACCTCGGGGAGGAAGGGCTGGTAGGTCATGTAGGGGTTCGGCTCGACGATGGTGACGACGCCACCGGTCTCCTTGATAGCCTTCTGAATCTTCTTAGCAACGGTGAAGCCGACGTAGCCACCACCGACAATCAGGACGCGGGGACGGTCCTGTGCCACCTTAGTGAATGCCATGTTAGTTACTTCCTAGTCTCAGGTACCGGGAGTTCTCATCCCGGTAGGGTGGTATGCGTAGCCTCCGGCTCGTTCCGAAAGCTTTCCTAACAAACGAAGCGGCTCGCCCTGGAAGTCCTTACGCAACGCGAAGTGGCTAGCGGCACGAGCCTGTCTGTTACATACCTGGTTCACCATATATTTTACGCCTTTTGTTTAGGTGAAATCGCATTTATGCCCTCTCGAGGGCACACCTAAGCCAAAAGTTTCGAGGCTTGAACGAAGTTCACACAAGATAAGGCACTTACGGTTAGGCGAACCCTTTCCATTTTTTCGTTCAACGTTCGAATTTTTCGTTACGATTGGGTGCGTTTGAACCCATCAGGTACCGCCATGAGAGAGAATCACCGCGGCCAGCAGAAACTCAGCCGTTCGCGAACGAGCTAAGGCAAGAAATATAACGGACCGGCATTAGCCGCTCCCCCACCCCGCAAAAAGTGCAATCCCGCGGGGCCGTCCCTCGCTACGACGACGAACCGCCGCGCCGGTGAGTCTGGTGATGCGGATGCGGCACGTGCTCCGCCGCGTGATGCGCCTGCTCGCGCACCGCGGTCCCCACCTGACGGGCCGCGTCGCCTGCCCGCACGTGCATCCGATGCAGACGATGCACCGCACCGGCGGTAATAATCGTGACCCACACCAGTAGCGCACCCACAATGACCGGCGGCAACCAGCCGCGGTCCTCCGGCGGGCGGCTCGCGTCCGGGGCGGCCTGCTTCACGATGTTCTCGCCCTCTTCGTGCACGGGCGCGGAATCGCTGGGCGACGGTGCACTCACCTGGTGCTTGCGGTGCACCGCAATCCACTCCGACATCGAACCCAGCGGATTCGCCGTCACCGTGGGCGCGGGCAGAGCCATAGCGTCCTGCGGGTTGAACACGCCGTACCCGTACAGCGGGTCACGACCCGTAGCGCCCTCGTCATCGGCTGAGGCAATCAAACGCTGGGCCAGCTGAGCCGCAGACTCCTGCGGGTACTTCTGCTTCAACAGCGCCGCCACGCCCGTCACCAGGGGGGCCGCCGCAGAAGAGCCCGACCACAGCATGTACCCGTTGCCCGGGGCCGCCGCAATCATGTCGGTGCTCGGAGCAACCACGGCAATCGAAATACCCTGCGTCGACGAGCCTTCAGAAACCTGCTTCTTTCGGTCCACGCCGCCGACCGTCAGCACGCCCGGAATCGTCGCGGGAGCACCCACCTGAGTCAGGCCGCTACCGCGGTTACCCGCCGCCGCCACAATCAGCACGCCCTTCTGCTCGGCGTAGGCGAAAGCGTCATCCCAGCTCTGCGGCCAGCTCGTCTTATTCGAGCCAATCGACATGTTGATAATCTGTGCGCCGTGGTCGACCGCGTAGCGCACCGCGGCAGGAATCTGCTCGTCGATGCTCTTACCGCCGGTCGTACCCATGTTCAGCGAAATCGGCAGGATCTTCGCATCCGGGGCCACGCCAATCATGCCGGTCGGCTTACCCGGCTGACCCGCAATCGCGGAGTACCCTTGAGTATCATGGCCGTGGCCGGCAATCAGCGAGGCGACCTCCGTGCCGTGCATCGGCTCCGCGCCCAGGCCCTGCCAGCCGTCCTCGCTGCCCACACCCGAGACGTCGGTACCGCGCAGCACGTTGCCCGCCAAATCCGGGTGGTTCCCGTCCACACCCGTGTCAATCACGGCAACCGTCACGCCCTTACCCGTGGCCTGCGACCACAGCGAGGTAATGCCGTACTCGTTCAGCCAGTACTCGCGGTGGCGCACATCGTCGCCGTTGGCGGTATCCGCACCCTGGCTCGGGGCGGCCGTGCTCTTCGGCACCGCCGTGCCCGACGGCGAGGGGGTGGCCGTCACCTCCCTCTTCGGGCTCGGAGAGGCCGTGGCAGAGGAGCTGGGATCGGTCGCGTTGGCCGCGGTCAGCCACGAGGCCGGCCCCAGCGGCAACAGGGCCAGCAGGGCAGCAGAGGCCAGCGACCCGGCCGCACGCGAGCGCACCGGGTTCAGGCCCGCCGAACGCAGAACACCCAGGGGGCGGCGGATGCACCGCGCGGCACGCGCAAACCGATCCATTCGTTTCTCCTCAACTGAACGACGCAAACTCACCTGGTGAGGCAAGCTCAGCTAGACAATACAGGCCGGCCGACCCGCACCGCGCGGGTCGGCCGTTAGGATTTCCGGCCCGACATCGGGACGGATTTTTGCCAAGGTAACGGGCTACAGCTGGGACAGCGCGATGCCGTCCAGGATGTCGTGCTCGCTCACCGTCACCGAATCCACCGCGCCGTCAGTCAGCTCGTTCAGGCGAGTCAGGATGCGGGCGTAAATCGTTGCACCGGCACCAATCACGTCCACCCGGCCCGGATGCATGTAGCCCAGGGCCTCGCGCTCGGCACGGTTCAGGGAAGCCAGCCAGCGGGAAGTCTTCTGAACGGTCTCGATGGAGAAGGTCTGCGCGTTAATGGCCTCGGAATCGTAGCGGTCCAGGCCCAGGGCGGCCGCCGCAATCGTCGTCGCGGTACCGGCCACGGCCACCACGCGGCGGGCGTTCTGCAGGCGGACGGTCTTGCGGGCCACGTCAAGAGCTTCGTCGGTGTCTGCCTCAACGCGGGCAATCTGCGATTCGGTCGCCGGCGCGTTCACCATGTGACGCTCGGTCAGGCGCACGCAACCGATGTTGACGCTGCGGGAAGCCTTCACGCCCGACTCATCCCCCAGCACGAATTCGGTGGAGCCACCGCCCAGGTCGAACACCAGGGTGTCGCCGTCGCCCGCACCCACGGCGCGCACGGCACCCGCGAAGGAGAGCGCGGCTTCCTCGTCGCCGCTAATCACCTCGGGCTCAATGCCCAGGATGTCGCGGATGCCGTTCACGAAGACGTTGCGGTTGCCCGCATCGCGGGTTGCGCTGGTCGCCACGAAACGCACCGAGTCCACGTCGTGGTCACGCAGCAGTACGGCGTACTCGCGAGCCGCCGCGAAGGTGCGGTCCAGGGCCTCCTGTGCCAGCCAGCCGGTCGCATCCACGCCCTGGCCCAGACGCACGATGCGCATCTCGCGCACAACGTCCTTCAGGACGGTCTTCTCGACCCCGTCCACCACCTCAGTGGTGGAATCGGCAATCAGCAGACGGATAGAGTTCGTACCGCAGTCAATCGCTCCAACGCGCACGGTGGGTTCCTTTCAGGACTATCGTCATCATCGTTCGCTGCCCAAGGCAACGCGAGCGCCGCAGGCGAAGCTGTTTTCGCTTCTCGGCGCTCTTTCTATCTATTATGCGCCCGCGCCGTCACGGGCGACGGTGCGGGCGCATCGAAATCAGTATTTAGGCTTCCTCGCGCCAGGTGGGGTCGCAGGAGCATGCCTCGGGGGTCCACCATTCTGCGATAGCGTCCAGGCCGCGGTCACCCATGGGGTTCACGCCGCGTCCCACCGAGAGGGTGTGGCCGATGACGGCGTGCAGGCACTTCACGCGGGTGGGCATGCCGCCGGCCGAGATGCCGTCAATCTCGGGAACCTCGTCGGTACCGCTGATCAGGCGGATGCGCTCACGCTCGGCCAGGTAATTCTCGTGGGCTGCGGCGTAGGCAGCGGCCAGTTCGGCATCCTCGGCGAGGGCGTCGGTCATCTCGTACATGAGGCCGCCAGCCTCCAGGCGGGATGCGGCGGCGGTGATGACCGGGTGCGCCAGGTAGAACACGGTCGGGAAGGGGGTGCCGTTGCTCAGGCGGGGTGCGGTGGCGGCGACCAGCGGGTTGCCGCACACGCAGCGGGCGGGAATCTCGACCACGTCGCGCACCTTGCGGCCCAGCTGTGCGGAGAGAACACGGATGTCCTGATCGGTGGGCTTCAGGGTTTCAACGGTCACGCCGAAACCGCCGGGGGTACGGTTCTTCAGGTCCTCAATGGTGTTTTCGGTGCTCATAGTCCTTATTCCTGTCCCGTCCGCTCGTGCGGTCCGGGAACGTAGGGTCGTGGGTTCGTGGCGGGTCGCCGGTCTGCGCGGCGAGCCTCTCGGTCAGCTGCTCGGCGCGGTTTTAGTTCTTCTCGAGAGAATTCCAAACCTTGGTAGTCCAGGCTTCCTCGGGGGCGTTCTTCGCGTTCGCAGAAGTACCGTCCGCCTTCGTGGAGTCCTCGGTAATGCCGGTGACCACGTAGGGAGTATCCCCGGGGTTGACGTAGTAGAGGCGGCTGCGGGCCTGCTGGCGAACGTAGTTATCGTCGTTCCACCAGGTCTGTTCGGCCTTCAGCTGGGCATTCTCCTGCTGCAGCTGCGAGATGTGGGTGTGGATTCGGTTCATTTCCCGGTCCTGATCCATGTAGGTCAGCACCGGGTATGCGGTGCCAAGGGCAATCACGCCCACCATAACGGTCATCAGGAAGCTTCGCCCGGAAAACATGTGGGCGGCCACGGGCGTGGCGTAGCCTTCATCTTCACCGTTCTGCCGACGGGCACGGCGCCGCGCGCGTTCCTGCCGGCGGGCCTGCTCCGCGCGTTCGCGTTCGGGGTGACGGCGGTTGAGGCCCACGCCGAAGAAGAGCGCGCTGGCCTTCTTCAACAGGGAGGTGCCGGCCTGGCGGGCCGCCGAGGGCTTCTGGGAATCGGTGGAGGTTTGAGCGGTGCCGCGGTCCTCAGCCGAGGTGCGACCCGTTGCGTTACGCCGGGTCTGCTCGTCTGCTCGCTGGCTCATTAGTTCTCTCCCCCATCGTTGTTCCTACAGCGGTGCGCTTCTACCTATTCTACCCGGGTTTGTGTACCCGCCTGAGCGTTCCTTCCGGGACTGTTTCCTGGCCTATTTCGAGGGGCTCCAGGGCTTTCTGCGCTACCCGGGTAACGGGTGCTCTCCCGGGTACAGCCGGAGGCGGCGCCACCCCGATTGGGGTAGCGCCGCCTCCTTGAGGTCTAACCGCTTACGCGGTCATATGCTTCAGCAACTTATGCCTTGAAGCGGGGGAATGCGGACTTGCCAGCGTAGACAGCTGCCTCGCCCAGCTCTTCCTCGATGCGCAGCAGCTGGTTGTACTTAGCAACGCGCTCGGAACGTGCGGGAGCACCGGTCTTGATCTGGCCTGCGTTGGTTGCAACAGCCAGGTCGGCGATGGTGACGTCCTCGGTCTCACCGGAACGGTGAGAAACCATGCAACGGTACTCGTGGCGCTGAGCCAGCTCCATTGCGTCCAGGGTCTCGGTCAGCGAACCGATCTGGTTCACCTTCACCAGCAGAGCGTTAGCAGCGCCCTCCTTGATGCCGCGAGCCAGGCGCTCGGGGTTGGTCACGAACAGGTCGTCACCGACGATCTGGACCTTGTCACCGATCTGCTCGGTCAGGGTCTTGTAGCCCTCCCAGTCGTTCTCGTCCAGCGGGTCCTCGATGGAAACCAGCGGGTACTTAGCAACCAGGTCAGCGTAGTATGCGCTCATCTCGGCTGCGGACTTCTTCTGACCCTCGAAGTCGTATGCGCCGTCGTTGTAGAACTCGGAGGAAGCAACGTCCAGAGCCAGTGCAACCTGCTCGCCCGGCTTGTAGCCGGCCTTCTCGATTGCCTCAACAATCAGGTCCAGTGCAGCTGCGTTGGACTCCAGGTTGGGTGCGAAGCCGCCCTCGTCGCCCAGGCCGGTTGCCAGGCCACGGTCGTGCAGCACGGACTTCAGGGAGTGGTAAACCTCAACACCTGCGCGCAGAGCCTCGGAGTAGGTCTCGAAGCCGATGGGAGCAATCATGAACTCCTGGATGTCAACGTTGGAGTCTGCGTGAGAACCACCGTTGAGGATGTTCATCATGGGGACGGGCAGAACGTGGGCGTTCGGGCCGCCGAGGTACTTGTACAGGGGCAGGTCTGCAGACTCAGCAGCAGCCTTGGCCACGGCCAGGGAGACGCCCAGGATAGCGTTGGCGCCCAGCTTGCCCTTGTTGTTGGTACCGTCCAGAGCAATCATGGCTGCGTCAACAGCGCGCTGGTCGGAAGCCTCGATGCCGATGACCTCTTCAGCGATTTCTTCGATAACAGACTTCACTGCGCCCAGAACACCCTTGCCCAGGTATACGGACTTGTCGCCATCGCGGCGCTCAACAGCCTCCCACTCACCGGTGGATGCGCCCGAGGGCACAGCTGCGCGTGCGAATGCACCGTCTTCGAGCAGAACCTCGACCTCAACGGTCGGGTTGCCGCGGGAATCCAGGATCTGGCGTGCGTGAACTGCGGTAATAACAGCCATGGATTGTTCTCCTTATGAGACGTCAAGGATGTGAACGACGCACCCGATCGTGGCGCATCGCGTCCCCTAAATTCTAGCAAAATTCCCACACAAACACACTAGTAGCCACCGCTTTTTTAGACCCCTTAGTGAAGGTGTATGGAACCCTTAGTAGCCCTACAGGACGCGGCAATCGACGCGCAGAGAGCCCCCACTCCCCCGCCGACCGCGCGTGTGGGATGTATCCCAAAGCACAACACGACCCCAACCGGCGGGGCGTCACCCACGGTTAATAGCGCGGCTCGTCATTCGTATGCTGCGCAACATAGCGGCGGATGTACGAACGCAGGGCGCGTTCGGCGTCCAGGCCGTTGCGCTGAGCGCGGCAGACCAGCGCGAACAAAAGCTCGCCGAAATCCTCCTCGTTGTGCATATAACGCAGGTCGTCGTCCATGCTCGTGGGCTCCGGGGGCAGAATGATGCCGGCCTTACGTGCCTTCACAGCAGTCTTCTCAGCCATGGCGAGCGCCGGCAGATGCGGCGGAATACCGTCCAGAGCGCCGCGATCACTCTTTTCCTTCTTCTTCAGCTCGTCCCACGCCGCCTGCTGTTCGGCGGCGGTGCGGGGCGCCTCCGAAGAGCCCTCAGACTCAGCCGCGAACACGTCGGGGTGGCGCGCACGAAGCTTCTGCACAAGACCCTCAACCACCTGCACGATGTCGAAGCCCTGCGGGTTCGCCGCAGCAATATCGGAATGGAACACGACCTGCAGCAGCACGTCGCCCAGCTCCTCACGCAGCAGCGGCATATTCGGCTCGCCGCCGGTTTCTACCGCCTCGACAACCTCGTAAGCTTCCTCCACCAGGTAGCGAATCAGGGAGGCGTGGGTCTGCTCGGCGTCCCAGGGGCAGCCTCCGGGAGCGCGCAGGCGGGCCATCGTCTCAACGAGCGTCTCGAAGGCTCCTCCGGCTCGACGGGCGGTGTCTTCGCTGCTCCGGGTGGCGGGCAAATCGGGAGTGATGGGGGTATCAGTCATAGCGGTCTTCCTCATCGAAAGTGTGAATACAGCGCGCCGCGCCGACCCCCACACGGGGAGCCGGCGCGGCTCAAATGGTTTTAGAGGTTCCAGTGCGACAGGGCGCTCGTCATGTGCGCTGGGATCTTCGAACCCAGACGCGGGAACATGCGCAGCTCCTCAACGTAACGCTCAGCATCCAGCGGGCGCGGGTAGCTGACGAAGGCCTGCTCGTTCGCATAGTCAAACGCAGCCTGTACCGGCACGCCGGGGGTGAAGGTGAGGCTCATGGCCAGCGGCGAGCCCTCACCCTCGCTGTACGAGTCGGTCTTCAGGGCGGGAATATCGAGCAGGGTTTCGGGAATCAGCTCGAAGGTGCGTGCCTGCTCCCAGAAGCCGTTGCGGCGCACGTGGGTCAGGGCGTCGTAGTAGGAGCCGAGGGCGCGTACACGAATCAGCACGGTCGTGGCGTCCTTCGCGGTGCCATTCTCGCCGAAGAGGTGCTCGACGACCGGGGCCAGACGCTGGGCGACCTGGGCCTCGGTCAGCACGAGGTTGCCCTCGGCCAGCTGAGTTTCGGAAGGAACCAGCGGGCTCACCGGCTGGGATGCGGGGGTATCCGGCTCGTCGGCGACGGTGGGCAGCTCGTTGAGCTCGCTCAGGACCGGGGTCGAGGGTGCCGAGGGCACCGCCGAGGATGCTGCCGAAGAAGCAACGGGAGCAGCGGATGCTGCGGCGCCACCGTCGGCCACGGCTGCTGCCGCGGCGAGCGCACCGGTGACGGCCGGCGCCGGTGCCTCTGCCTTTGCAGGTTCCTCGGAACGAACCTGGGCGGGTTCGGGTTCCTCTGCCTTCGCGGTCTTCGAGGGTTCCTCTGCTTCGTCGGCGGGCACCAGCTCGCGGTCGTTCAGGAAGGTGGGCAGTTCGGGCTCAGCCTCGGTGGATGCTACCTCCTCAGCGGTCTTTTCACCCTTTTCGGCGGGAGCCTCGTGAGCGGAGGATTCCGCGGCGGAAGACTCAGCGTTGGAAGCCTCAGCGCCGGAGGCCTCAGCGGCAGGAGCCTCGACCGGTGCCGCGGGCTCCTCGACGGAGACGAACGCGGCAGCCTCGGTGGAGGTTTCCTCGGGTTCCTGCGGCTCGTCCAGCTTCTCCTGGGCGTTGGCGACGATAGCGGCCAGGGCGGCTTCCATCTCTTCGCCGTGGTCGACGGCCTCGGCCTCAGCATCCTCAGCCTCAGCGGCATCGGGCTGGGCGTGCACGGGCTCGGTGTCCTCGTCAGCCTCAGAAACCTCGGGCTGCTCCGGCTGTGCGGAAGTAGCCTCGGCGTCCTGCGAGTTGGCGGTACCGAAAATCGGGTCGTTATCGTAGTCGTGCTCGTACTCGGGCTCGGCGACCGAGGCTTCGCCCGATTCGGAGGCCGAGGCGGCGAGCGCGGCGGCACCGGTCACGGCAGCGCCGGCAACGGCGAGGCCCGCAGGAGCGCTCTGGCGCTCGACCTGCTCGGGAGCCTGTTCCTCGCGGACTTCCTCGGAGGGCTGAGCCTCAGCTGCGGGGGTCTCGGGCTCAACCTTCGGGGAATCGCCGGACTCGGATGCCTCAGCCTCGGGTGCTTCAGCCTGGTGAGCTTCGGCTGCCTCAGCCGCCTCAGCGGTAGCCACAACCGAAGTCTCCTCGCGGGCGGGGGTTTCGAGCAGGAAGCTCTCGTGGGTGGTCTGCCCATCTACGGCACCCAGGTAGGAGGCGTGCACCTCCAGGCCCTCACCCAGGCGCGGGTTCAGGGTCACAGCCGCGCGGTTCCAGGTCGCGCCGGCTTCCTGGGCCTCGGTGTACAGGGCTGCGACGGGCGCAAACCAGTCAACGCCGGGCAGCACGATGCCGTTCTCGACCTCGCGACCGCGGTGCAGCAGGCGGTAGTGCATGTCCTCATCCACCTGGCGCAGCTCCAGGCTCAGGGTTCCCGAACCGCGGGTGCGCATGAGCTCAGTCAGCGAGTGGAGGGCGCGCTGCTCGCCGAGGACGGGGAGGTCCGCGGCACCCTCTGCGGGGGCGGTGAGCACAATGGATTCGGCCACAAGCTCGGCGTCATCGGCGCTCAGCTTCTGCTCGGCGGAGGCGGCTTCGTCGGATCCCGGCTCGGATGCGGGGTCCTCGGTGTCCTTCTTTGCCTCGTCCTTAGCGACCTCGAGCTTCCCCTCGGACTCGTTAGAAGGCTCGGCAGGCTCGGAGGCAGGCTCGGAAAGCTCCTCCACCGTGGCCGTTTCGCTCACAAGTACCTCCGCCGCAGGTTCGGTCTTTTCGCCTGAGCGGGTAGGCTCGGCGCTGAGGGATTCGGGCTCGGCAGAACGCTCGGAAGCGGAGTGCTCGGCGGCGGGCTGCTTAGCGGCAACGGCCTCGGATTCCTCGGCCTGCTCAACCTTCTCGAAGCTACCCTCTTCGCTCTCCGGATTCAGGCCCAGGCGAGCCGCGTAGACGGCGGCCAGGTCGTCCAGGCCGGCGCTCTTTGCTTCGATGATGGCGGCGCGGGTACGCGCCTCGCGAATCTGCTCAGCCGAGAGGTATTCCTCGGCGGCAGCGTTACGGTCGGTGTCGTCGACGTCGGAGGTAGCCGGGCTTTCCTCCGCGGAACTCTCCGCACGGACGGCGCGCAGGTGCTCTTCAAACTGGGAGCGAGCATCCTCGGCGGTGTCGGTTGAGGGTTCGGCCTTTGCGGAGGAGTCGCCCTCGGTCTTCTCGGAGGTTTCGTCCTCATCGTCGCGCAGGAAAGCGGGGGTCTCCGGAGCAGCCGGGGCGTCCTCGACGGCATCGGAGTCGTTGCTCTCCTCGCGGGCTTCGGGAGCCGCGGCGGCCTCGGAGTCCTCGTGCGGGTAGGAGTTCAGAGCCTCCAGGATGCTACGACGCTCTTCCTCGTCGGTGGTCTTGCCGGTATTCGAGAGGGAGCCCTCGGTGAAGGAGGGGGTCTCCTCGTCATCGTGCAGGAGGGCGCGCTTCAGGTCTTCCACGGCGCGATACTCTTCGGAACGTTCCTCGTCGCGGTTCTGGCGGGTGCCCTCCGACTTCACGAAACGGCGCAGGGAATCCTCCCACTGCTGCTGCTCCATAATTTTGTCGCTCAGCCCCGAGCCGCGGGACGGCTTGCTTTCCTCGTGCCCGTCCTGTGCCGCGGTGCTCTCCGCCTCGCGCGCCTGTTCATCCCACTTCTTCTTACCGATCCCAAAGAAGCTCATTTGGGCGTCCTCCTTCGGCGTGCGCCGTGAATACGCGCGGTGCCCGCCGAACCTCCCTCGCGACCACGCGCGGGTTCACGGGCACAACGCTGATGTCCTCATAATCTCTTTAATTCTATCGTGTGCATAGAGTTTCGCCTCGCTATCCGACCGATAGCGAGGCGAAACTCTATGAAACGACACAACTTGCCACCCGCACGCCGGTAGAACGCGGGATGGGCGGCTCGGTACCCCGGGGCCTAGCGGGCCTCGTCGCGCACCGGGTTGGCGGCCTTCGCGGCCTTCGCCAGCTCGAAGCGCACCGCGCGCAGGGCGGTCGCGGCCATGACGCGCACGCCAATGCCGATGGCCTGCTCGCTCGGGGCGTAGTCGCCCTGGTGCAGGTCGTAGGTGGGGTCGCCGGGGGCGCGGGTACCCAGTCGGAACATGGAGCCGGGCACCTCCTGCAGCATCCACGCGAAGTCCTCGCCACCCATGGACTGCTCGACGAGCACGATGGAATCCTCGCCCAGTTCGGCGCGGGCGGCGTTCTCGAGCATGGTGGTTTCCAGGTCGGTGTTCACGACCGGGGGCACGCCGCGGATGTGCTCCACGCGGGCGTCCACGCCGAAGGGAACGGCGACCTGTTCGATGACCTCGTCCAGCAGGTTGCCCGCCTGGCGCCACACCTCAACGTCCAGGCAGCGCATAGTGCCGGCCAGGTAGCCCTCGGCGGGAATCGCGTTGGGGGCGACGCCGGCGCTGACCTGGCCCCAAGCAACCAGCACGCCCGAACGAACGTCGGTACGGCGGGTCAGCACGGCGGGAACCTGCACCGCAATCTGGCTCATCGCGTAGATGAGGTCCTCGGTCAGGTGGGGTCGGGAGGTATGGCCGCCGTGGCCGCTCAGGTGAATCTTCACGGTGTCGGAGGCGCTGGTAATCGCACCGATGCGCGTACCGATTTGACCGAGGTCCACCTTTGGGTCACAGTGCAAGGCGAAAGCACGCGGAACGTCCTTGAGCAGGCCCTGGGAAATCATCTGTACGGCACCACCGGGTAGCTGTTCCTCGGCGGGCTGGAAGAGGATACGGATGCTACGGCCCAACGGGGTCTTCTCGTTGAGCTCGTGTAGCGCCAGCGCCACGCCCAACATGACGGTCTGATGAATATCGTGGCCGCAGGCGTGCATCACGCCGGGAACCGTGGAGGAGTAGGGCAGCTCGGTCTGCTCGACGATGGGCAGTGCGTCGATATCGGCGCGCAGAGCCGCGGCGAAGGGGCCGTCTCCGATGTCGACATAGCAACCGGTGCCTTCGCAGGCGATGGGGTTCATGCCGGCTTCTCGCAGTCGGTTCATGAGGCGCTCGGTCGTGACGACCTCGCGGAAGGAAAGCTCGGGGTTGGCGTGCACTTCGCGGCGGAATTGCACGAGGGTGCCCATCATGCGCTCCACCCAATCGTCGAAGACGGGGGTGGACAAATCGTAGCGAGAATTAGCAAAAACCATACACAGTA
>ERZ1674173.6-NODE-6-length-92427-cov-16.385961_pt1 | contig 92427 bp, 71 predicted proteins | sample MGYA00581290_ERZ1674173 | MGnify/ENA primary metagenome ERZ1674173 (study PRJEB41354, sample SAMEA4873334) | human saliva metagenome | biome: human-associated habitat [ENVO:00009003]; feature: mouth environment [ENVO:08000002]; material: saliva material...
GGGCAGGATTGTCAGTCTGTCTGATCATTTCTATCATCTCTTGGGTTTTAGGAGGATTTCTGCCTGTTGTGGGAGCACCTGTTTTCGCCATTTTTATCGGAATGATTCTCCATCCCTTTCTCGCTTCCTATGCACAACTGGATGCCGGTTTGACTTATAGCTCTAAAAAACTGCTTCAGTATGCTGTTATTTTGCTTGGGTTTGGACTCAATATCTCACAAGTTTTCGCAGTTGGAAAATCTTCCCTTCCTGTTATCCTTTCAACTATTTCAATTGCTTTGATTATAGCTTTCTTTTTCCAACGCTTTTTTAACCTTGATACAAAGCTAGCTACCTTGATTGGAGTTGGATCTTCTATCTGTGGCGGTTCTGCCATTGCAGCGACTGCTCCTGTTATTCACGCCAAGGAAAAAGAAGTAGCCCAAGCCATTTCTGTTATCTTTTTCTTCAATGTCTTGGCAGCTCTTATCTTTCCAACTCTAGGTTCTTGGCTCCATCTTTCCAACGAAGGTTTTGCTCTCTTTGCGGGTACTGCGGTCAACGATACTTCCTCTGTGACAGCTACTGCTAGTGCCTGGGATAGTCTTTACAATGCAAACACTCTTGAGCCTGCAACTATTGTCAAGCTGACACGTACTCTAGCTATTATCCCTATCGTTCTCTTCCTCTCCTATTATTGGCAAAGCCGTCAACAAGGCAACAACCAAGGAGTGAAGCTTAAAAAAATCTTCCCCGTTTTCATTCTCTACTTTATCCTAGCTTCTCTGATAACTACTCTTCTCACATCTTTCGGTGTCAGCAATAGCTTCTTTTCACCTCTCAAACAACTCTCTATATTCCTCATCATCATGGCTATGAGTGCTATTGGTCTCAAAACCAACCTCATTGCTATGATCAAATCCAGTGGAAAATCCATTCTTCTTGGAGCCCTTTGCTGGATTGCTATCATCCTGACTAGTCTTGGCATGCAATTATTCATCGGTATTTACTAAGAAAAAAAGGGAGCCTAAAGGCTACCTCAGAACGTAGGCAAATCAGATGGATTTTGGACTGTCGTTGGCTCGCTTTCTCAAGAGCAGCTGAAGGAAAAAGGGCTACTGAAATAACCCCATAACCATTGAGAAGCCACACGTGTTTCGAGAAGCCACCATCGTTGTGGCTTTTCGAAACACATGTGGCTTCTCGGCGCATAGGTATCGGCGCGTAGGTATCGGCGCATGGTGACTTCCGTAAAATGGTTGTATGGCTAAGAAAAATAAAGGCAAGAAGAGCGGAGCAGCAACGGCCGCCGTTGCCCTCCTCGCCGAGACGAACACTCCCTTCCAGATGCGCGAATACGAGCACACCGAGGGCGTAACCTCCTTCGGCGAAGAGGCTGCGAAGAACCTCGGCGCATCCGAGGAACAGGTCTTCAAGACCCTGCTCATCGTGCACGAAAAGGAATTCGCAGTCGCAATCGTCCCCGTCTCCGGCAAGCTCAACGTGAAGGCCGCCGCCGCAGCCCTCGGCTGGAAGAACGCTTCCATGTGCGACCCGAAGGTCGCCGAACGCCGCACCGGCTACGTGGTCGGCGGCATCTCCCCGCTGGGCCAGAAGACCCCCTCCCCCACCCTCCTGGACGAAAGCGCCCAGCTCTTCGATACCATCATGGTGTCCGGAGGCAAGCGTGGACTAGACGTCGAGCTCGCCCCCGACGACCTGCTGAAGCTCACCAACGGAAAGTACGCCGATATCCGCGCCTAACAGCCTCGTGCTGCCCCGCGACAGAATATTATCGGCACAGACTGCGCACCGCGGCGGTTGAGGAAATATACTCCTCCACCGCCGCGTTATGCATGTGTACAGATCAACGATTTAATGTACAGATCAACGATTTAAAGGAGAATCCCATGGGTAACTCGTTGCCGGGTGTCGGCACCATCGCAAAGAATTGGCGTGAAGTCCTCCGCCCCGAAGAATACGCGGTGCTGCGCGAGGGCGGCACGGAGCGTCCCTTCACGGGCGAGTACTGGAACACGCACGCCGAAGGCATCTACTCCTGCCGAGCCTGCGGCACGGAGCTGTTCCGCTCGGACCAGAAGTTCGACTCGCACTGCGGCTGGCCGTCGTTCTTCGCTCCCCTGGCCGAGGACCGCGTGCGCTACCTGGAAGACACGACGTTCGGCATGCGCCGCGTCGAGGTGCGATGCGCCGCCTGCGACTCGCACCTGGGCCATGTATTCGAGGGTGAGGGCTACCCCACCCCCACCGACCTGCGCTACTGCATTAACTCGGTGTGCCTGACCCTCACCCCGGCCGAGAACGAAAAGGCCGAAGAGGAATAGCATCCAGAAGCGGCCCCGGGGCCACCCCGATTCCCCTAATTCGAGCCTCTCAGCCGGGGCGGGTAGAATGGCCTAGTGCCTTTGGGGGCCGGTGTGGCGTGCCCGGGGCGATCTACATGTACAACACCTGAGCGTCAGAAGAGGATGGTTCCATGAGTAGCGCAGCTAAAGCGAACGGTTCGCTGACCCTTCAGGATATTGAGGTTCCCGAGGTTGTTCCGCTGAACACCCCTTCGACGCCGATTCCCACGCTGATTAACACCGAGAGTGGTTTGCGCCGTGCGGCCGAGTCGCTGGCGGCGGCCTCCGGCCCGGTGGCCGTTGATACCGAGCGCGCGCAGGGTATCCGTTACGGTTCGCGCGCGTTCCTGGTGCAGCTCAAGCGCGAGGACAAGCTGTACCTGATCGACCCGGAGGCCTTCTCTGACCTGCGCATCATTAATGATGCGCTGGCCGACGCCGAGTGGGTGATTCACGCGGCGATTCAGGACTTCCCGAGCCTCGACATGCTGGGCATGCGCCCCAAGCGCCTATTTGACACCGAGCTGGGTGCTCGCCTGGCGGGCCTGAAACGCGTGAATCTGGGCGCGACGGTTGAGGAGCTTCTGGGCTACAGGCTGGAGAAGAAGCATTCGAAGGAGGACTGGTCGCACCGTCCCCTACCGGAGTCGTGGCTGAACTACGCGCTGCTGGACGTTGACGTGCTCATCGACCTGCGCGACGCCTTGGAGGAGCTACTCCGCAAGCAGGGCAAGCTGCAGTACGCTCAAGAGGAGTTTGCGTACCTGTGCGCATCACCGGTGAAGGACCCCACGGACCAGCCGGAGCGTTGGCGCAAGACGAAGGGCCGCACTGCCCTGCGGTCGGTCAAACAGCTGACGGCGCTGCGTAACCTGTGGGTTGAACGCGATTCGCTGGCCCGCAAGAAGGACATCGATTCGAAGCGGCTACTACCCGATTCCGCGTTGATTGAGGCGGCCCGCACCATGCCCCGCAACGTGCCGGCCGTGATGGCCATCCCCGGTTTTCAGACGCGCGGCCTGCGCCGTGAGGGTCCCCGCTGGGTGCGCGCTATCGCATCCGCAGCCCGCGGCGAGAACGCGGTGCCGTACACCCTGCCCTCGACCGCCCCTCCCCCGTTGAAGGCGTGGGAGTCGAAGCGCCCCGAGAATCTTGCGCTGTTTACCGAGGTTCGCCAGGTGATTGATGACCTCTCCGAGCGCCTGACGATTCCGGCGCAGAACCTGATTACGACCGATTACGTGCGCCGCCTCTGCTGGGAGCCTCCGGCCCGTCACGACGAGCAGTCCCTGCGGGATGCGCTGGCCGCCTACGGCGCACGCCCCTGGCAGACCGGTCTGGTCGCCCCCGCGATCGCGCCGGTATTCGCGAAGTATTTGGGTTAGCTTTCGCTCAACGAAAGAGGATTTATGTCTACTTCTCAGAATTGTTCCTGCTGTCGGCAGGCGAGCGTTCAGGAGCAGTCCGCTTCGGTGAAGCCCACGGCGACTGCCGAAACCGACCTTGCGTCGGATGCCGAGAGGGCCTCGTCCCGTCTGTTTTCGCGCCGTGCGACCCTGGTGACCGGGGCACTGGCCTCCACCGCGGCGCTGGCTTCCTGTGCCGAGGGCGGCGGCACGACGGTGACCGCGCCCGACGGAACCGTGGATATGGCAGCCGCGTCTTCGGTGGGCGTGGGTAAGGCCGCTAAGCTGACCCGCGGCACCACGACCGTGATTGTGGCTCAGCCGTCCGAGGGTCAGTACAAGGCGTACAGCCCCGTGTGCACTCACCAGGGGTGCCAGTTGCAGGTGCAGGATTCGAACCGCATCGTGTGCCCCTGCCATGGTTCGGAGTTCGCGACCGCCGACGGTTCGGTGCTGCACGGCCCGGCGGAGACCCCGCTGAAGACCTACTCGGTGCAGGTGAAAGACGGCCGTATCTTTGTGGGAAACAACAGCTAGGGCCGGCCTCTGCCTCGTTTTAGTTTCGTGTGCCGTTGAAGTGCACCGTTGAAAACACAGAAAACCCAGCTACCCGGTCGGGGTAGCTGGGTTTTTCGCGTATCTAGCTTTTACGCGTTACGGCTACGCGGTGTGGCGGGGTTTCTGGCCCTCCTCACGGGCGAAGGGCACCTTGTCGCCGGCCAGCTGGGCACGCACATCCGCGGCGATTCGCTCGGGGGTCAGGCCAACCTCCTCCAGAATCTGCTCGCGCGATGCGTGCGGGATGAACTCGGCGGGCAGACCCAGCTCGCTCAGGGCCGTATCGACGCCGGCCTCGCGCATCTCCTGTCGGATGCGCGCACCCACGCCGCCGGAACGCACGCCGTCTTCGATGGTCACCACGATGCGGTGGTCACGGGCCAGCTCCACGACGGAGGAGGGAACGGGAATGATCCAGCGCGGGTCAATCACGGTGGACTCAATGTCCTCTGCGGCCAGAATCTCGGAAACCTCCAGGGCCACGCGGGCCATGGCGCCCACGGCCACGAAGAGCACGTCGCGCTGGCCGGTCTCGGGATGCGGTTCGCCGGTGCGGGCCAGAACGTCTACACCGTCGGCGCGGCGCTCAATAGCTGGGATGTCCTCGCCCACGGAGCCCTTGGGGTAGCGAATCACGGTGGGTGCGTCGTTGATGGCTACGGCTTCGCGCAGCTCCTCGCGCAGGGTTGCGGCGTCACGCGGGGCGGCCAGGTGCAGCCCGGGGATGAACTGCAGCATCGCCAAGTCCCACATGCCGTGGTGGCTTGCGCCGTCGGGGCCGGTGATGCCGGAGCGGTCCAGGACCACGGTCACGCCAGCCTTGTGCAGTGCCACATCCATGAGCAGCTGGTCGAAACCGCGGTTCAGGAAGGTTGCGTAGAGCGCGACGACCGGATGCATGCCACCGTAGGCGAGGCCCGCGCTCATGGCGATGGCGTGCTGCTCGGCGATGCCCACGTCAATCACGCGGTCGGGGTGGCGCTTCTGGAACTCGCGCAGACCCACGGGAATGAGCATAGCGCCGGTGATGCCGACGACGTTCTCCTGCTCATCCGCAATATCTGCAATCTCACGGCCAAAGACGCTGGTCCAGGACTCGGCGGTGCTCTTGGAGACGGCATTACCGGTCAGCGGGTCAATCGGGCCGACCGCGTGGAACTGGTCGTCCTTGTTCGCGCGGGCGGGCGCGTAACTGTGGCCCTTCTCGGTGATGGCGTGCACGATGACCGGGCCCCCGTAGTTCTTCGCGGCGGTCAGGGCGTTCTCCACAGCCTGCTGATCGTGGCCGTCGATGGGGCCCACGTACTTCATGCCGAGTTCCTCGAAGATACCCTTGGGCACCACCACGTCCTTGATGCCGGCCTTCATGCCGTGCAGGCCGCGGTAAATCATCTGGCCCAGGGCGCCGCCCCGCTGCAGGCCCACGCGCACCGCGTCGAGGGCGCGGTCGTAGCGGTGGTCCAGGCGAACACGGTCCACCTGCTGCTGCACGCCGTGCTTGAGCTCGGAAAGCTGGTTGGCGAAACCGCCGATGGTGGGCGCGTAGGAGCGGCCGTTATCGTTCACGATGATTACGACCTTGCGGCTACGGTCGGCGGCGATGTTGTTCACGGCCTCCCAGGCCATGCCGCCGGTGAGCGCGCCGTCGCCGATGAGCACGACGGTGTAGCGGTCGTCCTCACCGTTAATACGGTTGGCGCGCGAAATGCCGTCGGCCCAGGAGATAGAGCTGGAGGCGTGCGAGGAGGCAATAATATCGTGCTTGGACTCGTTGCGGTCGGGGTAGCCCGAGAGGCCGCCCTTCTGTCGCAGAGTCTTAAACGCATGACGGCCGGTCACGAGCTTGTGCACGTAGGACTGGTGGCCGGTGTCAAAGAGAATGTTGTCCTTGGGGGAATCGAAAATGCGGTGGATGCCAAGGGTCAGCTCCACAACGCCCAGGTTCGGGCCCAGGTGGCCGCCGGTCGCCGAAACGTTCGTCACGATGAACTGGCGAATCTCGTTGGAGAGCTCCTCCAGCTGCTCGTAACTCAGGTTGCGCAGGTCGGAGGGGTCCTTGATGCCGGGCAGCAGGCGGGCCGTGTGGCCATCGCCAAGGCTGTAATCTACGGTGGGTGCTCCGGGGGTGGCGGCCTTCGGGTTGTTCTCCTGCGGCGACGCATTTTCAGCAGACATACACCCACACTCCTCAAGGGTTCAGGGCACGGCTCATTCCGTGCGTTGGTTCTCCAATGATTTTACCTTTTAAGGGACCAAAAATCAGATTCGCGTCACCGTCAGGTGAGACGAGCTCTCCCCTTTTCCGACGGCACCCCGGGCAGGTCTGCCGCCAATCGAACGCCGGCTCGCGCCCCGCCCTCCTCTGTCGAAGGACGAGCCTCGGCCAACCCGCCACCTACTTGCGGCGACGACGCGGGCGAGGCTTTGCCGGTGCCCGCTCGAAGAGCGCCACGCTCTCAACGTGGTGCGTGTTCGGGTACATGTCGAAGGCCCGCAGCTGCACCATATCCCAGCCGAGTTCACGCAGAATACCGGTGTCGCGCCCCAGGGCCGCCGGGTCGCAGGCCACGTACAGGATGCGACCGGGATCCAGAGCGTCCAGGCGCTCCAGGGTGGTGCGGTTGGCACCCTCACGCGAGGGGTCCAGAACCACGGCGTCAATCGGCGGAATCTGTTCGAAGTCGCGGGCGGTCTTCAGGTCGACCAGGTGGCGCGCCACGTCACCGCGAATCACCTCGATGCGGGTCTGCGCCGAGTTATCGGTGCGGGAGCATCCGTCGGGCGCGAAGTTGGAGCGAGCGTCCTTGTGGGTCACGGGAGAACCCTCGATGCTGATGACCGTTCCGGTGGGGCCCACCGCATCGGCCAGGGCCGCGGTGAACAGTCCCGCTCCGGCGTAGAGGTCGAGGGCGCACTCGCCCTCCTGCGGGCGCAGCATGGTCAGCATCGCCGCAATCATGGTCGAAGGAGCCGAACAGTGAATCTGCCAGAATCCGCCGGCTGAGACCTGGTAGCTGAAGCGGCGGGGGCCGAAGGTCACTTCTTCGGTCACCGAACGTAGGCCGGCACCGAGCAGGCGGTCGCTTTCCTCCACTCGGCGGTAGGGTGCGTGGGAGGCTCCGGGGCGGCGACGCTTGGGCTTGCCGTTCGAGGACGACTCCGGCGTGAAGTAGAGGGACACCTTACGCTTGGCGAGCAGTCCCCAGGCCTCGGTGGCCTGCTCCTCCACCGCGCGCGCAATCTCGTCAATCGAGAAGCGCGGGTCCACGATGAATTGCAGTAGCACGCGGCCGCGGGAGGAGACGGTCGCCTCCACCTCGCGCACACCGCGCAGGTTCAGCTGCTCCAGGTGCAGGTCGCGCAACTCCCTGGCCGCAAGCGGAAAATCAACGACCGGGACCGGTGAGGAGGCGTGGTACGGGTGCATGGCGACGCGCCAGGTCACGACGGGTCGGCCCTCTGCGTTTTCCTCACGCACGCGGGCCACGGCGTAGCGCACGCGGGTTCGCCACGACAGCCCCTCGGAGTTATCGCGTAGGGGCAGCTCCTCGACGGTCAGGTTCGTCAGCAGCGGAGAGGTCAGCGGCAGGCCGCCCAGACGGTGAATCTGGGTGCGCACAATATCGGTCTTGTAGCGGCGCTGCTCATCCAGCGCGAGGTGACCGTACTCCATGCAGCCCAGCAGCTCTGGCACACCGGTTGCGGCGGCGCGTTCCTCGGCGCTGGCGAGCGCATCGGCCTGAATCCAGGGGTGGGGGCGGCGGGCGAGGGAGGGCACGGGAACGTCGATGACGTCCGCGAAGTAGTAGCGGCGCTTGGGGCCGATGGAGGTGATGCGCACGCGAGCCTGCTCGCCGACAACGCCGTGGCGAACGAAGATGACGCCCTCTGCGGTGCGGGCGACGAAGGAGCCTCCGTGGGCGGGTGCTTCACAGGTGACGGTGAGGACTTGGCCGACGCTGTAACCACCTGCTTCTGTGGAGGCGGCAGCGGGGTCAGTGGTGTGTTGAGTCACGACGTTGTCTCCTAATCATCACTTAATGTGAACCATTTTACACCGAAATATTCGGGGTCTCGGGTTTCGACGCTCCCCGGGGGTGAAGTGCGGTGAAGCCCTCACCGTGCCGGTCCGGGGCGTTTGTAGCAGATGCTTGTAGCAAGGCAATAGGGCGAGCCTTTCAGCGCGGTCCCTTCGTGTTTCAGCGCGACTCTTCGGGGCCGCCGTTTTCTCGGGAAGCTGCGCTCCCCCGCGTAGCTTAGGATGCAGAGTCCTCGTGCAATCGGCCGCGGTAGACCGCGTGACGGTTGCTCTGGGTGAGCTCTCGGCCGCCGCCGGCGGGGCGGGTGACGTTCGGTGCCAGAGCGGGGTTCTCCCCCGGGGTGGTCGCCTCCTCGACGACCTCTTCGGTCTGCAGGCGCTGGTCGAAGATTTCGTCGTACACTTCGTCCTCGTGCATGGCCCACGGCACGGTCGCGGTCATCACGCCAGACTCATGAAGCAGCGCCTTCTTGAGGCGGCGCACGGTGCGGCGGTGCAGAATACGCTGCCACCAGTGATCCACCACGAATTCGGGCAGGTACACGACCAGGATGTCGCGCGGCGACTTCTTGCGACGGCGGCGAATGTACGAGACCACTGCCTGCACGGTATCGCGGTAGGGCGAGTCGATGACCGACAGCGGCACGGGGATGTCGAGGGCGTACCAGCGGTTCTTCACGATCTCGAGAGCCGCGCGGTCATTGTTGACGGTGAGCGCCTCAATCGTCGAGGGGCGCGAGGCACGCGCGTACGAGAGGGCACGCACCGCGGGCCTGCGCACGCGTTCCACGTACACGATGGCGTGCACGCGTGAGGGTAGGGCCGCCACATCCGCCACGGACTCGGCGTTCAGCGGCATATCCATGGCTTCATCGACCGTGGCGTAACGGCGGTGAGTGAGCATCATACCTCCAACCATGAGGGCAATCATTCCGAGGGACAGCCAGGCGCCGGCACCGAGCTTCGTGACGATCACCACAACGAGTACGGCGGCGGTGACGGTCACGCCCAGGGCGGACACAGCGATATCGCGCAGGAGGGCGCGGCGGGGCATCTGGGCCAGGGTAACGCGCAGCAGGCGCATGCGATAACGCACCACGGCCAGCTGCACCATGGCCATGGAGATACACATACCCACAATGTACAGCTGAATCAGGGAGTAAACATCCGAGCCGAAGAGCACGGTGAGCATCGTCGAGAAGCCCGCGAGGGTCAGCACGCCGTTGGTGTACAGGCCGCGGGAATCCACGCTGCGGAAGAAGACGGGCAGGTACTGGTAGTCCGCCAGGGAGGAGGCGATCATGGGGAAGCCGGTGAACGCGGTAATCGAAGCGATAATCAGCACACCCACGGTCGCAAACACCAGCAGCTGCGCGTAAATCGGGGTGTCGCGATACACCGCGAGAGCCACCTGATAGAGGGCGGGCTTCTGGTGGAAGTACTCCCCCGGCGCGCGCCCATCGATGAAGAGGAATTGGGTCGTGTCATGCACCATGTGCACGTGCGTGAGGTAGGCTAGGCTCAACAGGCCCACCAGCAGAACGGAGGTGATGATGCCCATCATCATCATGGTCAGGGCCGCGTTGTACTTCTTGGGCGGGCGGAAGTAGCGGACCGAATTGGAAATCGTCGACACGCCGGAAAAGGCAACCGCGCCTCCCGAGAAGGAGCGTGCCAGCAGCAGCATGAGCGCCACGCCTTCGGTGGCGTTGCTGCCTAGCTCCGGCACGATGGCGTAGCCGGCGGATTCGGCCACGGGCAGGGCGCCCACGGAGGCACGCACCCAACCGATAATCAGGGTGATTCCCAGTAGCGCCAGGAAGATGTATAGCGGCCAGTGAGCAATCTTGCCCATAAGCTGCAGACCACGCAGGGCCGTGAGCGTCAGAGCCAGGATGAGCAGCACCGCAATCGTTGTGCGCCAATCCTGAATCTCGGGGTACAGGGCCACGAGGAACGTGGCCGCCGAAGACATGGACACCGAAACCGTCAGCATGTAGTCCATGAGCGAGGAGGCACCCATCATGACCGAGGGTAGCGCGCCCAGCTTCTTGTGCACCAGCTGAATATCGCCCTCGGCGGCAATCTGGCTGATGTTGTAGCGGTAGGTGCCGATGACCACCAGCCCCACCAGGGCGACCGCCAGGCCAACCCACGGGGAGAACGCGAGCGCCGAAGCACCCGCCGCGGCCAGGGTCAGGATCGTCTGGTCGGCGGCGTAGGCCACCGAGGAGATGCCGTCGGCACCAAAAAGGGGCAGGGCGTACCGCTTCGGCAGGGTCACTGCCGAAAGGTTCCGCGTGCTGACCGGTCGACCGATCAGGGCGATGCGCATCCTGTCCCAACGATTTCTCACCCATTAAGGCTATCTTCCCGGGCCCCAAAGCTCAATTCAATGAGCGGTTCAATTACACTGGAAGGGTATGCGTTAAAGCGCGTCATCAACACATGGAGAGAAGCATGCCTCACTTTGTCATCATGGGCGCCGGGCGCGTGGGCGTCATGCTGGCCCGCACGCTGGAGGCTTCCGGGCACACGGTTGCCGTCATCGATCAGGATGAGCGCGCCTTCCAGCCGTTGCGCAAGGGTTTTGAGGGTCAGCTGGTGACCGGCGTGGGTTTCGATCAGGAGACCCTCAAGCGCGCCGGAATTACCGAGGCCTACGCCTTTGCGGCCGTCTCGTCGGGTGATAACTCGAACATCATTGCCGCGCGTGTGGCTCGCGAGCTGTTCAAGGTGAAGAACGTGGTGGCTCGCGTGTACGATCCCAACCGCGCCGAATTCTTCCAGCGCATGGGCATCCCCACGGTGGCCTCGGTGCGCTGGTCTACCGATCAGGTGTTGCGCCGTCTGCTGCCCGAGCAGGCGCTGAAGGGTGATTTCCGTGAGCCTTCGGGCCGCCTCATGCTCACCGAGATTCCGCTGGATGACGGCTGGGCCGGCCACGCGCTCGTCGACATTGAGCGTGCCGCCGGGGTGCGCATCGCCTACATCACCCGCTTTGGTGAGGGTATGCTCCCCCGCCCCGATAGCGCCTACCAGCAGGGTGATAGCGTGCACGTGATGATGCGCACTGACGACGTCGCCGATGTGACGCGTATTCTTTCGCGCCCGCCGCGCACCGAGGACGAGGAGGTGGAGTACCGCACCGATGCGAATATGGACTGGTTGCGTTCCGCCACGAGTAAGGCCACCCCTGGATCCGGGACCCCCTCCCTGCCCGATCCCCGCCAGCTCTTTGGCCGCCAGCGCCCGAACCCTAAGGAGAAGTAATGAAGGTACTCATCGTCGGTGCCGGTTCCGTGGGTGCGTCGATTGCCAAGGAGCTCATGATGAACGGACACGACGTGACCATCATCGATTCCAAGCCCGAAGCTAAGAAGCGCGCCGACCTGCCCGGTGTGCGCTGGCATATTGGTGACGCCTGCGAGCTGTCCGTGCTGCGCCAGGTGCACCCAAACAAGGCGGACGTGGTCGTTGCCGCAACCGGTGACGACAAGGCAAACCTGATGATCTCCCTGCTGGTGCGCAGCGAGTTCGGCGTGCCGCGCACCGTGGCCCGCGTGAATAACCCCCGCAACGAATGGCTCTTCGACGACTCCTGGGGCGTGGATGTGGCCGTGTCCACCCCGCGCCTGATGACCGCGCTGGTTGAGGAGGCCGTGGAGGTGGGCGACGTCGTGCGTCTGCTGACCCTGCAGGCCGGTGGCGCGACCCTGGCCGAGTACACTGTGCCGGAGGACCACCCCATCATCGGTTACCGTGTGGACCACGTGCAGTGGCCGGCCGATACGGTACTCACCGCGATTCTGCGCGATGGCGCCCCGATTCCGCCGAGCCCCGACGTCGCGCTCGAGGGCGGCGACGAGCTGTTCTTCATCACGACGATTGCCGGTGAGGATCAGATTCGCGCCCTCTTCGCGTAGACTTGCGCGGCGTGGTTATCCCCTAAATTTGAGGATGCGAAAGCCCCGATCCCCTTACGGACCGGGGCTTTCGCCTTATCTTCTATGAAGCCTTCTCTACGAAGGTGCGGGGTGTGTTTTAGCGGTTTTCAGAGCCCTCAGCGCTGTCAGCGCTATTAGCGGTCTCAGGTGCTTCAGCTTCTTCGGCATCGCGAGCCTCGGCGGCCTCGCCCGCGCTCGCCTCGCCGGGGGCCGAAACGCGCCAGGCCAGCCACACGCCCAAAGCGTACAGCGGCAGGCCCATAATCAGGCGGGTGGCGCCCAGCGCCTCCACCGCGTTGGCAAAGTACAGGGGCATCTGCACCGCTAGGCGTAGAAGCATCAGGATCGTAATAATCCAGGTGGCCAGCATGTACTGGCGCACCCGCACCGGGTTCTTCCGCCAGGTCAGGCCCTCGCCGCGAATCACGCCGAAAATCAGGCCCGCAATCGGCCAACGCACCGCCATGGACACCAGGTACCCCAGCGAATACAGGCCGTTCGTCCAGAAACCAACCACAAAGTAGTCGCTCGCGTTACCCGTGCGGTAGGCCGCGAAAGCACAAATCGCCACGCCCACCAGACCGGTCAGGGCGCTCACCAGCTTGGACCCCTGCACCAGGCGAATCAGGGTGAAGGCGGCGGCCGCGGCCAGCGCGGCAATCAGCGAAAGGTTCAGTTCCTTCGTCACGGTAAACAACACCAGGAACGCCACCGCGGGCAGAGAGGATTCCACCAGGCCGCGCCAACCGCCGATGGCGTGCAGAACATCCACGTCACCATTGGCGGTGCGGCGCATGTTCGCGCTCATGGAGGCGCTCACCGCCTGCGCGAACTGGTGCGGCGACTCGGACGATTGGGAGGATTTGGAGGACTCGTTCCGCTCGCTCACCCGGCCCTGCTGTGCGGCGGATGCGGGCACGGTCTCGCGCGCGGTCTTCTCGGCCTCCCGGTCGGGGCTGGTCGGCTCGGAGCTCATGTTATCCCTTCTCCACAAAGAATTGCGGCACAATCTCGTAGCGCGGATTGTAAATAATCGGCTGGTTCGCGCGAATCGACACCACGCCCGAACAGCGCAGGAGCGCACCGGCGAGGATGCCCGGCACCATCTGCTGGCCCTGCCACTTGAGTATCACCCGGTCGCCGTAGTTGAACGGCGGGTAGGAGGGAAAAGCCACATCCACGATTTCCAGCTGCGAGGTGACCGTGGCCAGCGAGGCCGTGTTTAGGTGCTTCCCGACATCCGTGGGAGCCTCTGCCTCTTCGTCAAAATCCTCGCCCGGAGGCTCCACAATGGGCATGCCGATGATTGCGCGCGGGTTCGTCCACTGCAGCGGCTTCGACTTGGCGACCAGCAGCTCGGCGCGGTACATCGGCTTGCTGTGGGCCGTCGGCAGCCACACCTGCTCCACGCGACCGGCGAGGCGCACGCGAAAGCGCTCGGGGTAGCCGGGAGCAATCGGATGCTCCTCGGGAACCACGAGCGCGCTCGGATGATGCGAAAAGCTCGGCATTAGCCGATCTCGGTGATCTCGGGGCCGCGGCGAGGCATCGGGCGGAGCTCCTGGTGATTATCCTTCGGCTCCTCGTCCTCAGTTTCGTCCTCGGCGATAGCCAGGTCTGCGGGCAGGGTCATGGGCAGCAACTCGCGGGGCGGGCGCGGGTCGTCACCGCGGTCCACCACCACATCGCGGAAAACCTCCTCCACGGAGGCTGCGGCAGCCTCGTCGCCCAGCACAGCGGCACCGGAGATGACGCCGCGCAGGAACCAGCGGGGGCCGTCCACGCCCACGAAGCGGGCGATGCGCTCGCCGCGCTTGCCGTCCGGGGTGACGGCGGGCAGGCGGGTCAGCATCTCGGCACCGAACACGCCGGCGTACACCTCAACCGTGCCGCCCTGGGAGGCGACGGACTCGGTCAGGTCGTGGCGGATGTCGTCCCAAATGCCGGTGGTACGCGGCGCTGCGAAGGCCTGCACCTGCAGGGTTGCACCGTCGCGGGTGATGGTTGCGGCAATCACCGCACCGGTCGAGTCATCGGTCTCGAGTCGCAGGTTCATGCCCTCGTGCATCTTGATGCGCAGGGCGCCCAGGTCGACGTAGTCCTCGAGATCCTCTTCGCTGACCTCCTCGATGTCGTGGGGGCCGTTCACGCGATCGTACTTGATCACTTCGGCGGAGTTCTCCTCCTCCTTCAGCTCCTCGACCTCGACGCTGGTCTCTTCGATTTCCTCGTTGACAGCCTTGTCGATGGCGGCTTTCTCGGCCTCCTCGGCTTTCTTCTTCTTACCAAATCCGAACATGGTGTTCCACCTTTCGCCGCACCCCGGGTGCGGGTTGTGTTCCCTCCACCCGGGGAATCCGTCAGAATCCGTTGAGGGGAGGTACGTTTCTACGCGCGAGCCGCAGCGCGGCGGACCCGTGCGAGCCCGTCCTAGTGAACTCCGCTGGAGCCGAAGCCGCTGGAGCCACGCTCCGTCTCGTCCAGTTCCTCCACGATGGTGAAGGTCGCGTGCTCGTACTTCTGAATCACCAGCTGAGCGATGCGATCGCCGCGGCTCACGTGGAAAGTCTTCGTCTTATCGGTGTTGAGCAGGGTGACCATCAGCTCACCGCGGTAGCCGGAGTCAACGGTTCCGGGCGCATTAACAATGGTAATACCGTGCTTGGTGGCCAGACCCGAGCGCGGATGCACCAGACCCACGTAACCCTCGGGCAGGGCGATGGCCACGCCGGTGGGCACAAGCGCACGCTCGCCCGGCTCCAGCTCGAATTCGATGCGCGAGCGCAGATCGGCGCCGGCGTCACCGGGCTTGGCGTAGGAGGGGGCGGGCAGCTCGGGATCGAGCAGCTTAATGTGAACGTTGATGGGGTTCATCGGGGTCGGTCCTTTCGGGATGTGTGTGCCAGACTCCGCGCGGCGGGTGCGGAGGCATACTCAACGGGGCGGTGCCGTGTGGCACTCGCCCCGTTCAGATGTCTATCGGGTGGGGGTTACCCATCCTTGGAATATTAGCCTTCGCACTCGACGCAGTAGTACAGGCCGCCGTCCTCGCGTGCAATCTGCGAGCGGTGGCGGACCAGGAAGCAGGATGCGCAGGTGAACTCGTCGTCCTGAGCGGGCAGAACCACGACGTTCAGCTCCTCGTTGGAGAGGTCGGCGCCGGGAAGCTCGAAGCTCTCGGCGGCGCTATTCTCGTCCTCATCTACCGCGCCGGACTGCATGTCGGAACGGCGCGCGTTGAGCTCCTCGTAGGACTCTTCGCTCTGCTCTTCGTCCTGCTTGCGAGGTGCATCGTAATCAGTTGCCAAACTTTCACGCTCCGTTGAATCTATTGAATCTGTGGTCGCGTTAGCCGCGCCACTCTGGTTTTAAAATTCTCCATGCCGCCGCTACGCCCGTGACGACATGCCAGGTATTGTTCACCATTGAACACCCTTTTGTCTAATCCAGCGTGAGCTTTGAGCATATACGGCGTCATATTCTGTGCAATAAAGATGGCGCGGGACATATTTTTTGGCCCAAACAAGCCCCCGAGCTACTGATTTTGCGCGCTTTCACGGTACCCTGGAAGGTAGTTTGCGTTCCGTGCACCACATTTCACGGAAGGCGCCCGGTTCACCTATGGAGGTTCTCATGCTTGAGCTACGTCTGATTGGCGTGCACGATGACGGCGAAAATCTGGTGCTTGAGTCTGCCGACGGCACCCGCTTCTTGCTGCCCATTGACGCCAACCTGCGCACGAGCATCACCAAGGCTCGCCGTATTCAGCCCGCCCGCGGCCTGGGCGCTAAGGGCACCTACGGCCCGCGCGATATTCAGACCCGTTTCCGTCAGGGTGCCTCCGTTGAGGAGATTGCGGAGGAGTCCGGCTGGGAGCCGGAGCGCGTGCGCCGCTACGAGTGGCCGATCGTGGCCGAGCGTGCCCACATTATTCGTGCCGCTCAGAGCGTGAAGATTGGCCGCCGCGATTCGGCTTCGGGCAGCGCGCAGATTCCGGTGACGCTCAGCGCCCGCATTGAGGAGGTTTCGGAGCGTTACGGTTTTGAGGAGGCCACCCAGGATTGGACGACCCGCCAGCAGGAGAACGGCCAGTGGCGCGTTGAAGTTGATATTGCGCTGAAGGATTCGGTGCGTCAGAACCTGCCCTCGCAGGTGATGTTCCCCGCCCGTTGGGTGTACAACCCCGCGAACCAGGGCCTGTACGCCTCGAACGAGGCCGCGTACTTCTTGATGGGCAATAGCGAGGACGCTGTGGCCGCCGCCGCGAAGAAGGCCCCCGTGGAGGTTCCGCAGGCCCGCCTGCCGAAGGCTCCGGAGCCCGCACCGGCTCCCATGGCTTCTTCCGAGAGTGCTGACGAGCGTAAGCTCAAGGAGCTTCTGGAGCGTGCCCGCTCGGTGCGTCCCGCCCAGGTTGAGGAGCCCGAGGTGTTCGTGCATCGCGAGTCTGCTGAGGCTCCGCAGGCTGAGGCTCCCGCAGAGACTCCTGCTGAGGCCCCCAAGGCTGAGGCGACCACCCGTGCGAACGAGGAACAGCCTGCACAGCCCGCACAGCCCGCAACCGCCGATCGAGGCCCGCTGACCGGTGCGCCCTCCGCGCACACCCCCGCGGCGCATCCGACACCGGAGGAGTACGGCAAGCACTCCCCCGATACCGAGGCAGCCGAGACTGCCGAGGCTCCCGCGGCGCAGGATGAGCCCGCAGAAGCTGCGGGTGCGGCCGAGGAATCCGCCAAGGCCTCCGCGGCAGAGAAGCCCAAGTCTTCCTCGAAGAAGCAGCGCGTGAGCGTTCCCGCCTGGGACGACATCATCTTCGGCGGCCGCAAGTAAGCGACCACCCGCGCGCCGCCCGATAAAGGCTTCTAGGCAAAGGCACCAAGACAGCAGAAAGCCGCCGGTTATTCGTGTGAATAACCGGCGGCTTTTTCTATCTTCTCAGCCTGTATCCGCTGAGCGGGGCTCTTCCGAGTCTTAGAAGGTCTTGAGCATGCGCAGCGGTACCAGGCGCTCGGCGTCGGTGAGCGAGCCGTGCTGGCCCACCATGTGCAGGGCCCGCTCCTGGTAGTGGCGCATATCGTAGAGCGCCCAGTCATCGCGAGCGCACACCATCAGGTCGCCGATGCGCGAGCGCGCGGCATCGGTCACGATTGGGCCGAAGTAGCCGGCACGCATCAGTTCGCGAGAGTCAATCACCCAGGCGCGCTCGCCCCAGTACTGCGCCCAACGCTGAGCGGTGGCGGTGCGTGCCGCCTCCGAAGTGTCCTCCAGGTACAGGTGCACGGCGCGCGGTTCACCCGCGGTCATGGCGATATTGCGGGTCAGCTCCTCCACGCCGGAGTAGTCGATGCGCTGGTGCTCGGGCACGTTTACCATGCCGTGATCGGCGGTCACGAAGAGTGCCGCCCACGCCGGGGCGCGCTCCGCCAGACGCTTCAGCGCCGAGTTCAGTTCCTCAAGCTGCTGCAGCCACTCGTCGCTGCCCACGCCGTAGCGGTGGCCCGCGGCGTCAATCTCGCCCCAGTACAGGTACACGGTGGTCGGGGTGCGGCTGGAGAGCGCCTCCAGGGCGTAGGTGACGCGGGCGTTGTACCCGACGGCATCCACGAAGTCTCCGCCGCGCAGGGCGGCCTCCGTCAGGCCGGTGCCGCGGTACTTACCCAGCGAAATGGTGAGCACGCGGCGGTTTTCGTGGTGGCGTTCCAGCACGGTCGGCAGCGGCTGCCAGGCGTGGGGGTCGACCGACTGATCCCAGCCGGATAGGTGGTTCATGACCGAGCCCGCTCCCCCGTTGCCCGCCGGGTTGCGCACCTCGTAGCCGGCAACGCCGTGCGCGCCGGGTGCCGTACCGGTACCCAGCGAGGTCAGGGATGCGGCCGTGGTGGTGGGGAACGCGGCGTCCAGCGGGCCCAGGCTCAGGCTCTTGCGCAGGGCGGGCGCGTAGCCGGCGTATCGGTTGAGCAGCTCCTCGCCCAGGCCGTCCACCAAGATTACGCAGGCGTGGCGGAAGGAGTCCGGGTCAACATCCTGCTCGGTCAGGCGGGCAGCCAGGTTCAGAGGGTCGGCGGAGGAGTGGAAGGCCGGGTCGGCGTCCAGGGCGTGGGCCGGGCGCACCAGGCTTCGCTGAGCCACGAGGGATGAGGCGGACTCCAGCACATCGGCGATGCTATTGCGACCGTAGGCCGGCGCGGGAGGCAGCGGCGCACCCAAGATATCGTGCAGGGCGGGCTGTTCGGTGCGGGACGGGGCCGTCATGGTGGTTCCTCTCGGCGGGTGACTGCTTAGCGGCGGGTGACTGCTTAGCGGCGGGTGCTTGTTTAGCGGCGGGTGGCGCGCATGCGGGCGCGGTGCAGGGCGCGCGCAAAGTGCTGGGCGCGGTACACCGACTCGGGGCCGTCAGCGGTTGCGGAAACGCGCACCGCGATATCCTCGCGGCGGGCGTCACCGGTGTAGCCGTGGTCGGCGTTGCACTGCGGATCCTGGCAGCCTGCCGGGGCGAGCTCCAGGTGCAGGGACCCGGTCCAGGCAATCTGGAAGGAAATTTCGGTCGGGGCGGTGTTGCCGGCGTTGTAGGCCTGCGGCTGGCTGAAGCCGTAGCTCATGGTGACCGCGTTCAGGTCGCTCAGGTGCACGGCCTCCACGCTCACGTGCGCCACGGTGCCCTGCGCATCGCCCTCGAGGTGCTGGTCGTCCAGGTGTGCAAACACGATGAAGTCGCCGCACAGGACCATCACGGTGATGTGGCGGTGGAAATCATCGCGAGAGAAATGGGTTTCGTGCTGCACAAAGTGGGCGTCGGGATTCATATCGGCCAGGGCCTCGTCCACCACTTCCAGCACCAGGTCGGGGTAGAAGCCGGCGTGCTTGATGTCTGCGACCAGCTGCTCGCGTTCGGGGGTGGGGGTGTTCATCGGACCTCTTTCGTGCGGTGTCAGCCGGCGCGCACGGCGGCTCTGCGGGGCGTGCGCGTTTCGGCGGTTAGGCATTACTACCTTCTACCTTAGAGGGTTCCAGCCGGGCTGTGCTACTTAACCACGCGTACAGGTGCGCATATGACGAGACGCCGGGCCTGGCCCGCTCCCCCGCCGGGTCGACGCACCATCTCCCGGCCGCCCAGACGCACGCCCGGGTATCCCCGCGCGTCTCCGTGTATCTTCGCGCGTGACGCTGACCGGTCGGCCCGGTTCACCCGCGTGCACCCGCTAGAATAGAAGTACGAAAAACACACCGACACGAGGAGATATATGGCTCGCCGATCCAAATCCACCGCCAGTGACTACCCGGTGGATGTGGTAGAGAATATCGTCGACATCGACGTATCCGCCGAGATGGAATCCAGCTTCCTGGAATACTCCTACTCGGTGATTTATTCGCGCGCCCTCCCCGACGCCCGCGACGGCCTCAAGCCCGTGCAGCGCCGCATCCTCTACATGATGCAGCAGATGGGTCTGCGCCCCGATAAGGGCCACGTCAAGAGCGCCCGCGTGACCGGCGAGGTCATGGGTAAGCTCCACCCGCACGGCGACGCCGCCATCTACGACGCCATGGTGCGCCTCGCCCAGCCCTTCGCGCTGCGTCTGCCCCTCGTGGACGGTCACGGTAACTTCGGCTCCCTCGACGACGGCCCGGCGGCCGCCCGATACACCGAGGCGCGCATGGCACCCGCCGCGCAGGCGCTGACCGCCGACCTCGACGAAGATGTCGTCGACTTCGTGCCCAACTACGACAACCAGTTCATGCAACCCGCCGTGCTGCCCGCAGCGTTCCCGAACCTGCTCGTCAACGGCACCACCGGCATCGCGGTCGGCATGGCGACCAACATGGCGCCGCACAACCTGCGCGAGGTCATCGCCGGTACCCGCCACCTCATCGCGCACCCCGAGGCGAGCCTCAAAGACATCATGAAGTTCATTCCCGGCCCCGATTTGCCCACCGGCGGCACCATCGTGGGCCTGAGCGGAATCCGTGACGCCTACGAAACCGGCCGAGGCACCTTCAAGACCCGCGCGAAGGTCTCAATCGAGCAGGTCAGCCCCCGCAAGCAGGGCATCGTCGTCACCGAGCTGCCGTACATGGTCGGCCCCGAAAAGGTCATCGAAAAGATCAAGGACGGCGTCAACTCCAAGAAGCTCACCGGCATCTCGGACGTGGTCGACCTGACCGACCGCACCCACGGCCTGCGCCTCATCATCGAGATCAAGAACGGCTTCAACCCCGAGGCCGTGCTCGCCGCCCTATACAAGCACACCCCGCTCGAGGACTCCTTCGGCATCAACAACGTGGCGCTCGTGAACGGTCAGCCGCAGACCCTCGGCCTGCTCGACCTGATGCGCGTGTACATTGACCACCGCCTGAACGTGGTCCGCCGCCGCACCGAATTCCGCCTGGGCAAGCGCACCGACCGCCTGCACCTGGTGGAGGGTCTGCTCGTGGCAATCCTCAACATTGACGAGGTCATCCAGATCATTCGCGAATCCGATGAGACCGCTCAGGCACGCGAAAAGCTGAAGGTCGTCTTCGACCTGACCGACACGCAGGCGAACCACATTCTGGAGCTGCGCCTGCGCCAGCTCACCAAGTACTCCCGCCTGGAGTTGGAAGCAGAACGCGATACCCTGCAGCAGGAAATCGCCGAGCTGCAGCGCATCCTCGGCTCTGATGCGGCCCTGCGCGAGCTGGTTTCTGACGAGCTCGCCGAAGTTGCCGAACGCTACGGCACCGACCGCCGCACCCAGCTCAAGACCAAGGACGAGATGCAGGTCGCCATCGAGGCGGTCACCGCGCAGTCCAAGGCGAAGAAGAGCCTGGGCCTCGCCCTCGAGATTGCCGACGAGCCCTGCTGGGTGCTGCTCTCCGCCACCGGCATGATGGGACGCACCCCCGGCAAGCCCATCCGCGAGGCGCTCGTGGACCCCGGCAAGCGCTTCAAGCACGACGTGTTCACCTCGATTGTGCCGACCACCGCACGCGGTGAGATTGGTGCCGTCACCTCCGCCGGACGCATGGCGCGTCTGTCCGTCATGGACATTACGGTGCTGGACGAGAACGGCGGCACCCCCTCCATGGCGTCGGCGGTGAAGGCAACCGAGCTGGTTCAGCTCGCTAAGGGTGAGAAGCTGATTGCACTCGTGCCGCTGAACACCGTGCTGGCGATGGCAACCGCCGGCGGCGTGATTAAGCGCGTGAACCCCGACTACCCGCTGAATCAGACCGAGTGGGACATCATGAAGCTCAAGGACGGCGACGAAATCGTGGCCGCCGCCCCCTGCCCCGCCGACGATGCGGTACTCACCTTCGTCACCCGCGACGCAAAACTGCTGACCTTCGACGCCGCCAAGGTTCGTCCGCAGGGACGCACCGGAGGCGGCATCGCGGGCATCAAGCTTGCCGACGGCGACCGCGTCATCGCCCTGGGTGTGACCGCGCCCGGCGACGCGGCGGAGGTCGTGACCGTCACCAACGGCAAGGACGGCCTGGCGAGCGCCAAGGTCACCGCTCTGAGCGAGTACCCGCAGAAGGGCCGCGCGACCGGCGGTGTGCGCGCGCACCGATTCCTCACCGGTGAGAGCCAGCTGGCCCTGGCCTGGGTGGGCGTGGGCCCGGCGAAGGCGGCATCCTCCGGCGGCGTGGCTCGTTCCCTGCCGACCGAGCACGGTGCCCGCGACGGCTCCGGCGTGATGCTCACCCAGAGCATCGGTGTGGTTGGTCCGAACTACGCGGCGGTTTCCGCGGCGCTGGCGGTCAGCCCCGAGGGTGAAAAGCTCTTCTAGGCGCGCCGTTCACGGCCTTTCGACCTCATGTTGCTAACAAAGCCGGGGGTGAAGATACGTTGTGTGTGTCTTCACCCCCGGCTTTTATGTGGTGTACCTTAAGTAACACAGCACACATTTATTGACGCATTATTCCTAGAGGATTTGTCGTGCTTGATTTAGTGTCCGTCACACCAGAGTTATTTATCGTGCTCCTGCTCGCCGCCTTCTGCGCGGGATGCATCGACTCTGTCGTGGGCGGAGGCGGCATGATCCAGCTCCCCGCACTGCTCATGGCACCCGGATTCTCACCCGTCGCCGCCCTGAGCACCAATAAAGTTGCCAGTTCCATGGGCACTTTGACGAGTGCCTCAACCTATATTCGCTCACTCAAAATCCCGTGGAAAATCCTACTCCCCGTAGCGTTCGTGGCGTTCTGCGCCTCCGCCGCCGGCGCCTACTGCGCCACAATCCTGCCGGCACATATTTTCCGCCCCGCCATTGTGGTGGTTCTAGCCGCTATCCTCGTCTTCTCGGTGCTACAACCGCGCATACCTCGCGGGCAGTCTCGCGCGCTCACAACCTCATCGTTCCTAGTGCGCGGCTTTGCGCTGGGTCTGATTCTGGGCGGCTACGACGGCATCCTCGGGGCTGGCACCGGCGCGATGATGCTCGTCGCCCTGCAGGTAGCCATGGGCTACGATATGCTCCACGCGACCGCCGCCGCCAAGGTTCTCAACACCGCCACCAACCTCGGCGCGCTCCTCTACTTCATTCCGCTGGGCTCAATTCACTGGCTCCTCGGAATCGCCATGGGATGCGCCAACATGGCGGGAAGCTGGGTTGGTGCCCGCACCGCAATTCACCTGGGCGAACGATTCATTCGCCGCGTGCTCGTTATCGTTATGACCCTCATGCTACTGCGGTTGAGCGCGCAGATACTCGGCTGGGTCTAGCTCCCTCCTCCCTACCCTCACCCGAACCTATTCGCGTGGAGATATAAACACTCAGAACTATCTGCGCACACAGAAAGGCCCCGGTACTTCCGTGAAGTACCGGGGCCTTCCTCGCAGTTTCTTGCGTTCAATCTCGCACGCGGTGCCTGCCGCCCGGGTGCGTTTAGAGGCGAACCACCTCGTCGCAGTGGGCGACATCCTCGGGACGGTGCGACACCAGGACCGTGGCCACCGAGCTGGCGCGGGTTGCCGCATCCAAGTCGGCCATGAGCGCGCGGGCAGACTCGGCATCCAGGTGCGCGGTCGGCTCATCCAGCAGCAGAACCGGCGAGTTCACCAGCAGGGCGCGAGCCACCGCCAGGCGCTGACGCTGACCGCCCGACAGGAAGGAACCGCCGGCACCCACGGGGGTGCGCAGGCCCTTCGGCAGGGCGTCAAACCACTCGCCCAGACCCACGCGGCGCAGAACCTCGATGAGCTCCTCCTCGCTCGGTCGATCCGAACGGTCGCGGGCCAGCAGCAGGTTACCCTCGAGGGTCGACTCGAAGATATGCGCCGCCTGCGGGCACCACGCCGCGTAACCGCGCAGCTCTTCGGGATCCAGCACCTCGCCGGCGGCCTCGATGCGGCCCGACTCCAGGGGCAGGAAGCCCAACAGGGTAGCCAGCACGGTGGACTTGCCGGATCCGGAGGGGCCGGTCACCGCGGTCCAGGAGCCCTCGCGAGCCGTCAGGTTCAGGTGTGCGAAGACCGGGTGGTCCATGCCGGGCCAGCGGGCGGAACCGTCCTGCATGGCCAGGGCGGGGGTTGCGCCGGTGACCTTCACGCCGAGCTGCTGCGGGGTGCCGCATCCGACTATCTTGGGCTCGCCTGGCTTGGGCGGGCGCGGGGTATCGCTCTTAGAACCAGCCGCAGAGTCGGGGCGCGCGAAGCGGCGGGCACGCTGGCGGTCCGCCTCCAGCAGCTCCTCCATCTCAGCCTCGGCGCGGGCGCGCAGACGCTCGGCACGACGCGGCAGAACGTGGGTGTCTACCTCGGCTTCGGTGGGTACGGAACGCTTCAGAGTCGAGGTGGCGACAACGCCCTCCAGGGATACGTCGCGAACACTCGGGGCAATCGAGGCGAGCAGACGGGCGAACTCGGGCCAGGAGCGAACCGCCTCGATATGGCCCAGGGAGCTCTCCAGCATGCCGGTGCACAGCAGCACCACGATCGCCGACTCGGGGGCGCCCACGGTGCCGTTTACAGCCAGCGGGTAGGCAATCACGGCGCTCGCCAGCGCGGCACCAAACCAGCTCAGCGCCACGAGGGTTCGGCCCAGGCCCTGGGCGGTCGAGCCCTTCTGCAGGGCGGAAAGGTTCTGCGCGTCCAGCTCGTTGTTGGCGCGTTCGGCGGTGTTCGCCACGCCGTTGGCGCGCAGGTCCTCGGCGGCGGAGAGCATACCGGTGCCCAGGCGTAGCATACGTGCGGTGGACTGGCGGGCCAGAGCCTCCGCGCGGGCATCGGCACGAAGCACGGCCCAGGGGGCCACAAAGGTACTCACCAGCACCGCCGCCAGCACGGGAATCAGGGCCTGGGGCAGGATGCACGCGGTTGTCACCAGCGCGGCAATCATAACCAGCAGGTGCGCGGCCGGCGGAATAATCACGCGCGGAATACCGTCGCGAAGCTCGTCAATACCGCCCACGAGGCGCTCCAGCAGGGCGTCGCCGCGCAGCAGGGCGCGCACGCTGCTCACGCTCTGCCAGGCGCCAACCCAGGCGCGCAGACGCAGAATATTCGCGGCGGCAAGCACCTTCGAGTGGGTCATCAGACGCTCGGCGTAGCGGGCGCACGCGCGGCCCAGGCCGAAGAATCGCACGCCCACGATGGCGACCATCAGGTACATCATGGCGGGACCCTCGCCCGCGCGCACGATGAGCCAGCCGGACAGCGCGGTCAGCGCCGCGGCCATCAGGGAGGTGGTCGCCGCCATCAGCACGGGGCCGGAGAAGGCGCGCGCACCGATTCCGGTCAGCTCCTTGAGGGTGCGCAGGGTGGCGAACAGGCCTGCGGGCTTTTCCTCTTGGGGGTTCTCGTCCGCGGCGGGGACGACCTCCACGAGGGCGCGGCTTTCGGCCTCGTGCTCGCTCTTGAGCTCCAGCAGGTGCGCGGGGGCTTCGGCGGGCACGGGCACGCGGGTCGCGTTGAGCGAGGTGCTCCAAGTGTATCCGGACGCGCCCAGCTCGGCTCGCACGAGGTGGTCGCAGTGCGCGGCCAGCTCACCCTCGTGGGTCACGATCAGCACGGTGGCGCCAAGCTCCGCCAGGCGGTGCAGGGCGCGGGTGACCAGGTAGGCCGAGTAGGCGTCCAAGTGAGCGGTGGGCTCGTCCACCAGGACGGTCAGCACGGTCTGCTCGCCGCCGGCGCGGTAGATGGCCTCGGCGCGGGCCAGGGTGCGTGCCACGGCGAGGCGGCGCGCCTGACCGGCGCTCAGGGCGCCCGGTTCCAGCACGTTCACGCTCTCAAGGCCCAGCTGCGCCAGCGGGCGCATCATCAGGTCGTTATCGGCGGGGCTCACGGCGAACTCGCCGCGCTCCAGCACGCCGGTCACCAGGGCCGCGGCGCGCTCGCGTTCGGAGTCGTCGGCGCTCAGGGCGTACAGTGCCATTTCGGCGCGCACGGTGGGCGCAGTGAAGACCGGCGACTGCGGAATCATCAGGGTCGTGCCCAGGCCGGTGACGCTACCGGTGACGCGCATCGGCTCCTGCGAGCCGGTGGGCACCAGCCCCTCACGCACGGCACCGGAGAACACATTCAGCAGGGTGGATTTGCCGCAACCGGAGGGGCCCATGATGCCGATGACGGTGCCGCGTTCCGAACCGGGCTCCGCCGCCTGAGCCACGCGGCGAGGCAGGCTCAGCGACAGGTCGGTCAGCACCTCGGGGCGATCGGGGTAGTTCACGTCCAGGTTGCGCACCTCGATGGCTGCGGGGTTGGCCGAGTCGTCCTCGACGGTTTCCTCGGGCAGGGGCGCATCGATAATCTTCTGGGCGCTACGCAGGGCGGCCACGCCGTCCTCGGACTGGTGGAAGGCGGCGCCCACATCGCGCAGCGGCTGGTAGCACTCGGGAGCGAGCAGCAGCACGAGAATGGCGGTGTCCAGGCCCAGGGTGCCGTTGACCAGGCGCACACCAATCAGCACGGCAATCAGCGCCACGGAGATGGTGGTAATCAGCTCGAGAGCCAGCGAAGACATGAAGGCACTGCGCAGGGTCTGCATGGTGCGCTCGCGGTAGCGCTGGCCCAGGGAGTTCATGGCGCGGGTCTGCGCGCGTTCACGGCCCAGACCGATAATCACGGGCAGGCCGCGCACGAGCTCCAGGATGTGGTCCGAGAGGCGGTGCAGCTCGGCCTGCGCCTCCGCGGTTTCGGTGCGGGTGTTCTTGCCGATCAGCACCATGAACACGGGAATGAGCGGCAGGGTGCAGAGCAACACGAGGGCGCTCATCATGTCCAGGGAGGCGACCACAATCCACAGCAGGACCGGCACCACCGCGGTGGAAACAAACGCGGTCAGGGTCTTGGTGTAGTAGTCGTCCAGGGCGTTCAGGCCGCGCGAAAGCAACACCGCGGTCGCGCCGGTACCCTCGGGAGTGTCCGCGCCACCGGTGGCGAGCACGCGGCGCAACAGGCTACGGCGAATCTGAGACTTCGCTCCGGAGGCGGCACGCTGCGCGCTCACCGCCAGCAGGTAGTCCGCGCCCGAACGCACCGCGAGGGCCAGGACCGCCACGATGAGCAAGCCGGGGGTGATGGCGTCGCCGTCACCGAAGATGCCGCCGAGTCCGAGCAGCCAGCCGCCGTGCGCCTCCAGGTGTGCCTGGGCGGAGCCGGCGAACTCAACGTAGGCGCGGTACACGTCCGGCGCGCTCGTCTCCTTGAGGCGCGCGTGTTCGGCGGCGACCGCGGCAAACCCCGCGTGGGCTGCGCGGGCAATGATGACCGCGAGCGCCGCGCTGAAAAGCACGGTGGCCAGGGTGTGCACGGCGGTGATAACACCGAACGTGCTGAGGGTTTTACGGGCGTCAGGGCCCAGAGGCGGGCGGCGGTCAGCGCGGTCATTGCGCTTTCCTTCGGCCACCTCTGGTGCCTCAGTGTTCTGATGTTTGTCAGCATGACGCGGTGTGTGCGTTCGACTCACGTGTTGTCCTTAGTCTTCTGCTGTTTTTACCTCCCATTATTTTAAGGTTTGGGCAAGCTAATACCTATTTGGCCGGTCATACTTCGGGGATTTGGCGGGTCTGGCGTTCCCCCGGCACTGGTTTAGCCGCGCATCGCGTCGGCGGGGCTCTTGCGGGATGCCACCCACGCCGGGTACGCCGAAGACACCAGACCGGTAAGGGCGCCAACGCCCACGCCGAGCACCACGAATCCGGGTGAGAGAACCGCCTGCCAGCCCTGCACGAGCGAAAGAATAATCGTCGCAATCATGCCGGAGCAGGCGCCGATGGAGCCGCCGAGCACGCCGAGCATGACACCCTCCATGAGGAAGATGCGGGCAATCAGCCATTTACTCGATCCGATGGCGCGGCGCAGCGCAATCTCTGCGGTGCGCGATTGCACGGACAGATACATTGCGGTTGCCGCCGAGAGGGAGGCGAGCACCAGCAGAATACCGGAGAGCACACCCACGTACAGGCCCAGATCCGAGGCGATAGACGCGCGTAGGCTCTGCAGGTCGGAGGGGGTTTCCACGTTAATCTGGCTGGGTTCAGCGGGCTTGAGGGTCAGCGGAATCGCCTTGGCGACCGCCTTGCCGTAGCCCCGTTCGGTTTCGGCAATGTAGGTCACCTGGCCGCGTCCGGTGCGCTGAAGTGTGCCCGGCGAGACAATGACGGTGTTCCTGAATTCGTAGCCGCTATTGCCGGGGTCGAAGAGGCCGACGACCGGCATCAGCTGACCATCCACCCAGATGCTCACACCGGGTGCCACCTGCGGCAGTCCGCCGAGCTTAATGCCGTAGTCGACGGCGGGTAGCTCGCCGGGGCGGGGCTCGGTTGTGGCGTTATCTGCCGCCTTATCTTCGGGGAGAATGCCGAGGGCGCGGGCAGCGGAGACCGAGACGATAGCGCCGGAGAGCTGCTCTGCGCGTTCACGGTCGGCAACGTTCTGCTGGGTGAGGGTCGAGTTCATCTGTTCGAGCGCACGTAGGGTTTCGGGGTTCATGCGGGCACCGATTTGCTCGAGCCTGGTCTTCGAGGTGGAGCTGAGGCCAATCGCCGTCTTGGGTTCGTCCTCGTAGGGGCTGAATCGGGTGATTCGCACGTCGGCGGGCGCCACGCTGCTGACGAATCCGGTGTTCTTCACGTAGTCCAGCGCGCTAATGCGGTCGGCAACATTCTGCGCGGATTCACCCTGCCGGTAGGTTCCGAGCATGTTTTGGTCATTGTCCCTGTCGCTGATGTAGAGCGTGGATTGTTCGGATCCGAGCAGGCGCTGGTTCACCTGGTAGCTGGCGGATTCGCTCATGCCGGAGGCGCTGATGAGTCCGCCCACGCCCAGCGCGAAGGACAGGCCCAGCAGCAGGGTGCGTAGCGGTCGTGAGGTGAGCGCCGAGATTGCCTCGATGCTGTCGTCGGTGAGGAAGCTTCCGCGGCGATGCGTAGCGGGCTTCTCCCCCGGTGCGAGGCTGGCGGAGGCGTCTACAGGGGCACCTACCGTGGCTTCTGCCGGGGTGTCCGTTGCAGCCGGTGCAGCCTCAGCACTCGGCACCGCAGCGACCGGCACCGTAGCCAAGTCGGCGCGGCTCTGCTCGTGCAGCCGCCCATCCTCAATGCGGATCACGCGGCGGGCGGCGGCGGCAACCTCCGGGTCGTGGGTAATCACCAGCACGGTACAGCCGGTCGCGTTAATGCGCTGAAGAATCTCAATGACCTTGGCGCTATTGTGGCTGTCCAGGTTGCCGGTGGGCTCATCGGCAAGAATCAGCGGCGGGCGTGTGGCGAGGGCGCGAGCAATGGCGCAACGCTGCTTCTCACCGCCGGAGAGGTAGCGGGTGCGGATGCTGGCGCGGTCGCTCAACCCCAGAAATTCTAGGGTTTCTTCGGTGCGTTGCAGGCGCTCGCCGTAGGGTACGCCCTGCACGCGCAGGCCCATGGAGGCGTTGGTCGTGCTGGTTTCATCCAGCAGCATGTTTGAGGACTGGAAGATGAAGCCGAGGTGGTCTCGGCGCATTTCGTCGCGTTCTCTGTCGCTGAGTCCTTCCGTGTTTTTGCCGAAGAGGCTGTAGGTTCCGCTGGTGGGAGTATCGAGCAGGCCAATGGCGTTGAGCAGGGTTGATTTACCGGATCCGGAGGGCCCGATAATGGCGAGGAATTCGCCACGTTCGACCACCAGGTCGAGACGATCGAGGACGGGTCGTTCGCTCCCCTCGAAAACACGGGTAATGCCGTGCATTTCGATAGCGGGCGCGGTACCGAGCCCGGCGGCAGGTGTAGCTGCGGACGCTACGTTGGGCGCAATTGTAGGCGCACGTCCCGGGCTTGTGTCTGGGGTTATCTTACGGCGGCTCATGAGACAAGCACCTTCTGTCCCGTGCTGAGGTTCGCGTTGATTGCGGCATATCCGCCGGCGGTGCGCAGAACCTCAACATTGACTCGTTCGGTGGCGGGCACATCCTTGCTGGTCGAGGTGGAGCTTCCGCCCTTTTCAACGAGCACGTAGGTGCCCTGGGAGTCCTGGCGTACCGCGGTAGTCGGCACGGCGAGGGTGGTTGAGGTGTTGCCCTTACTGGTGATGGAGGCGCTCTGCCCCGGAGTGAGCTTGCTCGGGTCGTCGGCGCTGAATCGCACGCTCTTTGCCGCACCCTTGGAGGGGTCGTTCTGCAGCTCACCAATGCTGGTGATGGTGCCCTCCACGCTGCCGGTGGAAGTACGCAGGCTAACGTGGTCGCCGACCTTGAGCTTGTTGGCGACGGCGAGTTCAACGCTGGATTCCACGTAGGGTTCGCTGGTTTCTACACTCGCGATGGGGTTGCCGTCGCTAATGAGCTGGCCGACCGCCGCAACTGCGGTGACGGTGTGGCTACCGGCGGGCAGAATCGCGTAGTTGCTTCGGGCAATGCTGGTGACCCCTTCGCTGGGCACGCCGGTCAGGTGCGCGCGGTGCAGGCGCGTGACGGCGTCGAGGGTGTCTTCGGTGACGGTGCCGCTCTGAGCGGTGGCGTACCCGGCGGAGTTCAGTGCCTTCTGGAAGGCGAGCACGTCGTCGCCGTTATCGCCCAGGTTGAGGTCGCGGTACAGCGGCAGCGGCCCCTCCAGCACGAAGACGGGGTCGGCACCAATAATGCCGATGAAGTCACCGGCCTTGAGCACGTTACCGGGCTTCTGGTTCTGGTAAACGAGCACCGGTTCACCGTTGGTGCGCGCGCTAATCGGGGCGGTCTCCCCGGCCTTGGTGGTTCCGGCAATGGCGAGGCCCTCGCTGACGGTGCGTTCTTCGACCTTCGCCCAGACCGGGATCACGGTTTTCGCCTGCACGGTCGGGTCGGGTCCGGTGGCTGCGTAGCGGGTGCCCAGGTAGAAGGACAGCATGAGCGAGCCAATGGCGAGGATTGCGAGTAGCAGGAGCACGCGGGGTCGGGCGATGCGTTCGCTGAAGCGGTGCCCGCTGTTTTGGTTTTTCGTGTGAGTGGTCATGGCGGTGTCTTTCTGAACTGTGTCAGCGCTGTCTATTTCTCTGCGCTGCCTATTTCTTAGCGCCGTCTTTCGGTGCGCTGTCTTTTAGTGCCCCGGTTTACTGGTGATCCAGAACGTACTGCTTGAACTTCTCGTCGCGGTCGCGGTCGGCTTGGCGCTCCTGTTCAAGCTGCGACTGGTACTTGCGGATGAGCGGCATCTGGTACTGAGCTTCCAGGTCGTAGAGCTGCTTGCTCATGCCGACCTGCTGGTTACATTCGGCCTGGATGGTGGCGATGCGAATCTCTTCTTCGGAGGCGGGCTTGTTGAATCCGTCGTTCTTGCTCAGCTGCTCAGCCAGCGGGGTTTCCTCGGCGACGGAGCCTGCCGAGCGAGGGGTGAGGCCGCGGTCTGAGACGCACTGCTTCCACTTCTCTTCGAGCTCGCGGTGCAGTTTGCTACCGTACACAGCGTTACCCGCCTCGGTAGAGATACGACTGTTTGTGGACTGCCCTTCATTCTCGGGCCTCTTACCTTCGGGCACCGCGGCCTCCAGGGTCTCGCGGGCCTTGGGGTAGCATTCGGTGCGAAGCTTGTCCTCGGGGCTCATGCTCTCCCCCGAGTTATAGGAGATGGGGGCGGCTGCGTTGTTGGGGTCTCGCTTCTGAAAACCGTACTTCTGGGCGTACTCGACATTCCAGGGACCGTACTTTCGCCCCATCTCGCCGCGGGGCGCACCCTCAGAGTAGGGAGCCTGGATGGTGTAGTTCTGCCCGTGTTCGGCAAAGCACTGCTTCATAGCAATCTGAAAGGCCGTGTATTCGTAGTGAGTGCGCTCGTAGTAGGTGTAATCGTCCAGGGGCATCTTCACGATGTCCTGCTCCGCGTCAAAGATGGCGTGGACGCTTTCGTCGCGTTCCAGCGGCGGGTTGAAGAGCGAGCAAGCACTCAGGGGCATGATGCCGACACAGAGCAGGGCACCCGTGGCGAGCAGGCGGCGGCTCGTGCCGGTACGAGGAGCGGCGGTGCGGCGGTTGAGAGATTTCATCGTTGAACACCTTTCATAGGAGTGAGTTGCTCACCACATTACACGTTCCGCTCCCTGTCGCGCTCGAATTTCGGGGGGGGGTGTGCACCAAAAATTTTTATGAATTCTCTTCTCACCTACCTTGGATCCGTGTTCTCCCCGCAAATACAAAAAATCCCCCGAACTTCTCGCAAGAGAAATCCGGGGGATTTTCAATCAGCTACATGCTACTTGGTCGGCAGTTCAGCCAGTTCGGTAGCGTCGTGAGCCTCGGGGATGTGATCCACGTGCAGACGCTTACGGAAGACCCAGTAGGTCCAAGCCTGGTAGACGAACACGACCGGCAGACCAAGGCAGGTCACGAAGGTCATAACGCCCAGGGTGTACTCGGAGCTGGATGCGTTCGCAATGGTGAGCGAGTATGCCGGGTCCAGGGTGGAGGGCAGCACGTTCGGGTACATTGCGGTGAAGATTGCCAGTGCGCCCAGTGCGACGAACACGGACAGGCCGGCGAAAGCGCGACCCTCGCGGCCGCCCTTAGCGGAGACCCAAGCAATCAGAACGGCAACAACAGCCAGGATGGTGCACAGCCAGGAGATGCCGTTACCGCTGGTGAAGTCCAGGGTCAGAACCCATGCGACGATCGGCAGCAGCAGGACGGGAGCCCAGCGCACCAGGGTGTTGCGGGCACGGTCGCGGATATCGCCGTCGGTCTTCAGAGCGACGAAGGCAAGACCCTGAACCAGAGCGAAGCCCACGAAGCCCAGGCCGCCCAGCAGGACGGGCAGAGAAATCCAGGCGAAGGCACCGCCAACGCGGTCACCGTTCTCGTTGATGGGCAGACCCATGGAGGTCAGGCCCAGCAGCGCGCCCACGAGCAGAGCGATGAAGAAGGAGGAGACGGACAGAGCGATGTTCCAGTTACGGATCCACTTCTCGTCGTTCTTCTTACCGCGGTATTCAATTGCGACCACGCGCAGAATCAGGAAGACCAGCGCGAGGGTCAGGGGGATGTACAGAGCCGAGAAGAGGGCTGCGTACCAGATGGGGAATGCCGCGAAGATAGCAGCACCACCGGACACAATCCACACCTCGTTACCGTCCCAGACGGGGCCGATGATGTTCAGCAGCAGACGGCGTTCCTTCTCGTTCTTTGCGAACTTGGAACCCATCAGCATACCGACACCCAGGTCAAAACCGTCCAGGATCATGTACATGATGAGGAAGACGCCAATGGCAACAAACCAGAGGGTGGGCAGGCCAGGCTGACCGGCAAAGATATTGAAATCAAAGTTCATGGTGAATCAATCCTTACCCGCCTAGTAGGCGAACTCCAGCACGTCGCGCTTGGACTTGTCGTTGGACTCGTCCTCGTGGTGCGACTGAACCAGCTCGGGCATTGCAGCAACCACACCGGCCTTGACGTACTTGATGAGCAGGTAAACCTCAACCACCATCAGCACGCCGTAGAGCAGGCCCAGGGTGAGCAGGGAGAAGAGGATTTCTTCACCGGAAACACCCGGGGAGATAGCTGCTGCGGTGTACAGGCGGATTGCGGGATCGCCCTCAAGGTTGGGGACAACCACGAAGGGCTGACGGCCCATTTCGGTGAAGATCCAGCCCAGTGCAATTGCGAAGAAGGGAGCCAGGATGGACCAGACGGCAACGTTCTTGAGCAGCTTGGACTCGGGGACGGTGCCCACGCCCTTCTTACGGGTAACCCACAGTGCGTAGAGGTAGAAGGGAACGACGACTGCGCCCAGACCGATCATGCCGCGGAAGCCCCAGTAGGAGACCTCGAGGGAGGGCAGGTAATCAATCTTCTGACCTGCACGCTCACCGTAGAGCGGGTTATCGGGCAGGTTGGTGCCGTACTTAGCTTCGTACTCGGGAACCAGGGTCTGGATACCCTTCACCGGGGTGTTGAAGTTGTCGTGTGCCAGGAAGGACAGCACGCCGGGAACCTCGATGATGGTGTGAATCTTGTCGCAGCTCTGAGCGCCAAGCTCACCAACGGTCAGCACGGAGAAGGAGGTACCGTCGTGGCAGGCGGCCTCGGCGGCAGCCATCTTCATGGGCTGCTCGTGAATCATCATCTGTGCCTGCATGTGGCCGGATGCGCCAACACCAGCGAAGCCGATGAGGCCCACCACTGCGCCCAGGCGCAGGGACTTGAGCCAAACCTGGAAGTCCTTCTTGTCGCGTGCGCCCTTGTCGGACTCACCAACGACAACCTTGCCGTCAACGACCTTGTCAATGCCGTCCTTGCGGCGGCGCCACAGCTTGTACCAGGCGATACCGACCAGGAAGCCACCGGCAACCTGAATGGATGCGGTGATGACGTGCGGGAAGGTGACCCATGCGGTGGGGTTCATCAGCACGGCGCCGATGTCGGTCATACGGGGACGACCGTCAATCATTTCTGCGCCGACGGGGTGCTGCATCCAGGAGTTTGCCACCAGGATGAAGAAGGCGGAAATCCAGGAGCCAAGAACAGCCATGAACAGCGAGAAGGCGTGGACTGCGGGCTTGAGGCGATCCCAGCCGAAGATCCACAGGCCCAGGAAGGTCGACTCGACGAAGAACGCGAAGAGGCCTTCCATAGCCAGCGGGGCGCCGAAGACGTCGCCCACGAAGCGGGAGTATTCACTCCATGCCATACCGAACTGGAACTCCTGAACCAGACCGGTGGCCACACCCATGGCGAAGTTAATGAGGTACAGCTTGCCCCAGAACTTCGTCATTCGCTTGTATTCGTCCTTCTTGGTACGAACGTAGCAAATGTACAGGTAGGTCACTACAAGGCCCAGACCCAGGGTCAGCGGAACCATGAAGAAGTGGTAGACGGTGGTGATACCGAACTGCCACCTACCAAAATCAAGGGGATCCATTGATAGGTCCTTACTATGTGTGTACTGATATGCGCGTGCGCCAGAATCGGGCACTCCCCCGTCAGTGAAGGGAGTGCGAGAGTTACTGACACAGTGTCTCTCACCCATCTACGGTACAGGTTTTTCTTTGAAGGCTGTGAGGCACCTGTGTGCCGACTGGGCGTTAAATGTTTGACGTTTCGATAAAGGTTCATCGCACGTTATCAGCAAATACCGAGGTGAGACGGTTTAGAAACAGCCTGTCACCATCCGGAGTACGGAAGCCTTTTCCAACCCCTCCCTCAAACCTTGCAGTAAATTGCGATGTCTGCAAGATTTTGGTGACGGATTTATCGAAACTGACACAATAGTTATTCAGTGCCGATTCATTAAATTTGCATCAAAAATACTGATTTTTTGCGCCGTAGTGAAATCTATTGTGACAATAATCATAGAAAATTCCCACTTTATGACAAATCGTCAGCATGTTTTCCACGAGTCTCGCAAGAAAATACACACGCAAACACACACGGGAAGAACCGCTACATATCGATGTTCTCGGTATCCAGCTGATGCGCGCCGGCGATAATGAACTCCTTACGCGGAGCCACCTCGGAACCCATCAGCAGCGAGAAGGCGCGCTCGGCAGCCTCAGCATCCTCGATGCGGATGCGGCGCAGCATGCGGTGGCGCGGATCCATCGTGGTCTCGGCCAGCTGGTCGGCGTCCATCTCACCCAGACCCTTGTAACGCTGAATCGGTTCCTTGTAGGTCACGCCCTGCTCCCGCAGAGAATCCAGCAGCTCGTGCAGCTGCTTCTCGGAGTAGGTGTACACCATCTCGTTCGGCTTACCGCGGCGCACCACCTCCACGCGGTGCAGGGGCGGAACCGCGGCGTACACGCGACCGGCCTCAATCAGCGGGCGCATGTAACGGTAGAACAGGGTCAACAGCAGGGTGCGGATGTGCGCGCCGTCAACGTCCGCATCGGTCATCATGATGACCTTGCCGTAACGGGCAGACTCTAGGTCAAAGGTGCGGCCCGAACCGGCACCAATCACCTGAATCAGCGCCGCGCACTCGGCGTTCGCGAGCACATCGGTCACCGAGGCACGCTGAGTGTTCAGGATCTTACCGCGAATCGGCAGCAGGGCTTGGTACGAGGAGGAACGAGCCAGACGCGCCGTACCCAGCGCCGAATCACCCTCCACAATGAACAGCTCGGAATGTTCGACGTTCGTCGAACGGCAATCCACCAGCTTAGTGGGCATGGATGAAGACTCCAGCGCGGTCTTGCGGCGCTGCGTCTCCTTGTGAATACGCGCGGAGATGCGGGTCTTCATCTCAGAGACGACCTTCTCGCACAGAGCCGTAGCCTGCGCCTTCTCCGCGCGGGCGGTCGATTCCAGGCGGGCCTTCAGGGCATCGCCCACCACCTTGGAGACAATCTGGCGAACCGCCGGGGTGCCCAGAATCTCCTTGGTCTGACCCTCAAACTGTGGCTCGGCCAGACGAACGGTCAGCACGGCGGTCAGGCCCGCGAGCACGTCGTCCTTCTCAATCTTGTCGTTACCCACCTTGTACTTGCGGGCGTTGTCGGCCAGATGCTTGCGCATCACGCGCAGCAGGCCCTGCTCAAAGCCCGCGGTGTGGGTACCGCCCTTGGGGGTGGCAATAATGTTCACGAAGCTGCGAATCGTGGTCTCGTAGCCGATGCCCCAGCGCAGGGCAACGTCCACCTCGCAATCACGTTCCACATCAGTCAGCTGCGAGCGGCCGTCCTCCCCCAGCACGGGCACGGTCTCGGTGAAGGTTCCGCTACCGCTGAAACGCCAGATGTCGGTGACGCGCTCGTCGTGCGCCAGGAACTCCACGAACTCGCTGATGCCGCCGTCGTACTGGAAGACCTCCTCGTGTGCCTCCAGTTCGCCGGGGGTGCCGGGCAGCCGGCGCTCATCGCGAATACAGATGCGCAGGCCCGGAATGAGGAACGCGGTCTGGCGCGCACGAGCCACCAGGTCCTCGTAGCTGAACTTGGCGTCGGGGGTAAAAATCTGCGGGTCAGCCCAGTAGCGCACGCGGGTGCCGGTCACACCGCGCTTCGCCTTACCCACAATCTGCAGGGCGTCGGTGCCCTCTGATGCGGGGGTGAACGGGTCATCGGGCTTGGGGGTACGGCCCGAATCGAAGTGGCCGGGAATACCGTGACGGAACGACATCTGGTAGGTCTTCGAACCGCGGTCCACCTGCACATCCAGGCGCGAAGACAGCGCGTTCACCACGGATGCGCCCACACCGTGCAGACCGCCGGAGGCGGTGTAGGAACCGCCGCCGAACTTACCGCCGGCGTGAAGCTTGGTGAAGACGACCTCCACACCGGATAGGCCGGTACGCGGCTCAATATCCGTGGGGATGCCTCGGCCGTCGTCGCGAACCTCCACCGAACCATCGCGGTAGAGAATCACCTGAATGGACTGGCCGAAGCCGGCGAGCGCCTCGTCCACCGAGTTGTCGATAATCTCCCAGAGGCAGTGCATGAGGCCGCGGGAATCGGTGGAGCCGATGTACATGCCCGGGCGTTTGCGGACTGCTTCAAGACCTTCCAGAACGGAGAGGTTGCGAGCGGTGTAGTTCGAGGACGCCACGGGATTCCTTTCGGGTGAATATGTCTGCGGTGGTGAACGCGCGCCGCACGCAGGGCGGAGTGAAGGCCCGGCTCACGTGCTACTAGGCAGAACGGATGCGGGGCACGACGCGTGTCGTGCCCCGCAGAGCGTTCAACGTTCGGAACTCTATTCTAGCGTGGCTTGGGGAAAAGGGTGGTCAGGACGGTCACCGATGGTGCCGTGCGTGGTTCCCACGTTCACCCCGCTAGTGTGCTTCGCCCGTGGCCTTCGAGGAGCTCTCGTGACGGTTCGTGACCATGATATTGGACTTGAAGTAGAACTCTTCGGGAAGCTCATTCGTGACCGGGCCGTGGGGGAACTCGCTGAGCTTCGGCACGAAGTACCAGTCCATCAGCTCGCCGCTGCTCTGCTTGAGCACGCGGCGTTCCCTCATGGCGTGGCGTACCTTGCGGCGCAGGCGGGGGCTGTCTTTCAGGGTGCTCGTGAAGACCCACGGAGTCTCGTAGCCCTCGGTGGCGGTGCCGAAGGTGATGCGCAGGTTGCCGTTCTCGTCGGCGTCCATCGTGAAGTCGCCGTCTGCGATATCGGTGAAGGCGAGCATCCAGCTGTGTCGGCGTTCGTAGCTTTCGCGGGTGGTCTGCAGTGCCGCAATGATGCGGTGGTCGACCAGCAGCTCAACCTTACGTTCGGTGATTTCGCCCAGACGAGCGTAGGAGCCGAAGGCGCGGTTCGCACCGCTACGGCGAGGCCACTTCGTCACCGCACCGTGCGGCACCTCCCCCGCAAAGGTGAAGGGGCCGGTAATGGTGCCGGGCAGACGCAGACGCTCAAACGGCGCAGTCGGCAGGAAGGTCGTCAGCAGTTGATCGGAGCTCACCGACTTACCCCAGCGCGCCATCTCAAAAATAGTCGGCTCGGGGCCCACCGGGTAGAGGCGCGGCATCTTGCGACCGAACTCGTCAAAGCCCTCAATAAACTCACCGTTGGAGCTGTACCCGGGCATGGTCGCACCGAGCGGGCGAGTCCACGAGCCCGAGTACGGCTTGGTCAGGTGCGGGTTCTCCACCGGCAGGATGCTGGTGCGAGCGCCCAGGTAGGCGGGCATACGGGACAGGTTACGCCAGGCGAACTTCGCGGCAACAGCCTCACGCCACCACATGGGGCGCTTGCCGGGGGTTTGGCCGCCCAGGCAGTGCATGAGGAGCCAAAAACCAGCCCAGCCGAGAGTACCGGCAACAATCACCCACAACACCACGCTCAGCACCAGCTGGAGGGTACCGGTCGCCCACATATTCGTGGCGATGATGCCCATCAACCCCGCCCAGGCCACCATGGCGTACGGGCCGAGCGTAATCATGGGGTCGACCACCTTGACGGCGGCGATAACACGGCGGTTGAGGCCGCGCCACACGTAGGAGTAGGACCAGAGGGCGACGGCAAGCATCAGCGCCATCAGCAAGAGAAGGATGAACATCGGTGCGTTCTCTTTCGCGGCAGGTTTTTCTACCGGGGTCGGTGGCAGCAGGCATCAGGCAGATGCTCCGTTGAAGTGCTTTTCAACAACAAAACTCGTCTGCCGAAGGTACCTTCAGCAGACGAGTCTCTTTGGTGTCACTAACCCTGAGGTAAAGCTTCTTTACCTATTGTGCCTTTAAGTGGTATTCGTATGGGGGATTTTGGCCGCGGTGTACGAATAAATCGCACTCGCCCCTCCGCCAGGCAGATACCCGACAGATGTCAGGCACAGCAAACAAGCTGTAACGCCCCGGTGACGGTTTTAGGCCAGAGCCGCAGCAATCTGCGGAATCAGCGCCTCAAAAGCACGCGCGCGGTGGCTAATCGAGTTCTTGATCTCGGCGGGAATCTGCGCGCAGGACTGGCCGGCGTACTTGCCCTCGTAGAGGGCGTTCTCGCCGTTGAGCTCCACGGGGCGCAGAATCGGGTCGTAGCCAAAGCCACCCTCCCCCGCCGGTGCGGTCAGCAACTCGCCGGGTAGCTCGCCGTATTCAACCGCCTCGAAGCCGTCCGGGGAGGCCACCGAGGCCGCGCAGCAGAACTTCGCGCCGCGGTGCTCCGGAGCGATATCGCTCAGCTGAGCCAGCAGCAGGTTCAGGTTCGCGGTGTCATCGCCGTGGCGGCCGGCCCAGCGGGCCGAGAAGATGCCGGGGGCGCCGCCGAGCACGTCCACGGACAGGCCCGAGTCGTCGGCAATAGCAATCAGGCCGGTTGCCCGGGCGACCGCGCGAGCCTTGAGCAGGGAGTTCTCAGCAAAGGTCACACCGGTCTCAGGAACATCGGGTGCGTTCACGCTGGCTGCATCCACGACCTGGGTGTCAACGTCCAGGCCGTCGATGTGGCCGCGCAGAATCTCGCGCAGCTCCTTGAGCTTGCCCTTGTTGTGGCTTGCCAGAACAATCTTTGCTTCTGCCATGGTTTCTCCTTTGCAACAGGTGCACACGGTGCGGGGTGGGGCGCCGTGCGGGTTAGTCGTTCTTCAGGGCCTCGCGCTGAATCTGGGCCAGCTCTGCGGTGCCCTCCAGGGCCAGGTCGAGCAGGCTGTTGAGCTCTTCGCGGTCGAAGGGGGCGCCCTCGGCGGTGCCCTGAACCTCCACGAACTTGCCGCTACCGGTGACGACCACGTTCATGTCGGTCTCTGCGCGCACGTCCTCGGTGTAGGGCAGGTCAAGCATGGGGGTGCCGTCGATGATGCCCACCGAAATCGCGGACACCGAATCAATCAGCGGGTTCGCCTTGGCGGAGATAATCTTCTGCTCCTTCGCCCAGGCGATAGCGTCGGCCAGGGCCACGTACGCGCCGGTAATCGAGGCGGTGCGGGTACCGCCGTCAGCCTGCAGCACGTCACAGTCGAGCACAATGGTGTTCTCGCCCAGCTCCTCCATGTTGATAACCGCGCGCAGGGAGCGGCCAATCAGACGGGAAATCTCGTGGGTGCGGCCACCCACGCGGCCCTTCAGCGACTCGCGCGAAGAACGGGTGTTGGTGGCGCGCGGCAGCATGGCGTACTCGGCGGTCACCCAGCCCTTGCCCTCGCCCTTGAGCCAGCGCGGCACGCCCTCGGTGAAGGATGCGGTGCACAGCACGCGGGTGTTTCCGAACTCGATGAGGGCGGAACCCTCGGCGTTGCGGGACCAGCCGCGGGTAATGGTGATGGGGCGCAGTTCGTTGAGGGCGCGGCCGTCGTCGCGGGTCACAGTCATGGGTTCTCCTTGGGTCGGTCGGTCTGTTGTGCTTATAACCTGGTCGGGTTGAATGTGGTTTGCGCTAGTCCAGCTAGGGTTTAGGGAGGGCAATGGCAGCCTTCAGTGGCGGGTCCAGCACCTCCACCACGTTCAGCGTGGAGGTCACCGGATGCGCCGGCGTGGGGCGCGGGTAGATACGGTAGCTTGCGGCCATTTCGGCAACGCCCACGGGACCGGAGAAGGCGCTACGTGCTTCGGCGCGGGCGATATCAGGGTCGTTCCATACGGGCAGGTGGGTCAGCAGCAGGTTGCGTACGCCCGCCTCCTTGGCGGCCTGCCCGGCGCGCTTGCCGGTCAGGTGGATACCGCGCAGGGCGTCGTCGCGACCCTCCTGGTAGGCGGCCTCGCACAGGAACAGGTCGGCGCCGCGCGCGGCCTTAACCAGGCCCTCGCACAGGTCGGTATCACCCGAGTAGGCGAAAATCGTGTGGCCCTCGCGGTCGTTGCAGGTGATGCGCAGGGCGTAGGGATCCTTCGAGGGGTGCACCACGCGGAAGGGTTCCACGCGGAACGGGCCAATCTGCACGGGCTCGCCCTCGGTCCAAGTGTGGTACTCGAACTCGGTGCTCATGCCCGGGTCGGGGTCCAGGCCGTGGGTCGCCGAAAGGTACTCGTTAATGGCGGCCGGGCCGTAGAGCGGAATACGTCCCTTGGGCCAGCCGCGCGGATCCCACTTGACGGCCACGTGCAGACCGGACAGGTCGATGCAATGGTCCGGGTGCAGGTGCGAGATGAGAATCGCGTCGATATCACTCAGGTCGATATGGCGCTGCAGCATGCCGAGGGAGCCGTTGCCCATGTCCACGATGACGCGCCAGGTGCGGCCGGCGAAGTCGGTCGCGGTGAGCATGTAGCAGCTGGCCGGCGAGACGGGGCCGGGGAAGGAACCGGTACAACCGATAATCGTTAGGCGCATGCGGGACCTTCCTGCGTCGCCGCGGCCTCTTCGGCCTCGGCGACGTCTTCGTCCAGGGTGATGTTGCGGTGTGCGGCCAGCATCTCGGGGGTGATGGTGGCAAAAGAGCCGGTCGGGAAACGCTCGGCCACGGATCTGGTGTGACGTACGTTCGTGACCTCGGGGCCGAGGAAGCGGCGCGCCAGCTGCGAGAACGTCTCAGATTCGCCGGTGGCGAGGAACTCGTGGTGCGGGTGCTCCTCGGGAACCGGGCTCTCGATGGCGTGGTTGAGCAGTTCGCGGTATACATCCTTGGCGGTCTCATCCGCGGAGGAAACAAGGGTGACGTCCTCGCCCATGATGTAGGAAATCACGCCGGCCAGCAACGGGTAGTGGGTGCATCCGAGCACGAGCGTGTCGACCCCGGCATCCTTGAGGGGCTGCAGGTACTCGCGAGCGGTCTCCAGCAGTTCGGGGCCGGAGGTAATGCCCTTCTCCACAAACTCCACGAAGCGCGGGCAGGCCACCGAGTACACCTGAAGGTGGGGGGTAATCGCGAAGGTGTCCTCGTAGGCGCGGGAGGTGACGGTCGCCTCCGTCGCAATCACGCCGATCTTGCGGTTGCGGGTCGCGGCAAGCGCGCGGCGGGCGGCGGGCTGAATCACCTCGATGACGGGGATGCCGTACTGGCGGGTGTAACGTTCGCGGGCGTCGCGCAGCACGGCAGCGGATGCGGTGTTGCAGGCGATGACGAGCATCTTCACGCCGGAGTCGACGAGCTCGTCCATGATGCGCAGTGCGTTGGCGCGCACCTCTGCAATTTTGAGGGGGCCGTAGGGGCCGTGCGCGGTGTCGCCGACGTAGATGATGCGTTCGTGGGGCAGCTGATCCATGATGGCGCGGGCCACGGTAAGGCCGCCTACGCCGGAGTCGAAGACGCCGATGGGTGCCGCGGCGGTGGGGGCTACGGGTTCGGGGCTTCCCCAGGGGGTGCGGGCACGGTAGGGATTGGTTGCGTCGATGCTATCACTCATGGGTCACCTACACTTCAGTATCGGTCGTTTCCTCGTTCTATGCTAACCCGCGTTCGGGGTGGTTTCTTCCCGGGAGGGGGTTAGATGAGTCCAGAACCACCATTATGAGACGGTCTGTGACGGCGGTGCGAGGGGGCAAACGAAAAATCCGTTCAGTGGGCGGTGTTCTATCGCACGTCGACGGGCAATATTACTGCGCACGCGTGCACCTTATGAACCGAGAAGAGGCCTCTACTCCTCTTCGTCCAGGCCCTCAATCATCGCAAGCATGAGCGAATCCTGCACCCACGAGATGAAGTTGTACACCATCGCCATATACTCCTCATTGTTAGTGACCTGCGAGGCGTCGGTGATGGTGCCGATCTCGTCGGCGCGTTCTTCATCGATAATCTGCAGGCGGTCGGCGAGCACCAGGCGAATATCGCCGAGGGCAGCGGCCCAGGCGCGGGCGTGCTCCTCGTTCAGGCGCAGGTCGCTCGACTCAATGTCGAAGGCGAGCATCGCCAGGTTGGCGCGCTTGGTTTCGCGCAAATCGCGTTCGGTGTAGCGACGGTACTCGGCCGCACTTTCCTCGTCGCTGCTGGCGACGGGGAGCAGGCGAGCCACGGCGCTGTCCTCGGGAATCGTGGGGTTCTCGGTGATGCCGACCAGCGCCTCGAGCGGGTCGACGGTACTGCCGTCGGCGGCGGTGTCGGAGGGTCGTAGCAGGGCGCGCACATCCTCGGCGAGTTCTCGGATGAGCTCGCGCTCGGGCTGTTCAAATCGTGCGGTGTAGCCGCCGGGGGTGCGTCGGAAGGGGCGTGCCATTAGTTCTCCACTTTCTCGAAGGTGGCCAGCAGACCCCAGGCGTGCATGGCCTGGGTGTGCTTTTCGGCGTCCTCGCGGGGCCCGGTGAAGACGATGGCCTTGCCGTTGTGGTGCACCTGCAGCATGAGCTCCTCGGCGCGGGCGCGGGAGTAGCCGAAGTGGCTGCGGAAGACGTATGCCACGTAGGTCATGAGGTTGACGGGGTCGTTCCAGACGATGACGTTCCAGGGGGTATCAGCGGCGAGGATGTTCTCGAGCTCGGTGGTCAGGTCGGTGTCGCCTTCGGTGAGGGTTCCGCTGGAGAGGGTCACGACTGCGTTATTCATGGGGGTCCTTCGGGGTCCGGTCTGATGGATTCCGGAGTTCGTGGGGCCGGATTGTTGGGAACCGAGCCTCGCCACTTCGTGCAGCGTGGCGGCGGCTCGCGGCCGGTGTGTGTGCGGGGGCCGAATCTCTTTCGATTATACGGCCGGACGCGCCGGGCGGCGGGCAGAGTGCCTGTACTTTTTCATACTACACTACTTATAGTCAATAGTACTTTATGTAGTGATTGACACGCCGTCACAACAAGAAAAACGCCCGCTCCCCCCTCTACAATTAGACACATGACTACTACTTCGCTTCTCACCGATCACTACGAGCTGACCATGCTTCAGGCAGCTCTCGCCTCCGGAGCCGCCCATCGCAAGTGCACCTTCGAGGTCTTCACCCGCCGCCTTCCCGCGGGCCGCCGCTACGGCGTGCTCGCCGGCACCGGCCGCTTCCTCGAGGGACTCTCCGAGTTCCGCTTCACCGACGAAGAGCTCTCGTTCCTCTCCTCCCGCAACGTCGTCAACAAGGAGACCCTCTCCTTCCTGGAGTCCTTCCGCTTCAGCGGCAACATCCGCGGCTACGCCGAGGGTGAGGCGTTCTTCCCCCACTCCCCCGTCATGCAGGTCGAGTCCACCTTCGCCGAGGCGTGCATCCTCGAAACCTACCTGCTGTCCATCCTGAACTTTGACTCCGCCGTGGCCAGCGCCGCCTCGCGCATGACCGCCGCCGCCGGCAACCGCCCCTGCCTCGAAATGGGTTCGCGCCGCGCCCACGAGCGCGCCGCCGTCTCCGCAGCCCGCGCCGCCGTCATCGCTGGCTTCGCCGGCACCTCTAACCTGGAGGCGGGCCGCTCCTACGGCCTGCACACCATCGGCACCAGCGCCCACGCCTTCACCCTGCTGCACGACAACGAGCGCGAAGCCTTCGAAGCGCAGCTGCGTTCCCTCGGCGCCCGCACGACCCTGCTGGTCGACACCTACGACGTGGACAACGCCGTGCGCCTGGGCGTGGAACTGGCCGGCGAGGAGCTCGGCGGCGTTCGCCTGGACTCGGGTGACCTGGTCACCACCGCCGCCCACGTGCGCGAACTGCTCGATTCGCTGGGTAACACCAATACGAAGATTACAGTGACCAGCGACCTGGACGAATACGCCATCGCCTCGCTGGCCGCCGCCCCCGTGGACTCCTACGGCGTGGGTACCCGCCTGGTGACCGGTTCGGGCGCGCCGACCTCCTCCATGGTGTACAAGGTCGTGGCCCGCGAGAACTCCGCGGGCGAGATGCAGCCGGTCGCGAAGGCCTCGGCCGGTAAGGCCTCGGTGGGTGGCGCCAAGCTCGCGGCCCGCCGCCTGAACAGCATGGGCATCGCAACGGCCGAGGTTCTGGGAACCCACGAAGACCCGGCCCTGCACGAGGACACCCGCCCCCTGCTCGTGGACTTCGTTCGCGAGGGCGAGCTGTTGCCCGGCTTCACCGGTGAGGAGGGCGTGCGCCGCGCAACCGCCCGCCACGCCGCGTCCCTGGCCGAGCTGCCCGAGGCCGCTCGTCGCCTCTCCGAGGGCGAGCCGGTTATCCCGACCGAATTCATCTAAAACTCCCCCACGGTGCCCGCCCCGCGAGCCGCCGCGATACCCCTCAAGGACGGGGTGCATCCGGCGCAATCACGCGGGGCGGCGCGCCATACTTCTACCCGTGACCGTATAGGAACGGCTTGATAAGGACGGCTATGTCTAAGGCATTGATTATTGTGGACGTGCAGAACGACTTCTGCGAGGGCGGTTCCCTGGCGACCGCGCGCGGCGCCGAGGTGGCTTCGCTCATTAGCGAGTTCGTGGAGAACAACCACCACCGCTACGACGCAATCGTGGCCACCCAGGATTGGCACATCGATCCGGGTTCGCACTTCTCCGACACCCCTGACTTCGTGGACTCCTGGCCCGTGCACTGCGTGGCCAAGAGCAAGGGTGCGCAGATTCACGAGAACCTGGACACCGACTACATTGAGGCGTACTTCCGTAAGGGCCGCTACGAGGCCGCATACTCGGGTTTCGAGGGTCTGCTGGCCCCCGAGGACGAGGTGGCCACCGGCGAGCACGAGCCGGGCGCAGACGCTTCCGAGGACGGCCCGCAGACTCCCCTGTCGGAGTGGCTGGATGAGCGCGGCATCGAGTACGTCGACGTCGTAGGTATCGCTACCGATTACTGTGTGTCGGCCACCGCGCGCGATGCGGTCGACGCCGGCTACGAGACCCGCGTTCTGGTTGACCTGACCGCGCCGGTGCACGAGGACAAGCTCGACGAAACCGCCGAGGCGCTGGAAGCCGACGGCGTGGAGGTCGTAGAGGTCCTCTAGCCTCAACGCAACTCGCGCAACGATAGGGCGGGCACCCCGAGAGTACTCGGGATGCCCGCCCTATCGCGTCTACGCGAACAAATATTACGGGCACGTGAAAAGCCCCGCGAGCGTATACACACCCGCGGGGCTTCGCTTCATAAATTGCGGTCGACAGCAGCTAACTCACAGCGCGATTCGGCAGCAACAGATTATTGCCCGGTCTGGCAAAGGTACACAGATACTTCGCCTTCGTGCGAATAGGTTGCCCCGCTAAACGCCTCGCTGGAAGTGACGTTATTGGAGTTGGAGATTTCACCCTCCATCACCTGCGGCGCCAGGTAGGAACCACCCGCACCACCAGAGCCAGCCAGCTGCACATAGCTGATGCTCTGACGAACACCCTTAGGGTTGTTATTCCACTTCTGAGCAATCGTAATGGATGATTGCGAGAGCGCAGCGCCCGAACCACCGCCGCCATAACCGCCGCCGCCACCGCCGGAGACGATAATCTGCGCACCATTAAAGAAGGGGGCTACTCCGTAGTAAGGGATCTCTTCTCGAGTTCCATCGGGGAATTCAAGAACTTCGACGTCCTCCTGCCGAAACTCTGCTTTATTATCATCCAGCTGGTAGCTCACCGACATCACTCCGTCACCGCCCTCACCGTACAGGCCGTTAGTGCCAGGATTACCTGCAGTCGAGGAGCTATAGAGCACCTGCTTATTCTGACTATCAAAGCTAAAGATGCTGTTGGGAGTACCGGTCATCACGGTCGGCTTAGCGCCGCCGGCACCACCAATGCCTCCGCCGCCACCTTTACCGCCTTCAACAGTCAGTTCAAGGCTCAAATCCTGAGCATAGTATTCGTGGCCTTCGGTGGCGTCACCGCCACGAGCCCCGCCAGCAACGCCAGCTGCACTGTATACGGGCGCGTGGGTCGGATGTTCAGGGCCGGTCATGCGAACATCCACAATACCGGGAAAATGAGGGTCATTAGGCTTTACAGTGTACGATTTTCCAACAACGGACACGCCGCCGCCGCCACCGGCAACGGCAATGACCTCGCCGTCAATCAGTAGTGCCGATGAGCCACCACCCGAGCATCCATAGACTTCGTCCATGGGTAGTGGCTGGGGGGTCGGACCATAAGTCCATTGACCAGCCCAGACCCAACGCTCACCCACTTTATCCATAACATCGTTAGGGATTCTCACCTTAGGAGTCGAGCCTCCGTCGCCGAATCCGTACCCACCCTTCACCGGACCGGTACGGTACCCTTCACCGTTGGGGTAGAACTGAGGGCCAAAGCTACCTCCACCCCCAGCAATAATTTTGACGGTCTGGTGGGGTTTCACTTCAACGATTCCGCTGACCTTGGCGCCGGATCCTCCGTCCAGTCCCTTCTCGTATCTTCCACCTGCGCCTCCGGTCAGCTCAAAACGTAGCTTATGGGTACCTGCTGGAATAGTGAATTCTTCTTCAACGCGTTCATAATTGCTCATACCCCGAGCAGAGACAAATGCGTTCTCAGCAAACGTACAGTCCAGGGACGAGGCAAAAACCGGCACTACTGAAGAAGCCGCGATCACGGGGGTTGCCCAGGCGACACCCTTCACGACCTTACGACGAGAAATATGAGACATCACTGTCCTTCAAAGGTTGGTGCAATCACTCCCCTGGCACGCTATCGGGGTGCGCGCTATTGCGAGGTTGGTTGCATGGTGTTTCTTAAAGTTTTGATGGCTCAGCATAGACCTACATGCTGCGCATCATTGGAAAGTCCCCTGAACTCGGCGACCATGCCGTGTGTTCTAAAGACCTTTCCCTACTAGGCTACACGTTCCGTCTCCGTGCTGCCATGATTATGGCGCCTCAGACCCAACACTCTGCATTTTATGCACGCAGAAGCCCCGCGAGCGCATATGCACCCGCGGGGCTTTGCTCTCTACGGTTTAGCGTCGGCCCACGAACCAGTCCGACAGCTTATCGAGACGCGCCTGAATCTGCTCAGCAGATGCCTGCGCCACCGCCGGGCCGCCACAAATCTTACGCAGCTCGTTGTGAATCACGCCGTGCGGCTTGCCCGAACGAATCGACCACGCCGCCACGTTCTTCGCCAGCTTGTTGCGCAGCGCCTTCAGCTGGCGATGATCCACCACCGAAGGCACCGCGGTTGCCGGGCGACGAGCCGCGTGCTCACGCTGATGCGCGCGCAGTAGCGTGCCCACCTGCTCGGCGTCCAGCAGGCCCGGAATACCCAAGAAGTCCTGTTCCTCCTCGCTGCCCACGGCGAGGTTGCCGGAGGCGAACTCGGCGCCGTCGAACAGCACGCCGTGGAAGGACGCCTCGGAGCCGAGCGCCTCGAACTTGCCGCGGGCCAGCTGCTCGGAGGCGCGTTCCTCGCGGTTCGCTTCCTCAATCAGGTGGTCGTCCAGGCCCTCGACCATGGGGTCGATTTCCTGGGGTGCGCCGCGGTCGAGGGCGTGGTCGCGCTCGACCTCCATATCGTTGGCCAGCATCATCAGCTGCGGCACCGAGGGCAGGAACACGGATGCGGTTTCGCCGCGCTTGCGGGCACGCACGAAACGACCGATAGCCTGCGCGAAGAACAGCGGGGTGCTGGTGCTGGTGGCGTACACGCCCACGGCGAGGCGGGGCACATCCACGCCTTCGGACACCATGCGCACGGCGACCATCCAGCGCTGCGTGCCCTCGCGGAACTCGTCGATCTTGGCGGAGGCTTCGCGGTCGTCCGAGAGGATCACGGTGGGATATTCGCCGGTAATCTTCTGCAGCTGCTCAGCGTAGGCTTTGGCGTCCGCGTGGTCGGTGGCGATGACGAGCGCGCCGGCGTCGGGCACGGTGCGGCGCACCTCGGTTAGACGCTTGTCGGCGGCGGCGAGCACGGTCGGAATCCATTCGCCGTTGGGGTCCAGGGCGGTGCGCCATGCCTGGGAGGTGATGTCCTTGGTGAAGCCCTCGCCCAGGTTCGCCGCCATTTCTTCGCCCGCGGAGGTGCGCCAACGCATCTGACCCGAGTACGCCATGAAGATGACCGGGCGCACCACGTGATCCTTGAGCGCCGGGCCGTAGCCGTAGGAGTAGTCCGCCTTGGAGCGGCGGATACCGTCGTTGTCGACCTCGTAAGTGACGAACGGAATCGGGGAGGTATCGGAACGGAACGGGGTGCCGGTCAGCGCCACGCGGCGGGTCGCGTCGTCGAAGGCCTCGCGCAGGCCGTCACCCCATGAGAGGGAGTCTCCGGCGTGGTGAATCTCGTCAAAAATAACGAGGGTTTTCGTCGCCTCGGTGTTGCGCGCGTGCAGCTGCGGCTTATTCGCCACCTGCGCGTAGGTCAGCGCCACGCCCTTGTAGTGGCGGCTGATGGTCACGTCCGCGTTCTTAAAGTTCGGGTCAATCGGAATACCGACCTTCGCGGCGGCGTCCGCCCACTGCTTCTTCAGGTGGTCGGTCGGCGCCACAACGATGAGCTGGCGCACCGTGCCGCGGTTGAAGAGTTCCTTGGCGAGGGTGAGCGCGAAGGTGGTTTTACCCGCGCCGGGGGTTGCCACGGCCATGAAGTCGCGGGGGTTCTTTTCGAAGTACTTCTGCATGGCCTCGGCCTGCCAGGCTCGCAGGTGCACCGAGGTGCCCCAGGGGGCGCGGTCGGGGTATGCCGGGGAGAGCTTCGGCTTCACCATGCTGTCAAATAGCGTGGGTTCCTCTGGTGCTGCGCTCATTCTCTCCTTCTTCCTCGTCTGCCTCTGCCGGCCCGTTCTGAGCCTGTTATAAAACCGGTTTCCGGGCACAGCGAGGTTAAATTCTAGCACCACCGCCGCGGGTTGGGCCGGGCTGTGGTGCAAGAATTTGGTGCTCGTCAGCAAAGTCTCATGGGGTGTTTTGCCGCTGAGCTTTACTGCTGAGGCGTGTTATTCAGATGTATTCACTCGGGTTTACCCAGGCGTATTGTCTGAGTCGTATTATCTGGTTGTATTATTCGCCGAAGCCGTTATCGCCGTCGTTGCCGGGTGCCAGGCCCTCGTAAATCTCCTTGCACTGCGGGCAGACGGGGAACTTCTGCGGGTCGCGACCCGGAACCCACATCTTGCCGCAGAGCGCACGCACCGGCTCACCGGTCAGCGCCGACTCTAGAATCTTCTCCTTGCGCACGTAGTGGGAGAAACGCTCGTGGTCGCCCGGCTCGGATAGCTGGGTTTCCTCGCGCTCCAGCAGTGCCGTGCCGCCGGCCGTTCCGGGGCCGAACGGATCTTCAATACCTTCAATAGAGCTCATTCTTCTCTCCTTGGTGTTTTAAGTTCTTGCGAGCGCGGTCACCCCGCGGCTCCTAGCTCGTGCATGCCTCTCTCCATTCTAGTGGCTCATAGCAAACCCGCGGCCCGCAACCGTGACGATTGCGGGCCGCGGGCTCTGCGCCGGGCGCCGTGAGGGACGCGCGGCGAACCAGCACGGCGTCAGCTGCCGGGCGCTAGTTCACGCTGAATCGCGCCACGCGTTCCAGCATGCGGGGGCTCATCCGGTCGAAACGGCGGCCGCCCCAGACGACGCCTCCGACCAGCAGGCCCGCGCCGATCATCAGCTGCAGTACGCCTCCGATGACCAGCGTCAGCAGGTTCTGCGTGAGGAAAACGTACACGATCACGGAGATGCCACCGGGCAGGGCGCTGAGCATCACCACGGCCATTGAAAGCATGAGGAGCAGCTGCTTGCCCATGCCCTCGTTATTCTTCGGGTTCTTGAACGGGTTAGCACCGGGAGGCGCCACGGGCGGACTAATGAAGGTATCCAGCACACAGCCCATGCCTGCCGCCGCCGCGAACACGCCCAGCTGGTGCATCAGCACGATGGGGAAGAGTTCCAGGTGCCCGTTCACCGCAGAGGCCACCAGCACCATCAGCACCACAATCGGAACAACGAGAATACTGTAGCCCCACAGACGACCGATTCGGTCATCGAGACCTCGCAGCGGGGAGAGCACGTGCAGGCTAAAGGCCGTGTTGTCGTAGGAAACGAGGTAGCACATGTAGTAGCCGGTGAAGACGGTGCAGAAGTAGATCCAGAATCCGAAGAGCTGCATCACGCCGCTATTGACGACTTGTGTAGCCTGCTCGGGGTTGGGGCCGAAGCCAATCTCCCCATGGATGCTCCCGCCCGTGGCCGACATGAAGAGGGGGAAGCCAACCGCCAGGAGCAGGTACATCATGACCGTGGTAACCGTCAGCATCTGCAGGCGGTTGTCCTTGAGCAGCGAGTGTAGGGTGCGGGCCGCCACCGCGCCGCGCGGGGTTGCGGGGAACCGAGCGAACAGACCCAGGTCGCCCGCGGCGACTTCGGCTGCGCTCGCACGGTGGGCGCTACCGCCAACGTTCGCCATGGAGCGCGCGAGGTTCTTACCCCACAGCCACCAGCCGCCGGCCAGGTAGCCGAGGGTCAGCACCAGACAGCCGAGGGCCGCGGGAACGTTACCCGCCGCGAGCCAGTAGGGTACGGCGTAGGCCGCGCCGAAGGGAGTCACGCCCAGCCACGGCAGGAACGGGAATAACGCATCCCAGTGCCTCATCAGGTAGGTTGCGGTACCGCCGGAGATAAAGCCCATGCTCATCATGAGCACCGCAGCCACAATCATCAGCACGTTGGCGACGCGCGGGTTTGCGCTCAGCATGATGCCCAGGCGGTTGGCCAGGCGTGCCCACACCATGAGGTTGGCCAGGCCCAGTACCGCGCAAACCAGGTACACGATCAGCAGGAGCGGCTGGGAACCGTACGCGATGAGGCCCAGGAGCACGGCTAGCACGGAGGCAACGCCGGGGATGCCCACGAACCCGCCGAGGAACTGTCCCTTCTGCAGGGTGGCGGGCTCGATGGGGAAGAGCACGAATCGGCTCTCGTCCAGGGTGCCGTCCAGGCCGCTGAAGAAGATGGGGACGATGGCCCAGCCGATGGCGAGCACCGAGCCGGCCAGTAGCGCGATGAGCGGACCGGTTTCGGGCGCCTCAAAGGCCGCCGCCAGGTACCCGACGGCGAGACCAGCCAGCAGGATGACCGCGTAGACGGCGGCGATGACCAGACCGATAACCGCCCAGACGCTACGGCGGAAGGAGGCCTGCACGTACTTCCACTTTAGTGAGACGAGGTGCCCAACCATGACAATCCTTCCGAGGAGGTGCGGCCACCGACCAGCTGCACGAATCGTTCTTCAAGGCTCGTGCCGGCACGTACTTCGTCGACGGTTCCGGCGGCAAGGATTCGGCCCGAGTCCATAATCGCCACATGATCGCACAGGCGCTGCACGAGGTCCATGACGTGTGAGGAGATGACGACGGTGCCGCCGGATGCGACAAAGCCGCGCAGGATGTCCTGAATATTGGCCGCGGAAACCGGGTCGACCGCCTCGAAGGGCTCATCCAGGATCAGCACGGAGGGCGCGTGGATGAGCGCCGCGGCGAGCGCAATCTTCTTGGTCATACCGGCGGAATAGTCGGCGACGGCGCGACCGGCCGCGTCGGCCAGGTCCATGGCGGCCAGCAGGTCCTTGACGCGGGAGGCAACGGTTTCCTTATCGATTCCGTGCAGGTAGCCGGAGTAGGTGATGAGCTGCTCGCCGGTAAGTTTGTCGAAGAGGTGCACGCCGTCGGGCAGCACACCCAGGTGCGCCTTAGCCTTGAGCGGTTCGGCCCACATGTCAATACCGCGAATCAGCGCGGTACCCTCGGTAGGCTGAAGCATGCCGGTAACCATGGAAATGGTCGTGGTTTTACCCGCGCCGTTGCGGCCGACCAGCCCGTAGAACGAGCCGGAGGGAATCGTCAGGTTAATGCGATCCACCGCGACCTTGTCGTCGAAGAGCTTGGCGAGTCCCCGAATCTCGACGGCGGCTCCGGTCTGCGACGGTGCTTGGGGAGGCGCCACGGGAAATTGCGCGGGGGCCGGCTGGAACTGCGGGGGTTGCTGACCCGGCTGAGCATAGGCCGGCTGAGCGTAGGCGGCTTGTTCGGGTTGCTGGGCTACCGGCTGTTCGGGTTGAGCTGAGCTAGGTTGAACCGGGGTAGGCTGAGCTGGGCTCTGCGCTGCACCGTTCTGCGGCGTTCCGTGCTGCGGGTCGTGGGGCGGGGTGTTCACCGGATCCTGGGGCATCGTTGGTTCCTTACGCGTGAGAGTAACGGGTCATGCTCTCACCCTATCACCCCCCCCATTAGCCAAAATACCTTTTTCTGAAAGATGCTCAAAAAAATGTCTTCTGTCCGCAGTCCGAGCGTTTGGGGCCATTCTCAGAGAGGCTATCCGCAGAGCATCCCAAAGACGAAGATGCCGTACCCTACCCTGCCGGTGCGTTACGCACGCAAACGGGCCGCCACCCCGCCGACACTACAGGTCGACGAGGCGGCGGCCCGCCTATTGCACACCATTCCGTACGATTCTCCGATGGGTCCCCCCTCCGGAGGTTGCCCCGGCCGCGCCGGGGAGCCTCTTTAGAACAGCGCCATGGTCAGCGCGGCACGCGCCTTCACCGTGCGCGGGTCCGAGGCACCGACCACGTCGAAGAGCTGCACGAGGCGCTCGCGCACGCGCTTCTTATCGTCGGGGCCAACCGCACTGAACAGGCGCAGCAGGCGGTTGTAGGCATCCTCCACGTGGCCGCCCACCAGATCCAGGTCGGCCACGTTAAAGGCCGCCTCAATATTCAGCGGGTCGGATGCGGCGGCGGCGCGTTCGGTGGCCAGATCCAGGTCCTTCACGCGGGCCAGCAGCTCCACCTGCTCGAGGCCGAGTTTCGCCTCCTTATCGCCGGGATTCTCGGCGATGGCCTTGCGGTAGGCCTCACGGGCGGCGGGCAGGTCGCCGCGATCCAGAGCGGCCACGGCCTCAGCGTGCAGGGGCGGCAGGGGCTTTTCGTCCTCGGGGACGGCGGGGTCAAAACCGCCGGGAAGCTGGTACTGGGCGGCGAGCTGCAGAACCTGTGAGAGCACATCGGCCAGGTCCTCGGCGCTGACGGGGCCGGTGTAGATCGGGGCGGGTCGCCCACCCAGCACGGCCACGCCGGCGGGTACGCCGCTCACGCCGAAGGCCTGCGCGGCCTCGGGCAGTTTGGTGATGTCCACGGCGGCGCAAATCATGGATCCGGCGGCGGAGTCCACAAGCTTCTGCACGCCCTCGAGCATCTGCAGTGAGGACGGTGAATGGGGCGCGTAGAGCGCGAAAATCACGGCGCCCTGGCTGGAGAGCTGCACGAACTTCTGGAACTCCTCGGGGGTGTTCACGTCGTAGCGCCAGGTGGGGGCGGCGGGGGTCTGCTCGCCACCCTGTTCGCCAGCAGACTGTGCCGCGTTGGGGTTCAGCTCCACGGCGTTGCGCACCGAGGCGGGGATGTTCGCCTCGGCCGGCGCAGCCTGCGCCCCACCCCGTGCGGCGTTGTTCTGCCCGCGGTCTGCCGGGTCAAAGATAATGCTCATCCTGCGTTCCTTCCGTTCACGTTGTTCGGCGTTTCCCGCCATTCAACTTCTCGTGCCGCGCGCACGTCGTTCACGACGGCTTTGAGCCCGGACGTTCTCGCGCGATAGCCCAAATCTGCTACGGCTCTTCTCTCCATTATCTCCGGTTCGGCTCGCCCGGGGGCAATAACTCCCGCCCCTTAGCTCTCAGCACATCCGAACCGATGGGGCGTGGTTGGTGCAACCGAACTCTCGCGGGTCGGCCCCGTCGCGGTGGGCACAACCATCGCGACCGTGAGCCGGTAGAATGGCAGAGTAGAGAAACGCCGCAGACATACGCGACGTCGCAACGCACGAACCTCCGATTCCCTTGAAAAGGACCCGTATGAGCAATCAGAAGCACCCCTCCGGCGATGGCGGGGACCAGCACTCCGAGGAACACCACAAGAAGGAATCGCTCGCCGATCAGCTGACGGGTACCCTCACCGATTTGACCGAGAGCATCAGCCAGGTGCGCTCCAACCGCCGACGCGCATCTATGCCCCCGACCGACACCCTACCCGTGGTGTCGGCGGCCGGTAGCGATACTCCCCCGCCGCCGAAGGTCCTCGGTAACGGCAAGACCTCCATGATGCACAACCCCGTCGCGTTCGGCTTCCTCATGACCGTCGGTGTGGGTCTGGCCCTGCTGGCCTACTACATCTTCAATAACGTGGGTGCCCTGGTGGGCTGGGTGACCGGCGCTATTTTCATTGCGCTGGGTCTGGACCCGATTGTGCGTCGCCTGGAGGCTTGGGGCATTAAGCGCAACATCGGTGTGATCGTGGTTCTCGCCGGTTTTGCCGGTGCCGTTGCCGCCCTGGTGATGAGCATCGGCCCGATTATTAGCGAGCAGGCCTCCAAGTTTGTGCAGTATGCCCCGAATATTTACCAAAACACTATCGATTCTGATTGGTACCACGAGCTCGATCAGCGCTTTAACATCAGCAGCTGGGTGAATGAGAACGTCCCCAAGTTCCTGGAGTCAACGTTCTCTTCCTCGCAGGTCAATAGCTTTATGTCGAGCCTGTTGTCTGCCGGTTCTACCCTGGCGCAGAGCGTGACCGGCGTAATTATTGTTCTGTTCCTGTCCCTGTACTTCCTCACCTCGATGAACACCATCAAGGCCTGGGGTGTGCGTCTGGCGCCGGGTTCCAAGCGCGCCCGCGTCAAGTACATCACCGATAAGATCACCGACTCGGTGGGTAACTACGTGATGGGCCAGGCTATGGTGGCCATCTGCAACGCCCTTTTCGCATTCTTCGCCATGCTCTTCCTGGGGTTCAGCTTCCCCCAGTTGATGGCCATCGTCATCCTAATTCTGGCGTTCATCCCGCTGGTTGGCGGCGTGGTGGCGCTGATTCTGACCTCGCTGATTCTGCTGACCCAGGGCTGGAGCATGGCGCTGTGGTTTGCGGTGGCGTACTTCCTGTACTTGCAGGTGGAGGCGTACCTGATTTCTCCGCGTATTATGGCTCGCGCTGTGTCGGTCCCTGCCGGTGTTGCGATTATTTCGGTGGCTGCCGGTGGCGCGCTCTGGGGCGTGCTGGGCGCACTGATTGCTATTCCGGCGGCGGCTTCCATGCTGATTCTGGTGCGTGAGGTGTTCATTCCTCGCCAAGACCAGTTATAGTCACCTCCCAGCTGTAGTCACCTCCAGCTGTAAACAGCTGTAGGTTCTCTACGCGCTCGTTCTTCTTCCTGCGGGCAACTATCTCGTATAGATATGAAGGCGGCGGCTTTGGATGTTCTATCCAAAGCCGCCGCCTTTACGTTTCTGTGCTGAACCTTTAGAGCTCGGTAATTTCTTCCGCCACGGGGCCGCTGTATTCGGTGGGCAGCTCGGTTTCGGTGCCGGTCACGATGCTCACCACGGTGTTGAGCACCTGCTGCACCGACTTCTCGCCCACCCACAGGTGCTTGCAGCCCTCGAAGGGAATCACGTGAGTGCGAGGCACGGCGGCGAAGCGCTCGCGGGCCGCGGGAGGTTGCAGGTAGTCGTCGTGCTCGGGAACCAGCGCGTACAGCGGGTTCGAGATCTTGTTCCACTCGTCCAGCTCGGCCGGGTGCACGCGGTGCAACGGCGGGGAAAGCAGAATAGCGCCGGTGAACTCGTTCGCGTATTCGGGGCCGTACTTGAGCACCAGCTCGGTGCCGAAGGACCAGCCGACCAGCCAGGGGTTCGGCAGGGCGCGCTCGCGCACAAACTTCAGGATTGCGTCAAAGTCCTTCTTCTCGGCGAATCCTCCGTCAAAGACGCCCTCGCTGGTGCCGCGAATCGAGGAGGTGCCGCGCGTGTTGAAGCGTAGCACCGCGATGTTCGCCAGGGCCGGCAAACGGAATGATGCCTTCTTGTACACGTGCGAGTCCATGTAGCCGCCGTGAGTGGGCAGCGGGTGGAAGGTCACCAGGGTTGCCTTGATTTCGCCCTCGGGCAGGGCCAGCTCGCCGACCAGGCGCTTGCCGTCGGCGGTGGTCACGACGAAGTTCTCGCGGCGTGCCGGTAGCACGGTGCGTGCCTTAATGGGGGTGGGTTCTGCGGGGGTGCTGAAGACGTAGCGGGCGGGATTGAATTCCTGCTCGCGGGTAACCTCTGCGGTGCTCATGGGGTTCCTTCACTCTTGAGATGTACGCGCGTGCGCGTCTGTCATTCTTCTAACGTTGGGGTTTCTAGCGTCTGGGTGCCGGATTACCCGACGCGATGCTCTGCCGCGGCTATTTGCGGCGGGTCCTCCAGCAGTGCTGGTGCCAGTGCCGGCGTTCGTCGATGGCCCTTGAACGTCCCAGCGTGTGGCTCTCCTGCCACACCACCAGATGCGCGGTTCCCGGCGGAATCGGGCGGTAACATTCGGGGCACGTGTAGGTTTTACGGGCGTTCACCGCCGGAATGTACTGCACGAGCCAGTCGCCGAAGCGGTCGCTCTCCAGGTGGGGCGCGGGGTCAAGAATCCTGCTGATGTCCCGTCCCGCGGGTGCGCTACGGTGCCACTTATCGCTGGTGGTACCGGACGCTCGCTTACCGGGGTGATTCTTACGTGCCATGAGCCCTATTCTACCGCGCCCGCTCCTCCCCTCTCCCCCGAGGCTGCGGATACCTGCTAGAGTGGACGGATGCGTATTGTCATTGCTGAATGTTCCGTTGATTACGAGGGCCGCTTGCGCGCCCACCTTCCTCGCGCCACCCGCCTGCTCATGGTGAAGAACGACGGCTCGGTTCTCATTCACTCCGACGGCGGCTCCTACAAGCCCCTGAACTGGATGAGTCCTCCCTGTTCCCTACTGGTGGCTGAGCGTGAGGACGTTCCGCAGAGCATCCGTGAGGACCTGGAGCCCGACGTTCAGCAGCTTTGGACGGTGCAGGCCGCCAAGAGCGACGACCGTCTGCTCATTCGCATCTACAGCATCGAGCACGAGCACTCCACCGACCTGGGCGTGGACCCGGGCCTCATCAAGGACGGCGTGGAGGCCGACCTGCAGCGCCTGCTCGCCGAGCAGATCCACACCCTGGGCGAGGGCTACTCCCTTGTGCGCCGCGAATTTCCCACCCCAATCGGCCCGGTCGACATCATGGCCAAGGATGCGCACGGCGTCTCCGTGGCGGTCGAGCTCAAGCGTGTGGGCGATATCGACGGCGTGGAGCAGCTCACCCGCTACCTGGAGCTGCTCAACCGTGACCCGCTGCTAGCGCCTGTGCAGGGCGTATTCGCCGCTCAGACCATCAAACCGCAGGCCCGCACCTTGGCCGAGGACCGCGGCATCCGCTGCGTGAGCCTGGACTACGACGCCATGCGCGGCGTGGACGACAGCGCGGACCGCCTGTTCTAAGCGGCTCTAGACAACTCATAGGGGTGCTTCCTGTGCTTTGGGAAGCGCCCCTCTTTCTGCGCACACCACGTAGCCCGGATACAGTAATCGCCGGTGCCTCACCCCGTAGGGGGTGAGGCACCGGCGATTGCTATATCACCGAGTCCAGGCGGGACCTAGACCCGTGCGTGCTTGGCGGCGATGGTCACGTGATCGTTCGAGACGGTCAAGAAACCAGCGTTGAGGGTGGTCTTAATGGTTTCGCCCTCAACAGGTTCGATGAGCAGCTCGCCGTCCTGTGCCAGCAGCGCGCAGGTGGGGATCATGCCCGGCAGAATACCGAGCTCACCGTCGACGGAACGTGCACGAACGTAGTTCGCCTCACCGGTCCACACCGTGCGCTCGCGGGAAACAACTTCAACCTTCAGAGCCATGATTACTTAGCTCCAGTCTGTGCCTTGATTTCCTCGTAGCGGCGCATGACGTCGTCCATACCACCAATGTTGTAGAAGGCCTGCTCGGGGATGTGGTCCACATCGCCGTTGCAGATCATCTGGAAGGACTCGATGGTGTCCTTCAGCGGCACGGTCGAACCCTCGACACCGGTGAACTGCTTTGCAGTGTAGGTGTTCTGGGAGAGGAACTGCTCGATACGACGTGCGCGAGCCACGACAATCTTCTGCTCCTCGGAGAGCTCGTCCACACCCAGAATTGCGATGATGTCCTGCAGTTCCTTGTTTTCCTGCAGAATAGCCTTCACGCGAATTGCGGTGTCGTAGTGCTCCTGACCGATGTACTGGGGGTCCAGAATTCGGGAGGTGGAGGACAGCGGGTCAATTGCCGGGTACAGACCGCGCGATGCGATTTCACGAGAGAGCTCGGTGGTCGCATCCAGGTGCGCGAAGGTGGTTGCCGGCGCCGGGTCGGTGTAGTCATCCGCAGGCACGTAAATTGCCTGCATGGAGGTGATGGAGTGACCGCGGGTCGAGGTGATGCGCTCCTGCAGCAGACCCATTTCGTCGGCAAGGTTCGGCTGGTAACCCACTGCGGAGGGCATACGGCCCAGCAGGGTGGAAACCTCAGAACCTGCCTGAGTGAAACGGAAGATGTTGTCGATGAAGAGCAGCACGTCCTGATTCTTCACATCGCGGAAGTACTCCGCCATGGTCAGACCGGTCAGCGCCACGCGCAGACGGGTTCCCGGGGGCTCATCCATCTGGCCGAACACGAGGGCGGTGTCCTTCAGAACGCCTGCCTCTTCCATTTCGACCCACAGGTCGTTACCCTCACGGGTACGCTCGCCCACACCGGTGAACACGGAGGTACCACCGAAGTTACGAGCCACACGGGTAATCATTTCCTGGATCAGCACGGTCTTACCCACGCCTGCACCACCGAACAGACCGATCTTACCGCCCTTGATGTAGGGGGTCAGAAGGTCGATGGACTTGATGCCGGTCTCCAGCATTTCGGTGGAGCCTTCCAGCTCTGCGAAGCCGGGGGCGGCACGGTGGATCGGCCAGTAGGTGTCGGCCTTGATTTCGGAGTTCGGCACGTCGAGGGCGTCACCGAGCACGTTGAAGAGGTGACCCTTCACGCCGTCACCGACGGGAACGGAAATCGGTGCGCCGGTGTCGACCACAGCCTGACCGCGGACCAGGCCGTCGGTCTGCTGCAGGGAGATGGCGCGAACAATCGAGTCGCCCAGGTGCTGAGCGGTCTCGAAGGTGATGGTGCGGGTGCGGCCGTCGAGGGTCAGCTCGGTAGTCAGAGCGTTGTAAATCTCGGGGACCTGACCGGCGGGGAACTCGACGTCGACCACGGGGCCGATGACGCGGGCAATACGACCCGTTGCGCCCTGAGTCGGTGCGGAGACCGAATCGTTGTAGGTGGCAGTCATATTTCTCACTTACTTAGAAAGTTTGGACAGTTGATGGCTTCGTTGGCGTACCGATACTAGGAGCCGAGGGCGTCTGCGCCGCCCACGATTTCGGAGAGCTCCTGAGTAATTTCCGCCTGACGTGCGTTGTTCATCAAACGGGTGTACTTGGTAATCAGCGTCTCGGCGTTGTCGCCCGCGGTCTTCATTGCGCGCTGGCGGGATGCCAGCTCACTTGCTGCTGCCTGCAGGAGGCAGGAGAAGATACGCGATGCAATGTAGCGCGGCAACAGCGCGTTGAGCACTTCCTCAGCGGAGGGCTCGAACTCGAAGGATGCCGCCTGCTCGTACTCAGCCTTGGTCAGTTCCTGATCGGGAACGATTTCCTCGCCCAGTGCCTTTGCCTCGCCCACGTGGATGGGCAGCAGGCGCAGGATCTTGGGTTCCTGAACAACCATCGACTTGAATTCGGTGTACACGATGTGCAGTTCGTCCACGCCGCCCTCTTCGAAGGGCAGATCGTAGGCTTCGAGCAGCGCGTCACGGATCTCGACGGCGGTTTCGACGCGGGGTGCATCGGTGTGGCCCTCCCACGCACGGGCGTAGGGGCGCTCACGGAACTCGAAGTAAGCCTTTGCCTTACGGCCAACCAGGTACAGCTGTACCTCCTGGCCGTTAGAGCGCAGCCTCTCAATCAGAGATTCGGTACGACGCAGGATGGCGGAGGAGTACGAGCCGGCCAGACCGCGGTCACTGGTGACGACCAGGATTGCGGAGCGGCGGTGTTCGTAGGTGCCAAACTCGTGCGGCTTGTAAATCAGCGGGTGCTGAATACCCTTCTGGGTCGCAACCGCAGTCACCACGCGGGTCAGAGCGTTCGCGTAAGGGCCAGCTGCCTGAGCAGCGTTACGAGCCTTGTTAATGCGGGAGGTCGCGATCATCTCCATCGCCTTGAAGATCTTCTTCATGGACGACGTCGAAGCAATCTTCTGTCGGTAAACCCTAATCTGGGCTCCCATAGAGCTTCCTTTCTCCTGCTCGTCTGCCCCGCCCCGACCCTAGAGCCGGGGCGGGCAGGGAGCGAGGACTAATCGCTAACCGATGGTTTCCTGGGTGATGTCGCTATCGCGAGCTGCCTTGTGCTCCTCGTGACCTGCGTCGACGAGGTGGCTGCTGCCCTCAGACTGGAAACCCTGCTTGAACTCGGTCACCGCGGTCTTCAGAGCGGCAACGGTGTCGTCCTCAAGCTTGCCGGAGGAGGCAATGTCGGTCAGGACCGAGGTCTTGTGACGCAGGTACTCGATGAAGCCTGCCTCGAAGCGCAGCACGTCGGAGACCTCAATGTCGTCGAGGTAGCCGTTGGTGCCGGCCCAGATGGAGACAACCTGCTCCTCGACGGCGTACGGGGTGTACTGCGGCTGACGCAGCAGCTCGGTCAGGCGGGAACCGCGGGTCAGCTGAGCCTTGGTGGCGTCGTCCAGGTCGGATGCGAACATCGCGAACGCTTCCATCGCACGGTACTGTGCCAGCTCCAGCTTCAGGGTACCGGAGACCTTCTTCATAGCCTTGGTCTGTGCGGCACCACCAACGCGGGACACGGAGATACCGACGTCCACTGCCGGGCGCTGGTTAGCGTTGAACAGATCGGACTGCAGGAAGATCTGGCCGTCAGTAATGGAGATGACGTTGGTCGGGATGAAGGCGGAAACGTCGTTTGCCTTGGTCTCAATGATCGGGAAGCCGGTCATCGAGCCTGCGCCCAGGTCGTCGGAGAGCTTAGCGCAACGCTCCAGCAGGCGGGAGTGCAGGTAGAAGACGTCACCGGGGTATGCTTCACGTCCCGGCGGGCGACGCAGCAGCAGGGACACGGCGCGGTATGCTTCTGCCTGCTTCGACAGGTCGTCGAAGATGATGAGGACGTGCTTGCCGCCGTACATCCAGTGCTGGCCGATAGCCGAACCGGTGTAGGGTGCCAGGTACTTGAAGCCGGCTGCGTCGGATGCGGGAGATGCCACGATGGTGGTGTACTCCAGCGCGCCGCGGGTCTCCAGGGTGTGGCGGACAGCCGCAATGGTGGATGCCTTCTGGCCAACGGCCACGTAGATGCATCGAACCTGCTTGTCCGGGTCACCGGAAGCCCAGTTGTCCTTCTGGTTCAGGATGGTGTCGATCGCGATAGCGGTCTTACCGGTCTGGCGGTCACCAATGATCAGCTGACGCTGACCGCGGCCGATCGGAATCATCGAGTCAATTGCCTTCAGACCGGTCTGCAGCGGCTCGTGAACCGACTTACGCTGGGTCACGCCGGGAGCCTGCAGCTCCAGTGCGCGGCGGCCTTCAGCCTCGATGGGTCCCAGGTCGTCAATCGGGTTACCCAGGGGGTCAACAACGCGACCGAGGTACGCGTCGCCAACGGGCACCGAGAGAACCTCACCGGTGCGGTGTACAACCTGACCCTCTTCAATACCGGTGAAGTCACCCAGGACAATCACACCAATATTGCGGGTATCCAGGTTCTGTGCGAGGCCGAGGGTGCCGTCTTCGAAACGAAGCAGCTCATTCGCCATCACCGAGGGCAGACCCTCGACGCGAGCGATACCGTCGGAGGCCGATACAACTCGACCCACCTCAACACGTTCTGCATTGCCGGGTTCGTAAGACGCTGCAAACTCGTTCAGCGCATTACGGACATCGTCGGCATTGATGGTCAGTTCGGCCATCTTGTGTCCCTGCTCTCTCATTGTGGTTACGTTCCATCAACGGAACTAACCGAAACTTGCAATCCGGGTTCAACGGGCGGGCCATGCCGCCTCCGCGTTGGAGGAGGCATACGCCGCGCACCCGCCTACCCGAGGTATCTTCTAAATCACCGTTGCGACGAACGGTTCAGCGTCGCTAGCTTGAGCCGCTAGCCGATGGAACGAGACAGGTCGGACATACGGGTCTCGACGGTACCGTCGATCACCTCGTCGCCCACCTGAACACGCAAACCGCCCAGAACGGCGGGATCCACCGAAACGTCGAGCTTCAGCTCGCGGCCGTACACGGCGTTGAGTGCGCGACCGAGACGTTCAAGCTGTGCCTGCGACAGGTTGATTGCGCTGGTAACGCGCGCAATGTAACGGTTCTGTCGCTTGACGATGATTTCTGCGAACTCGTCGGCAGCCCGCGCGGCGTGAAGGCCACGAGGATTAGAGCCAACTCGTTCGAGCAGAAGCACACCCTCGGCGGTGGTGGCGGGGCCACCGAGCGCCACGGCGAGCTTCTTCTTTGCTTCTTTGCTTGCCTGATGGTCGGACAGCGCTTCCTGCGCCTGAGCGTTGGAATCAACGGTACGCACAAAGGTGAGTAGTTCGTTGAGTACCTCGTCCAGGGCATCCACGCCACCGCGAGACTGAGCCGATGCGATCACGGCGAGCACCGCTGCACGTTCCAGGGCATCCGCCAGGTCGGAATCCTCGGACCAGCGCTGAGCCACCGCGTTGGTGAGCACAGCCATGGCCTGGGAAGAGATCTTACCGTCAAAAACGGAATTGACGATTCCCTGGCGGGCCGCTGCGTCACGCGAAGAATCGGTGACGGCGCGGCGAAGGGTGCCGTTATGGTCGAGCACGTCGACCAGTGCGAAAAGCTCGCCCGCAAGCTTCAGAGGCTGCAGGGAAGCGTGAGCTTCCAGAACCTCTTCCACCTTGCTCAGTGATTCAGTAGATACTCCTGCCATTACCGAGCCGCACCTGCGTTCTGCTTCTCGGTTTCAAGGTCAGCAAGAAAACGATCTACCACACGGGCCGATCGCTCATCATCGTTGAGGGCTTCGCCCACAATCTTGCCGGCAAGGGTGGTAGCCAGAGTGCCAACCTCGGAACGGAGGGACACTGCTGCTGCCGCACGCTCTGCCTCGATAGCCTTCAACGCGTTATCGCTAATGCGCTGTGCTTCAGCGGTTGCACGCTCGCGAGCGTCGGCAATGATTGCCTCGCCCTCTGCGCGTGCCTCTTCACGAATCTTCTGAGCCTCCAGTCGAGCGCTTTCGAGCTGCTGGGTGTACTCATCGCGAGCCGCTGCAGCCTCTGCCTGTGCCTTCTCGGCCTTGGCAAGGCCACCTTCGATTGCTTCCTTACGGTCCTGGTAGATCTTCTCGAACGCCGGGACGACGTACTTAGCAACGATGTAGTAGAGGATCAGGAATCCGATGAGGGTAATGACAATTTCCCCGACGTCGGGAATGAGGGGGTTCGAAGCTGCCTCCGCTCCCCCTTCGCTTGCCAGATAAATCATGGAGGGAATCCTGTTCTATGGGATGGGTCGTTTAGGATGTGGCGGAGCCGGTTACTTGATGAAGACGAGAACCAGGCCCAGAATTGCCAGTGCCTCGACCAGTGCGAAGCCCAGGAACAGCATGGGCTGCAGAGTCTTCTGAGACTCGGGCTGACGAGCAACGCTGGTCATGTAAGCCGCGAAGACCAGACCCACGCCGATGCCGCCGCCGATAGCTGCCAGACCGTAGCCAACCGCAGTGATGGAACCAACCATTATTTTTCCTTTCAACAGTGCTCAACCGGGAACATACCCGGACCGAACAGAGTTTGATTTGAGTTATAGCCCGCACAATGAACGTGTGGGTTGCTTTATTCTTGTCCGGAGCCGGTACCCCAGCCCCGAACGCGAAAACCTAATAAAAAATTTAGAGTGTCAGCAAACTGACTAGTGACCCTCAGAAACCGAGCCCTGCAGGTACACAGCCAGCAGCAGAGCGAACACGTACGCCTGGATGCACTGAATCATGAATTCCAGGAAGTACAGGAACAGGCCCAGGGCGCCGGGAGCGATGGCGGCCAGGTAGCCGATACCGCCAAGAGCCTCAACCATGTAGGTCACCATGCTGGAGGCAACCATCAGCGCCAGGTGACCACCGAACATGGTGGCGAACAGACGCAGTGCGTGGGTTGCGGGACGAATCAGCATGTTCGAGAAGAACTCGATCGGGATCAGAATGGGGTAAATCCAAAACGGCAGGCCCGCAGGCATGGTGATGTCCTTGAAGAAGCCGCCCAGGCCCTTGCGCTTGATGCCCACGCCGACCCAGGTCAGGTATGCCACGCCAGCCAGCGCGTAGGCGCTACCGGGGTGGGAGAAGGAGGGCAGCTGGATGAACGGAATCGCGCCGTAAAGGTTGTTCACCAGAACAAAGAAGAAGGAGGCGAACAGAATCGGAACGAAAGGCTTGTAGTGCTGAACGCCCAGAGTTTCCTTGCCCAGAGAGTTGCGAGCAAATAGGTAGCCGGATTCAGCGATGAACTGAGTCTTTCCGGGAACCATGGCACGCTTGCGTGCTGCGGTGAGGAAGAAGACCGCAATAATCACCACGGAGAGTAGCACCAGCACGTTCTGCTTACCAAAGGCGAAATCACCAATGGTGAAGAAGGGGGGAAGATGCATGTCTTCGGGGTTCGGCGGAACATAGGCCCCGGCTTCCGCGAGGATCAACCCGTTCTCGATCAAAGCAAGTCCTTTCTTGCTGCTTGTGGCTATCAAGAGCCCATGCCAGCTCTTGCGTGACTGACATGCTAACTACATGGATGAATGTGTGACCTAGCGGTCCGCGTTCAATGACCTAGCGGTCCGTATTCTGCCTGGCCATATGGGTGAAGACGAGGGTTAAACCCCCGATGGCGCCGATTAAGACGCCAACCCATACCATCCAGGTGGTGGAGAAGACCAGGTCACCGAGGTAACCAATACCTCCCCACACCGCAACGCCGATGATCAGGTAGAGAATTGACATCACGGCGCCGGAGAGACCTCCGCCGGATACCAATTCTCCGGTGGTGCGGAGCTTTCGATCTCCGTCCCACCACTTCTTCTCCTCGGCCAAACGTATATTCCTTTCAAACACCTATCGTGTTACCGACTATGGTCTTCCGAGTCGGTGTCGAAGTACAAAATTCTCAATCGTGCAATGCTGACTGTCTCGATAACAATCCACAGAATCACGCCGGTGCATGCGCCTGCAAGAGTCCAACCGTGCCTCAGGTTCTCTGGGAACGGAACAAACATCAACACCAGACCGAGCAGGGCAATCTTCACAAGGTAGCTCACCACCAGCGATTTGGGTACGCCCCAGTCGAAAATGGGAGCAATCAGCATAACTAATACGCCCAGAGTGAAGCATATATAGATTATCAGAAAGCCCAATGTTATTCCTAGCGCGCCCACGGGGCCCGCAAACAGGTACGCACTCATCATACCGCCGAACCAAGCCGGCAAAGAGCATACCGATACCCTGTAGAACAAAAATTTCCAGGAAAGCTCTTGACTCTCGTAAGAAGATGCCCTCAGTCCTACCCGGGCACGCTCTCGGCGACGTTCCCGTTGCCTCCTACGCTCCGCGGGTGGATACCACAGAACATCGGCCACGCGCCTCCAGACGGGCTCTGCTACAGCTTCCTTTTGAGGTTGTGGCGACCTAGACACCATTAGTGTTTCTCCCCACGGTTCTGTTTCGACTGAGGCGCAGAAGAGCGCTCATTAGAAGGCTGCTCCGCGCAATCTTTCACCGAGTCCGGAATGATGGGCGCGGGATGCAGGGAGGTCGGCTCCACCCGCTCCGGGGTTGCGGGAACACCGGTCGCAGAAGAAGACGAGGTGCCCCGACCCGCCTTCTTCGGGGCTGCCGGCTGCTCCGCGGGAGAAGCCGACGAGGGGGTACCGGCCTCGGCAGAGGAGCCGCCCTTCGCCGCCTTCGTCAGGTCAATCGTTGAGCTGGGGGCTTCACCACCAAAAAGCTGCGGCATGCGCAGGTACACGGCCAGCACGGCGAGCGCCACAAGCACCACGCCGAGCGCGGCAAAACCAGCACCCGAGGTGTACAGGTCGGAGGCGAAGGCCAGCAGGACCCACACCAAAATCGTCATGCCCGTGACCACTGCGGTCGATCCCAGATGGCTGAAGCCCACGTCCGTCAGGCGCTGATACACGTGAGTGCGGTGCGGCTTGTACCACTGCTCCCCCGCCATGAAGCGGCGGAAGAGAGTCGAACCGGCATCGGCCAGATAGGTAACGAGAGGAGCGAAGGCCAGCAGCACCGGAACGTCAGCAAACCAGGCGCCCACCGCCAGAGTACCCAGGGCCGTACCCAGCACGTAGGAACCGGCATCCCCCAGAAAGACGTTCTTGCCCGGGCGCACGTTCCACGGCAGAAACGCCAGGTACGCGCCGGCCACCGCTACACCCCCCATAGCCAGCCAGGGCAGGTTGACCATCCAACCGGTCAGCGCGTACGCCAAACCGGCCACCAGGCCGTGAGCACCCGAGATGCCGTTGATGCCGTCCATAAAGTTGGCCACGTTAATGTAGCCCGCGATGAACACGGCACCGACCACCACCAGCAGCGGGTTGGTACCCTGAACCGTCGCGAAACTGACGCTCACCAGCACACCGATGACCAGCTGCAGGGCAGCGCGACGAACGATACTCACGCCGCGAATATCTTCGAGCCAGCCCAGGGCCAGGGAGAAAAGCATGGCGGCGGCAATCGTGATGGCCAGCTGCAGGGACTCGGCGGAGCGGTAGGTCCAGCCCAGCAGGGTCGCCACGAGGAAAGCCAGCAGGGTCGCCGCGGCCGTCGCCAGGCCCATGCCGCGGTAGGTCGGCGTGGTGTGCGAGGACCGTTCGTTGGGGATGTCCACCATGTTGTAGCGATGCAGAATCGGACGCACCGCAAAGGGCAGGAGGGCACCGGCAATCACCGCAAGAACGAAAATGCTCGTTAGCTCGGGAAAGGAGGTCATGATGGCTCCGGGTCGTACTGTCTCGTGAATGTGTTTATCGTATGGCTCCGCCGACCCCGGGGCGCCGGGAAGACGCTCCGATAGGGGCGGCGTCGAAGAGCCGGTCGGTTAGAAGGTCTGCGCGTTCTCCAGGGTGCGCGGATCGGGTGCGCGCTCCAGGCCGTGGCGTTCGTAGCCGCTGTGCTCGCGGTAGTTCTGAATCCACAGCTTATAATCGAGCTCATCAGGGTCAAGTGCCGGGGCACTCGACCGGGAAATATACCGGTTTTCCTCGCTCGGCACCAGCTTCTCGGTACCGCCGAAGAGAGTCTCATCCAGCTTCTCACCCTTGCGAAGACCAATCTCCTTGATTTCAACGTCGTAGCGTTCGTAGGCCTGGCGCATCGCCTTGGCCACGTCCAGGATCTTGACCGGCTGGCCCATATCCAGCACCATGACCTCGCCCGGACGGCCAATCGCACCGGCCAGCATCACGAGCAGGCAGGCATCCGCGATGAGCATGAAGTAGCGGGTCGCGCGCTTATCGGTCAGGGTAATCGGGCCGCCAGAGAGAATCTGCTTGGTGAAGAGCGGCTTAATCGAGCCGCGCGAACCAAACACATTGCCGAATCGCACCGAAACGTAGGTGTTGCCGGTTTTCTCGCCAAAGTACGCGGTCAGGCGCTCCGCCACGCGCTTGGACTGGCCCAGGGCCGTCTTCGGGTCCGCCGCCTTATCGGTCGAGACGTTCACGAAGGTCTTTACACCCACGGCCTCGGCGGCACGCAGCACGTTCAGGGTGCCCAGGGAGTTCGTCTTCCAGGCCTCCTGCGGGTAGGCCTCCAGCGCCGACACGTGCTTCAGCGCGGCGGCGTGGAACACCACCTCGGGGCGGCGCTCCCGGAAAATCTCCAGCAGGGTATCGCCCTCGCGAATATCCGCGAGGATGATGCGGTCGTCGTCCAGGCTTGACTCGTGCGTAATCGACACCTTGGTGTCCATCAGCAGAGTCTCGTCGTGGTCGAGCATCATCAGGGTCTCGGGCTCAAATTCGCTAATCTGGCGGCAGAGCTCAGAACCAATCGAACCGCCAGCACCCGTCACCAGAACGCGCTTGCCGTGCAGGTACGAACGGAGGATATCGCGATCGATATCGTAGTTAATCTCACCGCGGATTACGCGCATCAGGTCGTTATCGCTCGCGTTCACCAGGCGCTCACCCATCAGGCGGGCGTTCGCACTGCTGATACGCTGCACCTCAACCTTCAGGCGACGCATGCGCTCGCAGAAGGCCTCAAAATAGTCCTCCGGCATATCGGAAATCGTGACGATCACCTTGTGAGTGCCCGATTCGCGAATCGCTCGCTCAAGCTCGCGGTAGGTCGTAATCACCTGGATACCGTGGAACTTAGTGCCGGCCTTCAGCGGGTCATCGTCGAAGACCGCCACGGGGCGCAGCTTCGCCTCCTCATCGTGCAGCATGGAATCCATCACCATGCCGCCGATGAAACCGGCGCCGTACACGATCACCGGTTCGCCCGTCAGCTCACGCACCGCGCCGCGCTCGGTATAGACGCGCTTGGCCATGCGGGCACCGGCCATCATAATCAGGCTGAACGCCGCGGCAATCGCGGGCACACTGTGCGGAATGTGCGGCAGGCCAACAAGCTCATCCACAAAGGAGAAACCGGTCAGCACCACGCCCGTGCTCAGCGCCGCCGCCGCGGCGCGCCACGACTCGTCAAAGGATCCGTAGGAGTACACGCCGTTATAAATCTTGGCTGCCGCCAAACCGAAAATCAGCTGTAGCAGCACCGCCCCGGCGGCCGTAATCGTCAGCGAAATGGGGTGGATGATGTCAAACACCGAGCCATTGCTAAGTAGCACGCTATAGCGCAGCATGTACGCGAACAGCACCGCAAGAACCCAGGCGCTCGAGTCAATCAGCGCCTGCGCAATCAGCCACCACGGCTTGCGCTCGTACAGACGATTCACCAGAACGGCTCCGGAATCGCCCTCCGTCATCAGCGTGCCGCGCTGAGCAGCACGTCGTACCGCCTCGTGGGCGTCAGATTTCAGCTGGGCCATTAAAAGCCTCCTTCAGATGCGGCACCGGTGAAACGGTCCGAAGATGAGCGAGTAGAGGATGCGCGTGCGGCCACGGTAGACAGCGCACGGAAAGCGTTGCGGCGCAGGGATTCGGGCACGAAGCGGTACACGCTGCGCACCGCCATGTTCTGCGCCCAGCGGGCCTTCGAAATGGCGTGGCCCGTGTACAGTCGGCGTTGAATCGCCCAGTCCTGCTTCCAGGCGTCCACTCCCCCGCGCTTCGTGTAGGCGCCGGCGCCCACGCGGTAGCGCACGAGAGGTGCGGGCAGGTTGCCCAGGCGGTAGCCGGCGTCGCGCAGGCGCATCCACAGCCACCAGTCCTCGGCACCGGGCACGTACTCGTAACCGCCGAGGGTCTGCACGGCGCTCTTACGGAATGCCACCGAGGGGTGGTAGATCGGGTTACGCGAATCCATGGCGCGGAGCAGTCGTTTGGGCTCGACGATGGCCTCGCGAACCGATTCGACCGCCGAGTTGTTCTCGTTGACCTCGAGCATGGCCGAACCGAGTAGCGCGTAGCCACCCGCGGCCAGGGCCGGAATCAGCTCGGCGAAGCGGGTGGGCTCGGAAATATCGTCAGAATCGGCGCGCGCCACCAGCTCGTAGCTGCAGGCCCGCAGACCCGCGTTCAGGGCCTCGGCCAAACCCACGTTCTGCGGTAGCTCCACGAGCTGAATCGGCGGGCAATCCAGGTTCTCAGCGCGGGCACCCCAGCGGTCCACCACGGCGCGCAGCTCGGGGGTGAGCGGACCGTCCAGAACCAGCACGAGCTCGGAGGGGCGCAGGGTCTGGTTCAACAGATTCGATTCCAGCGCCTGTTCCAGGTACGCGGGGTTCTCCTTCGCGTACACGCTCATGAGCACCGAGAAGTCGGGGGCGGAGCTCACGCATCCAGCGGCCCCGGCGTTCCCGGTCACGACCGGCTCGGGGTTCGAGGCCGGAACGCCGTAGCGCCCCGGGAAGGTCAGCGGGTAGATGCCCTCCAGCACCCGGCGGTTCGGGGTGGGCGGGCGCAGGCCGTCACGCAGACCGTTCAGGAAGTACCCCAGGTAGGTACGGCGGTCGTCGGTACGAAGCAGGGTGGAGACCCACAGGCGGGCCGAAGAACCACCGTAGAGCAGCTTTTCCAGCGGGTTCAGGGTACGCGAGCGCGTAAACACCCACAGCTTGTTGCGCACGTCGTTATAGAAGCGCGGGCCGGGGTTGGCGTTCGTCGTGCCGAAGGTCTTGGTGTGGTGCTTCGCCACCGAGGAAGGCACCGCAATGCCGTCGCGGTGGTGAATCAGGCGGGTCGAGAATTCGAAATCGTCGTTCCAGATGAAGAATTCGGCGATGGGCAGGCCGCCGTTACGGCGGATGGCCTGCGCGTCCATGAGAATCGAGACAAAGGAGGCGCTACGAATCGGGCGGGCCCCCACCGCGCGGGCGCGGGCGTGGCGCTGCTCCCCCGCCGCGAACATCGTGCGAGGGGTGTTCATGGGGTGGTCCTCACCGTTCGTCCACACCACGCGAGAGGCCACCACCGCGGGGCGTTCGGCGGGAACCTCGGAGTAGCCGAGCCACGCCTCAACGGCTTCGGCCAGGGTGTTCTCGGTCGGCTCGGTGTCATCATCCATGACCCACACGAGGTCGGGGTTGTGGCGTTCCAGGGCGCGGTCGATGCCCACCGCGAAACCGCCGGCGCCGCCCATGTTCTGCCGCAGGGTAATGCGGTCCACCGGCAGGTCGTACTCCAGGGAGTCCAGGTATGCGGCGGTGTCATCGGTGGAAGCGTTATCGACGATGACCACGGCGACCGGGCGCATCCGGCCCGAGGCAATGCCCGCCAGGGTCTTGGGTAGCAAATCGCGACGGTTGTAGGTTACGACCACCGTGACGGCGCGGGGTTCGTGCTGACCGTCATGTTCGGCGGGGTGCTGGACAGGCGCGGGTCGGTCGCTGTGCTGTTCTGCCATAGTGTTCTCCCTCCGCGGCGCCGAGGCACCTTATCCGTTCAACGTTGAGGCATAATCCTTCTCCGTGCGGGGACCGGGTGTTTCGGCGGTGCCCGCGACGCTACTGGATGAGGATATAACTCTCCAAAGTGACCATTTTACCGGGGTCTTCACCTCGAGGTGAATCTTCCCCCACTAACGCACCCATTATGACGCATATTCAACCTCAACCGGTTGTTTTTTCGCATGTCGGACTGCGCCGGCCCCGCGGCAGTTCACCCTTCGCCAGAGGGTGAATAACCTCTAAGGATTAGGTGGAGGCGCAGGTTACGAGCTGGTATTACGGCCCGCGGCGAAGCAAGGTGCCGTTCAGCCAATGTTTTCAAGGCTGTTTTCGATGGCTCCCCTGTGCCCGAGCTGTGCCCGTCGTGCGAAAAAGCGACCAAAAACCGGTCACCGCCCCAACAATTCACCATAACCGGTGCAAATATGCGAAAGTTGAAATGACCCTGTTTTTCCCCGCACCGACCGCGGGCTTTTGAGAGGTAAAGACATGTCCGAATCCAGGTGGAAAGTCATTGGCGCCAGCGGCTTTGTTGGCTCCGCCATCGTTGCGCGTCTGAACGCAGAGGGGATCAGCGTCGATCCCATTGAAGCGCCCCGCCTCGCCACCCGCTCCCTTGACGTAGACAGCATTATCGACGAGGCAGAACAGCTGGAGGGCATCATCGATTCCCTCGCCGAAGCCTTCGCCAGCGCGCAGGTCGTGGTGAACGCCGCCGGCCTCGCCGCCCCGAACATGCAGGACCTGCCCCCGCTCATGGGTGCGAACGCCCTGCTGCCGGCCGTCATCGCGATTGCCGCCCAGCGCACCGGCGTGCGCCGCGTCATTCATCTCTCCTCTGCCGCGGTGCAGGGCCCCCGCCCCGTGCTCGACGCATCCGAGGAGACCGCCCCCTTTAGCGCCTACTCGTTCTCCAAGACCCTTGGCGAGGAAGCGCTGCTCGACCTGCAGGACTACTTCCTGGAGGAGCATCCCGAGAGCGCACCCGAGCTGTGCATCCTGCGCGCAACCAGCGTTCAGGGTCGCGGCCGCCGCACGACCGAGCTCTTTGCCAAGATGGCCTCCTCCCCCTTCGCATCGGTGGCCGGTGCGGGCCAGGGTAAGTCCCCCGTCTCCAGCGTGTACGCGCTGGCCGAGTTCGTGGTGATGCTCGGAACCTTCCCCGGCGAGCTGCCCACCATCGTGCTGCAGCCCTGGGAAGGCGCAACCGTCGCCTCCGCATCGCTGGATGCGGGCCGCCGCAAGCCCCATCACCTGCCCGAGTGGCTCTGCCGCGCGGCCATCAAGGCCGGCTACAAGGTATCGGAGCTCATGAACGATAGGTTCTCCGGCTCCGTGCGTAAGGTCGAGGTCATGTGGTTTGGCCAGGGCATTGACGATTCCTGGGCCCGCAAGAACAACCTGCTACCCACCCCGCGCGTGCGCGAGGTACTGCGCACCGCCCACACGGCACTGGGTAAGAAGAAGGACCGCCGCTTCGCCAATAGCTAGGTGGCGCCGCCTCCGGCGAGAGATAGCATAAGGGAACGCCCGATACATCTGTTGATGTATCGGGCGTTCCCTTAAGTTTTACTCCTGAGTTTTAACCGTGGCCGGGCCTACAGGTGATCCTCGGCGGCTTCCGGGGCCTCGGTCTTAGCATCAGCCTCGGCCTTGGCTTCAGGTTCGGTCTTCTTCTGCTCAGCCTTCGCTTCAGTCTTCGGGGCGGCGGGTGCCTCGCCAAAGACCAGGGCGCGGGCAGTATCGGCAGGGACGGGCTGGACCTGCGGCTCATCCGCGCGAATCGGCTTGGGAGTGTTGTCGCGGTAGCCGCGCGAGCGCTCCTGGTCCACCGAGCTGATGCCGAAGCCCGAACCCAGCGCGCTCGTAGCGCCCAGCAGGGAGGCGGCAATCGAACCGGCCGCGGGTGCCTCGGCGCGGCGGGCGGGTTCGCCGCTCACCGTGTGGGTGCTGTCCCACTGCTCGTAGGCTTCGTCCAGGCCCTCCTGCTCGTCCAGCGCCTGCGGGGAGGCGTCCGAGGTGTTCGACGCGCTCTGCGATGAGGCCTGCGCCTCCTCAACCTTGCGGGCCGCCTGTTCGTCGGCCTCGGCGCGGGTCAGAATCGAGGGGATCACCTCGCGGAGCTCCTCAACGGGAATCGCGCCCTCACGAACCACCACGTAGGGGAACGAGGTGCAGTCCAGGATGGTCGAGGGAGCCGGCTCGCGTTCGGTCACCACCGTGACGCCGTCCTCGTTGGGCTCTGATTCGTGCGGCTTCGGGCGGGGGCCACCGTCAATAATCACCGCGACGTCCTCGCCCAGGGAGTCCATGGCGGCCTGGGCGGTCGCGGCAGCCTCCTGGCCGGTCTTGTTAGCGCTCGAGACGGCCAGCGGGCCGTGCTCGGTCAGCAGCTTCAGGGCAAACTCGTCGTCGGGAACACGCACCGCGACGGTGCCTCGGGTCTCGCCCAGGTCCCAGCTCAGCGAGGGGTAGGCGTGAAGAATGACGGTCAGCGCGCCGGGCCAGAAGCGGTAGCCCAGGTCGTAGATGTCGTCCGGAACGTCATCCACCACGCCGGCGAGCGCCGCGATATCAAAGATGAGTACGGGCGGCGGCATGGTGCGGTCGCGGCCCTTATCTGCCAGCAGTTTGGCAACGCCCTGATGCGAGAAGGCATCGGCGGCAATACCGTAGACGGTATCGGTGGGCATCACAATCGTGTCGTGCGCCTTGAGGGCCTCGCGGGCGGCGTCCAGCGCCTCGCGGGTCTCGGTTTCAGTCGTTACGGGGTACAGCTTTGCAGTCACGGGTTATATTGTCTCACGTTTTATGGATTGCGGCGATACGCCGGGGAGGGTGCGCGTCACGGGGTTGACGCGTCGCGCCTCGTCGGCGGCTGATACGACGGTTAGGATGCGCGGCGGCTCCGTTCGGTGGCCCCGCCCGGCTCGGAGGCTAGGAGTCGGCCCCGATGCTAGGAGCCTGCGGCGGCAGGTTTGTAGCCCGCGCTGTGCCGGGGCCTGCCGTTCAGGTCCCGTACCGGGTAGCACCGCTCGAAGCCAACGCGCGCCAGGAGCTCAGCGACGGCTTCTTCCTGGGTGTCGTCGTGCTCCATCATGAAGAAGCCCCCGGGGGCCAGCAGCTCGTAGGCGCGCGCGGCGATGGCGGAGGGCATCTTCATGCCGTCCGCTCCCCCGCCGTACAGCGCCATCTCCGGGTCGTGCAGGGCGGCCTCCGGGTCGGCGGGCACGTTCCCCGACGGAATGTACGGCGGGTTGGAGAGCACCGCGTCGAAGCGGCCAGCCAGCTCGGTGAGGGCGGTGAGGGCGTCCTCCTGCACCAGGTGCACGCCGAGCGGCTCCAGGTTCTTGCGGGCGTAGGGGATGGCTTCTTCGGAGAGCTCCACCGCGAAGACCTGGGCGTCCGGCAATTCGCTCTTGATAGCCGCCGCGATGGCGCCGGACCCTGTGCACAGGTCGACGATGCGCAACTGACCGGTCGCCGACTCGGCGCGTGCGCTCAGCACCTTGAGGGCTTCTTCGACGAGCAGTTCCGTTTCGGGCCGGGGTACGAATACGCCCGGCCCAACGGACAGCTCCAGGTGGTGGAAGGGGGCACGCCCGGTGATGTGCTGCAGCGGCTCGCGCTCGGCGCGGCGGGCAACCAGCGCCTCGTACTCGGCGACCTGCGCGGGGGTGAGCCGCTCCCCCATCAGCGCCGCGTGCTGTAGGCGCGAACGCGAGCCGCCGTGGAGCAGGTGCGCGGCGAGGAGCTCGGCGTCCACGCGGGGGCTGGGCACTTGCGCCAGTGCCGCGGTGGCGCGCACAAGTACCTGCGCGAGTTCTTCCCCGCGCGGGTCGTGCACATTCACCTTCATGAGCTCTCCTTACGCTCTCTTCTACCTTTAGAAATTATCCCCTTTTAGGAATTACCCTCGGAGTCCTCATCCGATTCTTCCTCTGACTCTTCGACGGGCGCGCTATCGCAAGCTCCCAGCACAGTGACCATGCCGAGTTCGGAAGGTCGGAGCCTCGGCAGCGAACTCGAGTCGTCCTGATCGCTCAAGTGATCTTCTCGACGGAACTCGCCGCCGCGGCACGCAGGGCAACTAGAATCGCAAGATTCTTCACACTTCTCGCCGAAAATACCCACGCACTGATACTCCGGGGTCTCCTTGAGGAGCGCGATGCTCTCCCGCAGTAGCAACTCAAAGGGGCTGGGTTCTTCGAGGTAGCTATAAATGTCATTCGCGTGGAATTCCATACGGTCGGCAATCACTCGGGTTGCCATGCAAACCAGCTTCAAGTATTCGTCAGAATACTTACCCTGGTCTTCATACTTCTCGCGCAGGTTGTTCCGCCAGCCCTTCTTCATGAAGAAGTCCACGGTATCCACCAGGCAGAGAATCAGATGCGGCCCCTCCGCCTCCATGAATTCGGAAATAGCCGGCTTATTCAAGAAGTTCTTGTATATGCCATTCGGCCACGCGCTCGATAGATGGACTCGGGGATGTTCCCACCTCTCCAGATGACAGGACCATCCATAGTCAAGATCGTTGTACTCGGGGGACCCCTTCATCTTCTTGAGCACACGTGCCACCTCAGCCGATACGGGGACTATATGGCAGTCTGCGTCAGCAAAGTTGGTGGTGCGTTCATAGGTGATTGCAGGCCAATTATGCACCGGCACTATACGACTCAGCTGCTCGTGCACATTGCTATGCATGTAGATAAACATACCGTGTTCAGGCACTACCACGTGTTCGTAAATGGCCTTCGGAATCCAAGGAATTACTCCAGTCAGCACATAGCGACCTGCGTGGCACACAACCTCTCGGTGAGGATTTATAGAGGTTGCAACGGTTACTGCAGTCTCATGGACCGGGGGTCCTAGGTAAAGAGCCTGATCAACACTCACCCAGCCTTCCTCAAAACGTCCCTCGGTATCGTGGTATCGAAGATCGACCTTAAAGGGATCGTGTTCTAGAATCGTGCCGCTAAACACAAACCTCCCGTCGCACTCAGTCACCCACGGTTCACCCAGCTGTGCATCATGCAGCATCTTGGCGGTGAACTGATCACCGTCTACGGTGTCCACTTCGAGGACCAGCAGCTCTGTTCCGCCCTTGCCATCGCTGAAATCCACAATTCGGGCAAGGATTCCGTCACCCGGTTGAAGCTGAACAATAACACCCATGTTCTTTGTCCTTTCTGTATCTACTTATAACGTTACACAATATCTAGCTATTTCATCTCTGGGCTCGTCATTGTGCCCCCCCGATAGGCGAGAGGCGTCATCCCCCCTGTGCTGGAGGCGGTCGGAGGGGCAGCCGTAACAGCCTGTCACGACCGCCCCTCCTCTACGCTATGCGCTACGGGGATATCTCATAGACGCTCCCCCTAGTACCAGAGGTCCTCACCCCGATAGTTCGGGTCGCCTCCGGCACAACGCCAGCATTTGGCGTCACAGTCCACATCACACTTTTCACCGGGAACCCCAGTCGACTGGTATTCGTATGTTCCCTGCAGATAGGACAGTTCCTCCCATAGCCGAGCCTCGAACGAAGTAGCTTCCCCAGTCTTCTCGCGAAGTACATTAGCTAGCGATTCCATCCAATCTGCTACTACGCGGGCTGCCCTACGCCTCATACTTTTCCACGCGTCTCGTTCCTCGTACCAGGACGGGTAAACCTTCAACGGGTCATCGGGTTGAACGCTATCAGGGGCAGAAAGATCGGTGTGCTTGTAAAAGAAGTACCCCGAATCCACCAGCGCCAACAGCATCTGAGGCGCAGTAGCGTTCAGCAATTCGGAAGGATACGGTTCATCAGCCAGCGGCGGAAAATACGAGCGGAACCAGTAGCTCCCAGCACTGTATATTCCTTCAAAAAGCTCCGGATGCTCCTCTTGAAGCTCCGCATATTCCTTTGAATGCTTGAGAGCGTTCAAGGAGTTCGCCACCTCCGGAGTAATCGGCAGGATATAAGCCACCGCACCGCCAAAGTTCCACGTCTGCCGGTGCCTAGCATCCGGCCAGTGGTCAGAACCCAGCTTCTTCTGCAGATACCTGCCGAGATAAACATAGTTATGGTCCTTCACCACAACCACGTTCTCGTAGACAGCCTTCACAACACGCGGGCCGTCAGAGGTCAACACATCATCTCCGGTCCTGCACACAATTTCTCGGCCGATTCCGTCCCTCGTCATCATTGTGACAGTAGTCTGGTCAAGGGGCGCCCCCAAATAGAACGCATACCTGAGCGACATATAACCATCAAATTCCTTGCCTTCCCAGTCGTAACACTTCAACCAAACTTTCAGGGGATCATCTTCCCTCACCTCGCCGGTAAAGACGTACCGATCATCCCAATAATCGGCAGTCCGACCAAGACGAGAACGGTTCAGCAAGCGTGCCGAGAACTTCGAGCCCTCAACCGCAGCAACTTCCAAAACCACTAGTCCCCTGCCGTCCTTACCATCATTACCGTCGCTAAATTCGACAAGGATTCCATCACCCGGTTGAAGGTCAACAATAACGCCCATATTCTCTGCCTTTCGCTCAATAGCTAACCAAAATTATCAGTATCGAAATCTCAAAAATTACCGGTGCCGGACTACGTTGCCCGGCATCCCTAAAGCGGCTTCCATCTTTTCTCTATTCGTTTTTCAAAGAACACCGTTACCGGGGCTATCACTCGCGATAAACCCCGCCAACGCTAGCTACACCTCCAGTCTAGGGTGAAGCTTTCAAACGCGCGCGGCGTTTGGTCATTCACCACTCAGCTCCCGGCGACAGGGCGCAAAAAGGCGCGCGAGTTCAGCGATCAAGCTAAACTCACGCGCCTATACCGGTCTGCTAACGCAAACCCAAAGCCACTAACAAGTGAAAGTTATACAGAACCTACGTCTGTACAGAGTTACTTCTGCACAGAATTACTTCTGCTCCTGGCCCACCTGAGCGAGGCGGTGCGCCTCGTCCATCTCAATAGCGGACTGAACCACCGGCTCCAGGTCACCGTTCAGCACGGCGTCCAGGTTGTATGCCTTGTAGCCGGTACGGTGATCGGCGATGCGGTTCTCCGGGAAGTTGTAGGTACGGATGCGCTCCGAACGGTCCATGGTGCGCACCTGCGAAGCACGGTGTGCCGCGTTCTCGGCGTCAATCTGCTCCTGCTGGTGAGCCAGCAGTCGCGCACGCAGCACGCGCATCGCGGCTTCACGGTTCTGCAGCTGAGACTTCTCGTTCTGCATCGCCACGACAATACCGGTCGGCAGGTGGGTAATACGCACCGCCGAGTCGGTGGTGTTCACCGACTGACCGCCGGGGCCCGAAGAACGGTACACGTCAATCTTCAGGTCGTTCTGGTTAATCTCGATTTCCTCGGGCTCATCCACCTCGGGGAACACCAGAACACCCGCGGCGGAAGTGTGAATACGGCCCTGAGACTCGGTCGCCGGAACACGCTGCACACGGTGCACGCCACCCTCGTACTTCAGGTGCGCCCACACGCCCTCGGCCGGCTCGTTCGAGGAACCCTTAATAGCAATCTGGGCGTCCTTGTAGCCACCCACATCGGTGCTGGTCGAAGAGATAATCTCGGTCTTCCAGCCCTTGTGCTCGGCGTAGCGCATGTACATGCGCAGCAGGTCACCCGCGAACAAGGCGGCCTCGTCACCACCGGCACCGGCCTTCACCTCGAGAATGACGTTGCGGCCATCGTCCGGGTCACGCGGAATCAGCAGGCGGCGCAACTTCTCCTGAGCTACCTCCAGCTCCTCCTCCAGGCCGGGCACCTCAGCGGCGAACTCCGGGTCCTCCTCGGCCATCTCGCGGGCGGCCTCGAGGTCGTCCTTGAGCGAGGTGTACTTGTTGTAGGCGGTCACGATACCGGTCAGCTCCGCGTAGCGGCGGCCCACTCGGCGTGCCTTACCCTGGTTCGACTGCACGGCGGGATCGGCCAGCTGATTCTGCAGGTCAGCGTGCTCGTCCAGCAGAACCTGAATAGATTCAAACATTCTCTCTTCCATCTCCCGCACTTTACGCCGCACGGGCGGGCACTAGAATTCGTCACTCCCCTGACGGGGCGCCTCGCTGGGAGGCACGGGTGAACGCCTCACGCGCCCCACCGTCGTACCGGGGTGGGGCGCGTGAAACACGGGTCTTAGTCGACCAGGCGCAGGCCGTTCTTCTGCACCGTGAGCAGGAACTCCACGTTGCTTTCGGTCTTGCGTAGCTGGTTGGTCAGAACGCCCAGGGCCTGCTCGGGCTCCATGCCGGCCAGGGCACGGCGCAGACCCCACATGATCTTGATTTCGTCCGGGGAGAGCAGGTTCTCTTCGCGGCGAGTACCGGAGGCGTTGATGTCCACGGCCGGGAAGATACGCTTGTCGGCCAGCTGGCGGGACAGACGTAGCTCCATGTTACCGGTGCCCTTGAACTCCTCGAAGATCACTTCGTCCATCTTCGAGCCGGTCTCGACCAGGGCGGTAGCCAGAATGGTCAGCGAACCGCCCTCTTCGATGTTGCGGGCGGCACCGAAGAACTTCTTCGGCGGGTACAGCGCGGCGGAATCCACACCACCGGAGAGGATGCGGCCCGAGGCGGGAGCCGCCAGGTTGTATGCGCGGCCCAGGCGGGTCATGGAGTCCAGCAGCACGACCACGTCGTAGCCCAGCTCCACCATGCGCTTAGCGCGCTCAATGGCCAGCTCGGCAACCGTGGTGTGGTCCTCGGCGGGGCGGTCGAAGGTCGAGGCGATAACCTCGCCCTTGACGGTGCGCTGCATGTCGGTCACTTCTTCAGGACGCTCGTCCACCAGGACCATCATCAGGTACACGTCCGGGTTGTTCACGGTAATCGCATTCGCGATGGACTGCAGCATGAGGGTCTTACCGGCCTTCGGCGGCGAGACGATCAGACCACGCTGGCCCTTACCGATCGGGGACACCAGGTCCACCACGCGGGTACCCAGCTTCTTGGGGGTGGTCTCCAGGCGCAGACGCTCCTTGGGGTACAGCGGGGTCAGCTTCGAGAACACGCGGCGGTTAGCGGCCTCTTCAACGCTCTGACCGTTAATCGCCTCAACCTGAACCAGGGCGTTGAAGCGCTGGCGGCTGTTCGATTCGCCCTCGCGCGGCACGCGAATCGCGCCGAGCACGTGGTCGCCCTTACGCAGGTTGTACTTCTTCACCTGGGCCAGGGAGACGTACACGTCGTTGGTGCCCGGCAGGTAGCCGGTGGTGCGCACGAACGCGTAGTTGTCCAGGATGTCCAGAACACCCGAAATCGGTGCCAGCACATCGTCTTCGCTCAGGCGGGGCTCGTTCTCCTCGCGGCGGCGAGCCTGCTTCTCGGTGCGCTCGGCCTGACGGTCACGCTTGGAGCGGCGTTCGGTACGCTCGGAGTTCTTACGCTCGGCACGCTCTGCGCGCTCGGCCTGACGGTCACGCTTGGAACGGCGCTCGGTACGCTCTGCGCGTTCGCCGTCCTGATCGCGGCGACGCTCGCGGGTGCGGGTGCGCTTGGAGCTCTTCTCGCCGTCAACGGCGCCGAAGGTCATGTCCAGGGCGGCGTTCAGGCTGTCCAGGCTTGCGGTGCCATCGGCGGTGGATGCCTTCAGCTCGGAGGAGTTCGGAGCCGAATCGCCCGGCTCGGAACGCTCAGAGATACGCTCCGCGGCCAGCTCGGCGCGCACATCCAGCGGGGGAAGCTCTGCGGGCTTCTCGTCCTTGCGGCTACGGCGGGTGCGCTTCTCGGGCTTCTCCGACTTCTCGGACTTCTCACCCTTCTCGGAGGCCTCGGGGGCCTCCTGACCCTCGGCGGCGCGGCGAGCGCGAGCACGCTTCTGAGCGGGGGTCTCGTAACGCGAAGAGCGGGTGCGCTTCTCGGACTTCTCAGACTTTTCGAAGCCCTCGGACTCGCTCTTTTCTGCCTTCTCGGCCTGTGCCTCAGCATCCTTCTGGACGCGGGTACGGCGGGTACGGCGAGTCTTCTGAACAGGCTCGGAGTCCTTCTCACCCTCGGCAGGAGCCTCGGCGGCCTTCTCCTCGGCCTTCGCGGTGGGCTTTTCGGAAGTCTTCTCGGCGGGGGTCTCGGCCTTCGGAGCGGCCGGGGCAGCTACGGCGCCACCACGCTGGTGCTCCTCCAGAGCCTGAACCAGCTCCGCCTTCTTCAGCTTCAGGTAGCCACGAATACCCAGCTGCTGAGCCAGGACGCGCAGCTGCGCGACCTTCAAATTTGCCAGTTCCGGCGCGGTCGATGCCGTGCCGAACTCATCGGTGACAACAATATTTTTTGCCAACTACAATTCCTTTGGTTGTAAGCCCTGAAAATCTTCAGAATAAAGATCGGGCGGGCGCTATAGCGCGGTCAAAGGTTCCTGCGCCGCCGCAGAACGCGGCGACCTGCACCTTCGACTCCCTCGAACCGCGCTGGAGGCGGTTCGCGTCTCTTACCGTACCCGCCGATTCAGACACGGCGGGCACACACGGAAGATAAGGCGCTCTATCATTATGCGTGCACCCCTCATTCATCGGACCCGCACTGGAGCCGGCGGGTCAAGAATGAACGGTCGGGAGGGTTCAATCGCCGTGACCGAGACCGTACCTTCACGTCGGCACCCTGCGGGTGAGGCATTGTAGAAGGTAAGCTCCCCTCCGAGGCCCAACCGGGTACAAGGTCCGGAAAGGGGCGAAACGGGGTGAGGTACAGAACGTACCCGCGAGGAAGCGTCAATTACGGTCGTCGTCGAACGGCGGGTAGAACCCGCGATAGGACGTTACACGTCCTACTGAGTAACTATAACACCTTCAGTATCAATTTCAAGAGGGAGCACCCGCCAGTTCAAGCGGCAATCCACAATAGCGCTACAAGGGTGAGTCGCCTCAAACTCGGCAATCGCCTCCTGAACCTGTTGCACCTGCTCGTCACCGTGCGCAAAGGTCAAAACAGTAGGGCCAGCGCCAGAAATCACCGCAGCAAAACCCTGACTGCGCAGGTACGCAACCAGCACAGCGGACGGCTCCATCGCGGTCACGCGGTACCCCTGATGCAGGTAATCCACGGTCGCATCCATCAGATGCTCGGGAGCATCAGAGAGAGTACGCACCAGCAGCGCCGCACGAGCAGAATTTGCGGCCGCCTCAGCGTGGGGAATCTGCGAAGGAATCAGTGAACGGGCAAGCTTCGTCGACACCTCATAATCGGGCACAGCCACCACCGGGTGAACATCAGGATGCACCGGAATAATCAGGGACTTCCAATTGCCCATTTCACCCCAGGACACCGACAGGTTGCCGTAAATCGCCGGAGCCACGTTATCCGGGTGGCCCTCCATATCGGAGGCGACCTGCAGCATCTGCTCACGGCTCAGACGGTGCTCCTCCGGTAGCAGACCGCTCGCCGCAGCCACACCCGCCACAATAGCCGACGCCGAAGAACCCATACCGCGAGAATGCGGAATCTTATTATCAGCAATGAGCTTCACCGGCGGCAGCTCATCCAAACCAGCCGCAGCAAAACCAGCCTTCATCGCCTGCAAAACCAGGTGGCTCTCATCGCGAGGAACATCCGCGCTACCCTCGCCGCTGAGCTCAAACTCCAGGCCGGACTCAATACGCTCAACAACCAGCTCATCATAAAAGCCAAGACCCAAACCCATGCTGTCATAGCCGGGCCCCAGGTTAGCGCTCGTAGCGGGAACACGAACCTTAACGGACGCGCCCACCGGAATATCAGAAATATGCAGGGAAGACATGAGAAGAACCTCGCGATCGGTGACGTACTGAGTGAATAGGTGAAAGATACAAAAAGGGGCTGTCATGCAGGTGCACCCCGCCCCGAAAACCGGGACGGAGTGCACCTCGTAGTACGAATAGGCTAGTGCAAATCGAGAATATTTGCCACAGCAACCACGTCGAAGGGAGCCTTGGTCGGCTCGACCTTCACGCCGTTCACTGCCTCCAGGGCCCACTGCGGGTCCTTCAGGCCGTGGCCGGTCACGGTGATGACGATGGTCTTACCCTCGGGGGCCTCACCCGCGCGGTGCTTCTTCAGCAGACCCGCCACACCGGCGGCCGAAGCAGGCTCCACGAACACGCCCTCGCGCGAGGACAGCCAGCGGTGCGCCTCGAGAATCTCCTCGTCGGTTACGGCCTCAATCACGCCGCCGGACTCGTCGCGGGCGGCCTCGGCCTTCTCCCACGAAGCGGGGTTACCGATGCGGATCGCGGTTGCAATGGTCTCGGGGTTCTCGATGGGGTGACCCGCCACGATCGGGGCGGCACCGGCGGCCTGGAAGCCCCACATGATCGGGCGCTTGGTGGCCACGGGCTCCAGAACCTCGCCGTCACGGTTGGTGTAGGGCTCGGAGTACTCCTTGTAGCCCTTCCAGTACGCGGTGATGTTACCGGCGTTGCCAACCGGCAGCAGGTGGTAATCGGGGGCGTCGCCCAGGGTGTCAACAACCTCAAAGGAACCGGTCTTCTGACCCTCGATACGGTAGGGGTTCACCGAGTTCACCAGGAACACGGGGTAGTTCTCGCTGAGCTTGCGAGCAATCTCAAGGCAGTTGTCGAAGTTGCCGTCAATCTGAATGATGTCGGCACCGTGAGCAATCGCCTGGGAGAGCTTACCCATAGAAATCTTGCCGTCCGGAACCAGCACGGCGCAGCGCAGGCCGGCCTGCAGCGCGTAGGCTGCGGCGGAAGCAGAGGTGTTACCGGTCGAAGCGCACACCACTGCCTTCGCGCCGTCACGCTTAGCGGCGGTCATGGCGCTGGTCATGCCGCGGTCCTTGAAGGAACCGGTCGGGTTCATACCCTCGAACTTCAGGTAAACGGTGTTGCCGGTCTCAGCAGACAGTGCCGGCGCGTGGATCAGCGGGGTGCCGCCCTCGCCCAGAGTCACGACCTGAACGTCCTCGCCGAAGGGCAGACGGTCACGGTATTCCTTGATAACGCCCTGCCACACGTGTGCCATTGGCTTCTCCTTTAATCTTGAGGCGCACCGCCCGCCGGGGTCCTGTGACCCCGGTAGCGGGTGCGCGGGTTCGTCAGTGAGCGAGGGGCCTCGCGGGTCACCCTCGCAGGTTTAGTGCGGCGCATCAGGCCGCGGGGTTGGCTAGTCTCTCGACGTGCACCTAGTGCTTCTCGGACTCCACGCGAATCACGGAGTTCACCTCGCGCACCGTATCGAGCGCGTCAATCACGGCGATGGCGCGGCGCAGGTCGGAGTCCTTCGCGGAGTGGGTCACCATGCGAATCTGGGCTGCGCCCTCGTGCGAAGCGGACTGACGCAGCGAATCCACCGAAATGCCGTGCTCGGCCAGGATGCGGGTAATGTTCGCCAGAACACCCAGACGGTCCTCCACCAGAACGCCCACCGAATAGCGAGAAATCACGTTGTCCAGGCTGGTTGCGTGCAGCTGAGCGTGGGAGGTCTCGGGAACGCCGGGGCCGCCCAGCACGAGGCGACGAGCCAGGGACACGAAGTCACCCAGAACAGCCGAGGCGGTCGGGGCGCCACCGGCACCGGGGCCGTAGAACATCAGCTCACCGGCGTTCTCAGCCTCGACGAACACGGCGTTGAACGCACCGTGCACGCCGGCCAGCGGGTGCTGGCGCGGAATCAGGGTCGGGTTCACGCGAATGTTCACACCGTCTTCACCCTCGCGCTCGCAGATAGCCAGCAGCTTGATGACGTAGCCGTCGGCGTCCGCGGCCGCAACGTCATCGGCGGTGATGGCGGTAATGCCCTCGGTGTGCACATCGTCAATCGTGAAGTCCGAATGGAACGCCAGCGAAGCAACAATAGCGGCCTTCGAAGCGGCGTCGAGGCCCTCAACATCGGCGGTGGGGTCGGCCTCGGCGTAGCCCAGCTTCTGGGCGTCGGCCAGCGCATCCGCGAAGGAGGCGCCGGTGGTGTCCATCTGATCAAGAATGTAGTTGGTGGTGCCGTTCATGATGCCCAGAACGCGGGTCACGCGGTCACCGGCCAGGGAGTCGCGCAGCGGGCGCAGAATCGGAATCGCACCGGCCACGGCGGCCTCGTAGGACAGCTGCGCGCCGGATGCATCGGCGGCGGCCTGCAGCTCCACACCGTGCTTGGCCAGCAGGGCCTTGTTGCCCGAAACGACGGACTTGCCGGCGTTGAGCGCGCGCAGGATGCGGGTGCGGGCCGGCTCGATGCCGCCGGTCAGCTCGATCACCACGTCGGCGGCGTCAATCAAAGCTTCGGCGTCGGTGGTGTACAGCGAGGGGTCGGCATTCCAGTGGCGAGTTGCCCGAGTATCACGCACGGCAATGCCGATCAGCTCGACGGGCGCACCAATGCGCTTCTCAAGGACGGCGTTATCCTCTATCAGGATGCGTGCCGCCTGGGAACCGACGTTACCGGCACCCAGCAGGGCAACTTTGATCTTGTCAGCCACGATAGTCTCTTTCTACGGTCGTTCCGGGGCGTTCCCCGGGGTCTCTTCGGGCTACGGTGCGGCGCGCTACGCGGAGCACGCACTCAACACCACTTTATCAAGAGGCGGGATGAAGCCATCGGCCTCAAGCTGCGACTTTTATTCTCTGAGATGAGGCATCCCTCACAGTAATGAGGTGAACCTTAGTGTCTGCAGATTTTTGAACACTCAAAACCGTGGAGCCCCGCCTGCATCCGCTACCTCACGGCGTGCAATTCAGAGACGGGGACTTCACGGTTTCTTAGATTCTGGGATGGGGTTCTTAGATATCCGAACCCATGTCCAGGGCAAGCATGTCGTCCTCGCTCTGGCGGCGAATCATCACGCGGGAGGGACGACCCTCGGCGGTCGCAATCACCGGCGGGCGGGTCAGGAAGTTGTAGTTCGACCCCAGCACGTAGCAGTACGCGCCCGTCGCCGGAACCGCCAGAATATCGCCCGCCTGCAGATCGGCCGGCAGGTAGCAGTAACGCACCACAATATCGCCGGATTCGCAGTGCTTACCCACCACGCGGCAGAGCACCTGCTCCCCCTCCGGGGCACGGTTCGCCAGGGTTGCCGAGTAGTCCGATTCGTACAGCACCGGGCGGGCGTTATCGCTCATGCCGCCGTCCACCGAGACGTAACGGCGCACGCGAATCTCGCCGTTTTCGTCCTCAATGCTCACGTTCTTGATGGTGCCCACCGTGTACAGGGTTGCGCCCGAGGGGCCCGAAATCGAGCGACCAGGCTCGAAGGACATGTGCGGAATCGACATGCCCAGGCGCTCGCAGGTGGCCGCAACCGAAGCGGCGATGGATTCGGTCACCTCGGCGATGGAGCGGGGACGATCGGCCTCGGTGTAGGCGATGCCGTAGCCGCCGCCCAGGTCCAGCTCCGGCAGGGTCACGTCCAGGTCACGGTTGAGGCGGTTCATGAATTCCAGAGCGGTGGTTGCCGCCTGCTCGAAGCCCTCCGCCTCAAAAATCTGCGAACCGATGTGGCAGTGAATACCGCGGAATTCCAGGGAATCGGTCGCGCTCAGGATTGCCGCCGCCAGCGCAGCGTAGGAGTCGGAGGCCTCCACGCCCCAGTGCTCCAGCTCTGCCTCGTCCAGGCCGGCCAGCGCAGCGGTACCGGGCTGCAGGGACATGCCGAACTTCTGGTCCTCGTGAGCGGTCGCGATCGACTCGTGGGTGGAGGCGTGCACGCCCGGGGTGATGCGAATCAGCACCGGAACGGGCGGGTAGGGCTCCTCGCCCTCAGCCACGCGCTCGGCGGCCAGCTCGGCGTACACCCGCTCAATCAGCTTGATTTCGTCCACCGAATCGGCCACCACGCGGCCCAGGCCGCTACGAATCGCGCGGGCGATTTCGGCTTCCGACTTGTTGTTGCCGTGCAGGGCGATGCGCTCGCCGGGCATGCCGCCGCGCAGCGCCAGCGCCAGCTCGCCACCGGAGGCGGTGTCCAGGCACAGGCCCTCCTCACGAACCCAGCGAACGACCGCGGTGGAGAGGAAGGACTTGCCGGCGTAGTAGACGCTCACCTGCGCGCCATGCTTGGCGAAAGCCTGCTCAAAAGCGGTGCGGTAAGCGCGGGCACGGGCGCGGAAAGTGGTCTCGGAGAAAACGTACTGCGGGGTGCCGTGCTCGGCGGCCAGCTCGCTGACGGTCACACCGTCGATGCAGAGCTCACCCTCCGCATTGCGGGTGAAGGAATCGGTCCAGATGCTTCGGGACAGGTCGGCGGGGTTCTCAGGCTGGGTCAGCCATTCGGGGCGGTAGAGGGAACGGGCTTCGCTCATCGTGTCTCTTTCTGGATGTTCTTGCCCGCCACGCTCCGGGGTCAACGCCCTCGGCGCGGCGGCGGTTCTCTGTCTGTTCAGCTTGCCTGTGTAGTCTGTCTGGGCACTGTGCCCTGTGCATTGTGCCCTCTGTGCACTGTGCCGGGTTGGGCAATGAAGCCACCGGCGGCGGCATACGTTCAACCCCCGCCCCGGTAGCACCGGGTCGGGGGTTGATTCGAGGGGTATTACATGCGCTCGGGTGCGCTCACACCCAGCAGGTTCAGGCCGTTAGCCAGCACCTGCTGTGCCGCGTTATTCAGCAGCAGGCGGGTGCGGTGCAGGTCGGTGACTTCCTCGTCGGCCTTGGGGGCCACGCGGGAGACGCCGTACCAGCTGTGGTACGCCGAAGCGAGCTGCTCCAGGTAGCGGTTCACGCGGTGCGGCTCGTAGAACTTCGCGGCGTCGCGCACGGCGGCGGGGAACTGGCCGAGCACAGCCAGCAGCTCACCGTCAGCGGCGGAGTCGAGCAGGGAGGTGTCCACGCCGTCCTCAATCTTCACGCCGGCCTCCGCGGCGTTGCGTGCCACGGCGGCGGTACGTGCGTGAGCGTACTGCACGTAGTAGACCGGGTTCTCGTTGCTCTTGGAAGTCAGCAGGCCCAGGTCAATGTCGATGGGGGTATCCACCGAGTAGCGGGTCAGCTCGTAGCGAGCCGCGTCAACGCCAACGGCCTCGACCAGGTCCTCGAGGGTGACCACGGTGCCGGCACGCTTGGACATGCGGACGGGCTTGCCGTCCTTGACCAGATTCACCAGCTGACCAATCATGACCTCAATCTGGTCGGCGCGGTAGCCAAGAATCTGGGCGATAGCCTTCAGACGGCCCACGTAGCCGTTGTGGTCCGCACCGAGCATGTAAATCGCCACGTCGGCGGGGTTCTCGGCACGGGTCATCTTGTCCTGGTAGTAGGCGATATCGCCGGCCACGTAGGCGTGGTTGCCGTCGGACTTAATGACCACGCGGTCCTTGTCGTCGCCGTAGTCGGTGGTGCGCATCCACCAGGCGCCGTCGGCCTCGAAGAGCTGGCCGTTCTCGCGCATGGTCTCGAGCAGGGCGTCCACCTTGCCGCCCTCGAACACGGAGTTCTCATGGAAGAACACGTCGAAGTGGGTACCGAAGGCCGCCAGAGACTCCTTAATCTGATCGAACATCAGGTGAGTACCGATTTCGCGGAAAATCTCTTCGGGGTTCTCAGCCTCAAGCGCGTCGGGGCGCTGAGCCAGAATCTGGTCCTTAATGTCCACAATGTACGCGCCAGCGTAGCCGTCCTCGGGGGTCTCCTCACCGCGGGCGGCGGCAATCAGGGAACGCACGAAGCGGTCAATCTGGGTGCCGTGGTCGTTGAAGTAGTACTCGCGCACCACGTTAGCGCCCTCAGCTTCAAGGACGCGGGCGAGCGCATCGCCCACGGCAGCCCAGCGGGTGCCGCCCAGGTGGATGGGGCCGGTCGGGTTCGCGGAGACGAACTCAAGGTTAATGGTCTTGCCGGCGAGCTTGTCGCTGCGGCCGTATGCTTCGCCCGCCTCACCGATGGTGGCGGCGAGCTCACCAGCAGCTGCGGCGTCCAGGGTGATGTTCAGGAAGCCGGGGCCCGCGATATCAACGGATGCCACGCCGGGGATGGCGCCGATCTTCTCGGCCAGAAGAGCTGCTGCCTCGCGCGGGTTCTTGCCCACCTTCTTGGCGAGCTGCAGAGCGACGTTGGTGGCCCAGTCGCCGTGCTCACGGGACTTGGGGCGCTCCACTCGGACGGCGGGCAGTTCAGCGCCCTCCACGAGGGTCAGCTGGCCGGAGGAAATGGTTTCTTCTAGGGCAAGCGCAATGGCTTCGGAGAGTTCTTCAGGAGTCATAAGAACCTATTCTAGCAAGCATTGGGCCGGGGCTGACCGTTTATCCGACGCATATCTGATACCATGGTGGGGTTGCCTCTGTAGCTCAGCGGATTAGAGCACCAGTTTCCGGTACTGGGGGTCGAAGGTTCGAATCCTTTCAGGGGCACGATGTTCTTATTCGAGAGGGAACACGGGAGCCGATACTCGCCCAGCGGGTGTCGGCTCCTTTTTATTTCTGCTTTATATCTTGGGTTACATCTCTGGCAGAAGCATCAGAGGCTGGACGCCTCCGCTCCCCTGTTGTCCCGGAGGCCTCGTAGTTGAGAGAATAGGGAAACGCGCACACCGTTCAAACAAGCACGACAACACCACACCAGCGGAGGTAAACCGTGACCACCATGCGCCAGATTCAGCTCACCGAATGGGGCGACGAAAGCGTTCTGCACGAGGCGAACGTGCCCATCCCCTCCCCGGTGCGCGGTCACGTGCTCATCAAGACAGTTGCCGCCGGTGTCAACCCGATTGATGTGACCACTCGCAAGGGTCTGGGTCCCGCCGCGCAGCTGGCAGATCCGTCGTACAAGCCCTTCGTTCCCGGCTGGGATGTTGCCGGCACCGTGGTTGCTACCGCCGGTGACTACACGGGTTTTAAGGTGGGCGACGGCGTATTTGGTCTTGTTGCTTTCCCCTCCCCCGCCGGTGCGTACGCCGAGTATGTTCTCGCACCCGCCTACCAGCTGGCCAAGGTTCCCTCCGACGTTCCGTGCGCCCAGCTCGGCGGCGCACCGCTTGCCGGGCTCACCGCCTACCAGTCGCTCTTCGAGGTGGCGCACCTGAAGGAGGGCGAGCGCGTGCTCATCCACGCCGGTGCCGGAGGCGTCGGCCACCTCGCCGTGCAGCTGGCCATTCAGGCGGGCGCGCAGGTTTTTGCGACCGCCTCCGCCGCGAATCACGAGTTCGTGCGCTCGCTGGGGGCCCAGCCCATCGACTACCGCACCGAGGATTTCCGCGCGGTGCTGGGTCGGACCATGGACGTGGTACTCAACTCGACCGGCAGGCAGACCTTCCTCGATTCGTTGGAGGTACTGGTCCCCGGCGGGCGCATCGTGACGCTGACGAATCCCGACCCGCTGGATGTGGCCCGCGAGCGCGGGTTTGAGGCGCAGTGGCTGACGGCTCACCCGGACCGTACGCAGATGCAGGAGATCGCCCGGCTCATGTCTCTGGGCCTGCTGAAGGTGCACGTGGAGAAGATTTTCCCCCTCGCCGAGGCCGCCGCGGCTCAGGAGCTTATGGCCTCCGGCCACACGCGCGGCAAGATCGTGCTGGTTCCCTAAGAAATTTAGAGACCAAAGAGCTAAGAAACCTAAAGAACGGGCTGATTCATGCTGAATTCCGAGGCCGCGCAGAGCGTCGACGAGTACCGCTCCGGTTTTTACCGCCCCGAGGGGTTTTTCGACGGCTTGTCCCTGCCGAGCTACGGGGCCGAAACGCCCGTCACGCGGGAGGCCTTCGCCTACGATTTCTACCCCGCGCGCGCTGCCGAGGGGTCCGGTTCTGTTGAGGAGTCGGGTAGCGCTGGGGTCGGTAGTACCGAGCCCGCTCCCCTGCTCATCTGGGTGCACGGTGGCGCCTGGCGCTTCGGCACGAACCGGGGCCTGCGCGAGGTGGAGATCATGACCCCCGAGGGGCCGCGCACGAACCGGCAGACCCTCATGCGCCGCGCCCTGCAGGAACAGGGCTGGGCGGTCGCGGCCATCAACTACCGCTACTCGCACCAGGCGATTTTCCCGGGCGCCCTGCACGACGTTAAGGAGGCGGTGCGCTTCTTCCGCGCTCGCGCCGCCGAGTTTGGTATCTACCCCGGGCGCATCGCGATTGCCGGAGGAAGCGCCGGCGGGCATCTGAGCATGATGGCGGCGCTCGCCGGTCCCGATGCAGCCGGCTACGCGAGCGGGGATCCCGAACTGCACGAGTACTACGAGGGGCGCGCCTCCAGCAACTACCCGGGGGTGAGCTCGGCGGTTGCCGCGGCCGTTCCTTTCTACGGGGTCAGCGACCTGCGCACCATCTTCTCCGACCGTCCCCTGGCGGGGTACTCGCTGGTGCATCCGGACGACGACGGTGCCGAGTGGCGCCTGCTGGGATGCGATTATCCCGTGCGCGAGGAGCGTGAATGGGTGGAGCGCGTGCCCGGTATCGACCGGGAGCGCGCCCTGCAGAATTGGGAAAGGGCGAATCCCTTGGACCTTGCGCGCGGGAATTTTGCGCACAGAGTGTACGCCGGCGGCTCTGCCGGCGAGCCCTCTCGCAAAAACTTCGATGAAAAGCAGACTGAGGAACAGGCTACGAATCGGAAGTGTGCGCCCATCATGTTAGTGCACGGCATTGCCGATTCGTGCGTGCCGTACCAGCAATCGGTGCGGGTGTATCAGGCCCTGCGCACGCGGCAGGTGC
>ERZ1674173.18-NODE-18-length-52669-cov-24.220987_pt1 | contig 52669 bp, 42 predicted proteins | sample MGYA00581290_ERZ1674173 | MGnify/ENA primary metagenome ERZ1674173 (study PRJEB41354, sample SAMEA4873334) | human saliva metagenome | biome: human-associated habitat [ENVO:00009003]; feature: mouth environment [ENVO:08000002]; material: saliva material...
AGACAGCATTCTCAGCGTTCAGCTGCACACGGCTCTCAATATTCGAGGACCAGCCCGCGCCGAATACACCGGATACAGCGTGCTGACCGAACACGGTCACGCTGTTGTACATACGGGTTACAGTGCAGACAGAAACAACTCCGGAGAATGCCATATCGGTTTCTTCTTCGATGAAGTTACCGGTCGCAACGTTCACGGGATCATTCGCATAACCGCTGGTGGCAGGCTTACCCACAACAGCCGGTGCAGGAACTTCCAAGTCAGGTCGTTCGGTACTGACATTCGCTGTAGCAAGCGCATTGTCCAATGTCTCATTCGAGACGGTGCTAATCTCACCATTGCCGCCGGCCTGCTCAAAGGTATCGGCTACAATACCCAGCCAGGTCTTATCGTTGGCGTTCGATTGATTCCACTTTTCGAAGGTGGCAATCAGACTTCCAGCATCAATGGTTCCCCACTGACATTTAGCCGCGAAGTTAGAAGCAAGGTCACGAATCTTGCCTGGCTCAGAATCAAACTCAGTGCCGATATTTGCCAAGGTGGTAGAGAGATCCCGAACAGTCGAAGGCCGCGCCGAAGAAACAGCCATACCCGACGAACGGGTTTCAGTATTCTCACGGGTACCCAGTGACTTAGTATCAATCGTTGTATCTGGAATATACGGCTCTACCTTAGCCGGAGCATTTCCCCAGAAGTCATCCCACGCCTTGTGAAGACCAAACCACTCGCTCTCGTAGTCGCGAGCCTTCTGACGGTTCGCCTGCTCCTTGTGAGCCGCTTCCTTAAGGTTGTCTACCACACCAGCCAGCTGACGGAAGATGGTAGCAATATCACGACCATCGCTGATTGCAGTATCAATATTGGAGCCGGTCACCTCCGCATAGTGTCCTTCAAAGTCCTCAAGAGCAGTCGTCAAAGAGGACTTGAGCCCAGGCATAGCATTATCAATGTTTTGCGCTACTTTGCGGCACGCATTCGCCAGGGCATCAGACGTTGCGTCGTCGAACTTAACGTCCTCTTTGTTAGCGTAGGGGGGGTTCGGGCCGGAAGACATGATAGAACCTCTGAAAAGTATCTAAGTGCGGAAGTGGGGTGATTAAACACGTTAAGACAGGCACGTGCAGCATGCCTGAAAGTAACATGTGTTGAAGCCGAATGACAGAAAACGCCGCCTACCGCACACCGCCCCATAACCGGGGATCGGGGCGGTAAACGGCGTTCACCAGGGGAGGCTTAGGCGCCGCCACCTGCCTGGAAAATATCGGTAGAAATCTGGTTGAGCTGCTCACGCAGGTCGGTCAGTTCCTGAGTCAGGTTACGCAGGGTGTTTTCTACGCCGGGCCAGGTATCATTACGGAAACGCTCAGCCAGGGGGCCGTCCCAGTTGTTGGGGTCCTTCAGCTGGTTACCCTGCTGGTTGAGGTTATTAATCTCGTTCTGCAGGCCGCCGTTGATGATGTTCTGCAGAGCAGTAATAGCATCCTTGGCTGCCTGCGATGAGAGTACGCGATCAGACACGGTGATCCTCTTTCGTCGATGAATTGCCGGAAGATGTGCATTAGACACGCGAATATCAAATACGCACCTTTAGTGCTTCGCACCACTTTGAACACTACACCATCTCATATAAAAAAGCGCCCACAACATCCCCATGCAGGAAAAATTTCCAACAGTGGATACTGCATCTTAGTAGATAGACAAGCTTGTTCCCATCTCATCAAGATCCTTCCTTGTGTACGGTATGCTATGAGATATATGCCACTCCGCTAGAGGGCGCACGTTCAAGCAACTCGTAACCACATACGAAATGAGGACTTTCATGTCTGAAAACACCCCGCAGCCGGCCGCACCGCAGCAGCCGCAATTCACCCAGCAGGCACCCGCCGAAGCACCGAAGAAGAAGTGGGCGGCAGTAACCGCACTGGTCTTGGGTATTATTTCTGCCCTGACCGGCATCTTTGTTATTGGTTCGTTCTTGACCATCCCGACCATTGTTTTCGCGGTGATTGCTCTGGTCATGGTCAAGAATGGCACCGGCAAGGGTAAGGGCATGGCGATTACCGCTCTTGTGCTGGTTCTGGTGGCGTATATTGCGACCTTTGCTTTCTTCCAGATTCGTGCGGCGAACCTTGAGAAGTCTAACCGAGAGGCCCGCGAGGTTATCCAGAAGTGTGAGAACCACGAGCCTGGTTACTCCATCATTGAGAAGGACGGCAAGCGTTACTGCAACGCTGGCGGTTGGGTCTACGAGATGGACAAGTAAACCGACCGTCTGGTTTAGTAACCGATGATGCGATGGGTGGGGGCGTTCGTACGTGCGGCAGTCGCCGTGCCTGCGAGCGCCCCTCGCCGTATCTTCCGTGAGCGTTATATATCTGGACCGTCCAGATAAATCTTGGAGCCCCAAAGCGCAAAGAACCAAGCACAGAAAAGCCCCCGCGGCCGAGAGTCATCCTCTCAGTCGCGGGGGCTCTATCGTATCAGCGTGTCCTCACGCGGCGAGCGCTAGGAGGCGCGGCGGCGAGAACGCAGCACCATCACAGTGCCCGCACCAAGCACCAGCGCACCGCCCACAGCCACAGACACCGCACCAAAACCAGTACGCGCCAGGCCGCCCTGCTGGGAGCTAGCGCCACCCGACGCAGCAGACACACCAGACTGACCCAGGGAGCCGCCACCGGTACCACCACCGGAAATACCACCCGGGTACACGCCGCCAGCAGAACCATCAGCCGAACCGTCAGAGGAGCCCTGCGCGTTCACGCCACCGGCGGCGCCAGCCTGACCGGACTGACCACCCTGCGCGGCACCAGACTGCGCGGAGCCGGGCTGGTTGGCACCAGCGGTACCGCCCGGAGTTGCCGAATCCACACGGCGCACACCGCTAAAGTCGTCCTTAGCCGCATTCGGGTCCTTCGGCACGGCAGTCTCAAACGAGCACGCATCCGACGCCTTCTTACCCACAGCAACCGCAAGCTGCTGCACCGGGCTGTTCACCTCAGTACCATCAGCCAGGGTCGCAGAATAGTGCACGTCAAACATGTACTGGCCGGGCTCAGAGAACACCCAGTTCGCGTGCGCGTGCGTCGCGTAATCAATGTCGATCGTGGTCTTGCCGGTCGTCGAATCCAGCAGCACATCCGCACCATTCAGCGACTCAGTGAACATGCCGAAGCGCGCACCCTCAGGCATGACCTTCGGCACCACGTGCAGGCGCACCGGGCCGCGCAGCTGCGAGTAGTCAATGTCCTGCGTGTTGTAGCCGGGCCAGGGCAGGCCGCTCTGCTGAGTCTGCGGCAGGCCGTAGAAGGCGGTGCCGACCGGGCCCATGAAGTTCAGCTTCTCATCAGCCATACGTTCGGTGCGTACACGGCGGGCGTTCTCGCTGACCGTCCACACGACCGAATCGAGCGGGCGCACGGTCGAATCGGCGTCAATGATGCCGCTGTCGTCGCGCAGACCCACGGACAGCTGGCGGTCCTTCAGGGTCGCCTGAATGTCCAGGTGGCCGTGCGAAATCTTGGTGCGGCCGTCAATCTTGCCGGGCACGCACTGGTGGCCGGGGGTTCCGGGGGTGGACGGCTGCGCAGACGGTGCCGGGCTAGTCGGAGCAGGTGCGCTCGGGGTCGGGTTCGCGGGCGCGGGAGTCGTCGGTGCCGGAGTGGAGGGCGCCGGAGCAGGCACGCTCGGCTCTGCGGAGGCGGTCGGCACCGCAGGCACGGTCGGAACCTCGCTGGGGGACACCGACGGAACGATGCTGGGCTCAGCGGTCGGAGCCTCGGAGGGAGCCTCGCTCGGCTCAGCAGAAGGCTCGGCAGAGGGCGCAACGGTAGGCTCAGCGCTCGGCGAGGGATCCACCGGAGCAGGCTTCGGCGCATCGCTAATGGGTGCGCTATCCGGTGCCAGCGCACCGTGCGCAGTGTACTTGGTGCCCGGCTCGTAGTTCGCCGCAACCTCAGTGGTGGAGGCGGAAGCGTTCATATCCGGGTGGGTCAGCATCTTCACGCGCAGAGCCGTGCCCTTGTAGAACGACTCGTCACGGAAGGTAAAGCGTGCCACACCATCCTCGACGGAGCCTTCCAGGTCGAGGTACGGGTAGACCGGGTCATCCTGGGCGTAGAAGCCACCGCGCATGAAGCCGCGCACCTTCGGGTCCTTGAAGCGGACCTCAACGGTGCTGAAGCCGTTGCCGTTCGGGGTGACGGTCACGTCGTAGTCCATGCTGGTCGGCGTGTACTGCTGGGTGCTGAGTACGGTGTTCGCCTGATCCGGGATTTCTTCGGGCCAGGAGCCATTACCGTCGTCGCTGTACACGCTCTCGGCGCGGCCAGGCTCGTAGGTGAGCTTATGCGAGATCCAGCGGGACGCTTCCGCGCTGTTCTCGTCGGAGGTGTCGGGGGTGAAGACCGCCTGCAGCTGAGAACCCTCGCTACCGAGCATTTCAGACCAGGTGGCGGTACCATTCACGACCGGCAGGTCGGTCAGGAAGTAGCCGTTGTTGTACAGGGTCAGGGTACCCTTGAGGTTCTTGTTCGCGGCGGTGAAGGTGATGTCGCTGAGCTTGTCGTCGGCATCCTTGTTCTTAGCCGGGTCGGCGTCCAGGCGGTGCGGTGCCACGGACAGCACGTACTTTGCGGCGTCCAGGTCACCGACGGGTGCCGCATTGTAGCGGTCGACGGTGGGTACGGCGGTGGGGGTGCCGTCACCGAGCACGGGCTGCATGCCGCCAACCTGCCAGACCAGCTTCGACGGCTTGGAGCTAATGATGCGGCCGTCGGTGGAGCGCGCCACGGTGCGATAGGTGACCACGTAGCGGCCGGGGCGGGTGAAGGTCGTGGTGTTGTGGGTGTGGCTACCCTTGTCGAGCAGCCAGGAGTGCCAGCCGGTCGAGCTGCTGGAGAGCATGCGGTACACGTCGGCGGGGGCGTCGTCCGGGTTGTAGCGGAAGAGCTCCATACGGCCGGGGCCCTCAACGGAGAGAATGTCGGTAGCGAACACGCCGTCACGGAAACGCTCAGTGGGCACCTTCGTGGAGGCACCCAGGCCAGCCCAGATGGGGTCCTGGTTGCCGTAGGTCAGGTGCGGTGCCATGTAGAGGGTCTGGCCGGGTTCGCCGAGGAACGCCAGGGAGGGCGAGTCGCCCAGGGTCATGGTGTACTGCGACTTGCCGTCCCTGGTGCTGTAGCCCTTGCCGACCCAGTTGACGGTCTTGTCCAGTTCGTAGGTGTCTGCACCGGTCTTGTAGGGGTTCGCCTCGTTCATAAGGACGAAGGTGCCGTTCTGCTCGTCCCAGTATGCCTTGGGGGCGTCAACGTGGCCCTTGGTGGTGACGATTTTGCCGTCGTCGGGGCCTGCTGCGGCGGGGATGGAGGGGGCAGCGCCGGCGAGCGCGAGCAGTGCTGCGGCGGAGAGGAATGCGGCTGCGCGGCGGAGGGCGGTCTTGCCGCCGGGGATGAAGAGTGCGGGGGTGTGTGTGGTGACCCGTCGTTGGGTCTGCTTCTGAGAGCTCATGACAACCTTTCTCATTTTTCTATTTCTTAGCGTAGCGCTTTTGCAAATAATTGTCATTCAGAACCTAACTGAGTATAGTGATTCTCAGAAACACGTGTGCGCCGAGGCGCGCCCAAAAACGCACACCACGTACATCCACAAAGAGAAAAACACGGCAGAGCGCACCCGAACCCAAGAGGGAAACCGGCAACAGGCCGCCGGACCCAGCACCGGGCAAGCCCCGAAAGCATCGGGTAGCGCGCCAGCCAATGAGCAGCCATCCAAGGAGCCATCATGCAAGGACGCAGCAAACCCCTGAGCCTACTCAGCGCAACCACCCTCGGATGCACCCTCGCACTCGGGGCGCCCCTCGCCCTCCCCCAGGTCGGCACCTTCACCGCCGCACAGGCGCAGGAAAACCAGGCACAGGAAAACCAGACCGGCACCCAGGCGGGTACCGAGTCGCGCGGTTACGTCAACTACGAAGGTGACTACGTCATCGCGGGCGTACACACCGAAATGCTCAACACATTCCTCGACGGCGACCGATTCACCCTCGGCACCCTCGCAGACACCGCCCCCGGCCAGCAGGGACGATTCAACCCCGCCCGCACCGTCTTCCACCTGCCCGACGTCGAGGATGCACACACCAAGGTCGTAGCAGGCTACGACTACATTGCCCCCGAAGACACCGACATCTTCTACATTCCCTCCACCCGCACCCGCGGCCTGCTCTACCCCGGCCTCGGCGCGGAAGGAATCCGCCCCGGCGCGCTCAAGAACAACACCATCAACCTTGAACTCGTGCGCAGCAGCGTACCCGAAGGCGGCCGCGCCGAAGTCTTCACCGAATCCGGCCGCGACAACCCGCGCGTCTTCAGCACCAACGACCAGCTCGCACCGCACACCATCACCGCTGGCGGCCACGAGCACCTCAGTTGGGCATTCACCCGCAAAGGCATCTACCAGCTGACGTTCCGCGCCACCGCAACCCTTGCCGACGGCACCCCGGTCAGCTCCGAGGCGACCTACACCATCGCCGTGGGCACTAACGCTGAGGACGGCTTCAAGCTCCTGAACGCGCAGAACGCCGCAAAGGAAGCAACCAAGGACGCCACGAGCGAGGCGACCACTACCCCCGAGGCGACCTCCACCGCCACCGAGAGCGCCACCAGCAGCCCCAGCGCATCTACCTCCGCAAGTGCTGAGGCGAGCGCTTCTGCTGAGGCGAGTGCATCCACCGGTATTCGCCGCGTGGACGCATCCGTGAACGGTCAGAACGCCGCGCAGGTGACCGACCCGAACGGCGCAAAGGCGGCGGCAAATGGTGAGCAGGCATCCCAGGGTGGATCCGGTGTTACCGCCATCAGCGGCACCGACAACACCAATAACGGCTCTGACAAGGGTGAAAACAAGGACGGCAACAAGAGCGGCAACTCCCGCAGCGTGAAGGGTTCCAACGCCCAGAACGTCACCGCACCCGGCAACAACAGCGGCGGCGGCATCCTCTCCTCCGGCCTGCCCGGCAGCCTGAACCAGCAGTGCATCGCCACCGAGGTCCCCGCCGAAGACGCCAAGGATTCCAAGGACGCTCAGAAGGACAGCAAGCAGAGCAACCAGGCAGCCCAGGCGCCGACCGGCATCCCCACGCTCGCCGTGGTTAACGCTGCCGAGCACAGCGGCCGTGAAGAAGTCACCCACGGGCACTTCGACGTGGGCCCCGTGCTCAACGGCGGCAACCTCACCAGCAGCGTGAAGGACGACCGCACCAGCCCCGCCCGCCACGTCTCCCCCGGCGCCCTCGAGTTCGTACTCAACGACGCCGCGAAGCTCAACCTGCCCGCGGGCATGGAAGACATCGCCCCGGCGGGCACCCCCGTGCACATGATTGGTGCAACCCAGCAGCAGGGCGTACCCTGGCTCGGCTGGAGCACCCAGGACCCCGAACTGCTCAAGCAGCTCGACGGCCCCGTCACCATGAGCCTCAACGGTTTTGAGGGCCCCGGCACCATGTCCACCTTCCTCTCCGGCAACTTCGGTTCCGCCGGTCAGAAGGTTTTCGATTCGCGTAGCGGCGGTTCCTTCCAGGTGCCCGCGAACACCCACCAGCACAGCAACTGGGTGTTCACTGCCGAGGGTCGCTACACCGTGACCATCGGCTGGACTGCGCGCCTGAAGAACGGTCAGCAGGTCAGCAGCGAATCGGTTCTGCACTTCACCGTCGGCAACCCCGATAACGCCCCGGCCAGCGATAACGTGCAGGGTGCGGCGGGCACCAAGCAGGACGGCGGCAACGCTAACAGCGCTAACGGCGCCAACAACGGCGGCGAGAAGAGCACCGCCAAGAACCCGCTCAACGGCACCGTGGACGAAGCCACCGGTATCGTCACCAAGCCCGACGGATCCAAGGTGCGCATCGTCGGCAAGACCGCCTCCGGCGAGGATTGCGCCCTGACCAGCCAGGAGCTCGCCACCGCCCAGAAGGCGGCCGCGGCGGGTAAGCTGCCGAACACCGGTGTGGTCATCGACCCGTTCATGGTCAGCACCTCGGTTCTCGCTCTGGCGCTGGGCGCCATGATTCTGCGTTCGGCACGCCGGAAGGGACGCCGCGGTGGCACCGCATAGCGGGCATACCGCCGGCGAGGGTTCGCACGCCTATACGCGACGCGCCGCCCTCACCCTCGCCTCCCGTGCCGCGGCGGGTGCCGGTGCAGGTGCCCTCGCGCTGAGCGGATGCGCCACCACCGTCAATGCCTCCTCCGACCGGATGCACGTGGTCGCCACGACCCCGATTCTGGCGGATTTGGCGCAGCAGATTGCAGGAGAGCGCGCCAGCGTGCATTCCCTCGTGCCCGCCGGTGCCGACCCACACTCGTACGAGCCGAGCCTGCGCGATATCCGCGATGTCGCCTACGCCCGCTGCGCCCTGACGAACGGCCTGCTACTGGAGCAGCGCAAGCTCAGCAAAATGGTTGAGGCAAACCTGCCCGCCGGGGTCGTGTCCGTGGCGGTTGCGGAGAAGATTGAGCAGTACGGCGGCAAGCTCGAAGCCATCGTTGAGGATGCCTCCCTGGACTCCATCTGGCTGGGTTTGCGCGTTGAAGAGGGCGGGCAGAACGAGTCCGCCCCCGCCGACTCTTCGGAGGCCGGCATGCGTTTTGAGGTGCAGAGCGTGCGGGCGCGCACCGCCACCGATTCCTCGAATGCGCAGCTGGCGGCGTTCATTACGCAGACCTTCGGCGCGGTGGAGATGCTGTGCGATTCGCATGCGCGCGGCGTGAACCTCACCCGCGAGGGGGACACCGCGATCCGTACCGGCGATATGGGTTCGCTGGAGCTACCCCTGCAGGCGCATACGCACCTGTCGTGGGCGTTTAGCGATGCCGGCGAGTACGCGATTGAGCTGAGCGCCACCGCGGTCAAGGCCCCGGAGTCCGTGCATTCTTCGCGCGGCACCCTGTACTGCGCGGTCGGTCGCGACCCGCAACAGCTGGTGGACCGTCTGGCGAAGGAACAGAACGTACCCGCCGCCGAGGTTAAGGTTCTTTCCGCAGGTCACGCCGATATTACGGCGCGCACCGGCGACGGCAGGCTCGTGCTCCGCGCGGATTCCTCCCAGGGTGCCGTCGAGTACGAGCTGAACCGCACCGTGGTCGCGGTCCCCTCCCGCACCCTGCAGGAGGTGCCCGCCGGCGGTAGCTACCGTTTCCTGCGTTCGGGTGCTTCGGAGCATCGCGGTCAGGTGTACCTGCTGGCCCAGGCCGTTCTGGGCAAGCACGTGCACGGCGAAATTGACCCGCACATTTGGCATTCGGTGCCGAACGCGAAGGCGAGCGTGCAGGTCATTCGTGACGCACTCACCTCCGCCGACCCGGAGGGTGCGAGCGAGTACGCGGCGCGCACCGAGCAGGTCGTCAAGGAGCTCGATGCCCTGGACGCTCAGCTGCGCCAGGTGTACGGGGCCCTGCCGGAGGCGGCGCGCAACCTAGTCACCACGCACGACGGCTACCGCTACCTGGCGAGCACCTACGGGCTGCACATTGCAGGTTTTGTGAGTGCCAGCGCCAGCGGCGAGCCGAGTATTCAGCAGCGTCAGCGCCTGCGTCGCACGGTCGAGGATTTGAAGGTTCCAGCGATTTATCTGGACAAATCCACGGCGATGCGTTCACCGGTTCTCACGGAGCTGGCTCGGGAGGCTCAGGTGCGTACCGGGGTGCTCTATTCGGACACCCTGGATGCCCAGGCCCCCCACTACGCGCAGATGATGCTGGCAAATGCTCACACGATTGCGCTGTGCTCGGGGGCTAGTTCCGGGGACGGCTCCGGCGGCGACTCTTCGGGTGCCAGCTGCTCGGAGGCGAGCACCTCGTAACCCGAATTTAAGCTACCCACAAGCTCATATACCCGTATCAGCATATAGATAATCTTTCACACACCGTTTCGGTCATGATCCAAGGAAGTCCTCATGATGAACTCAACCACCCCCTCCCGTTCCTCACGTAGCCGCGCCCTGCCCGCCCTGGCTCTGGGCTCCAGCCTCATGCTCGCACCCCTGGGTGTAGCACACGCGGAGACCACCCCGGCAACTGCCGAGAGCGCCTCCGCCCAGCCGAGCGACAGCAACCTGAGCCGCGGCGAGCGCGCCCTCACCCAGACCCTGTCGGCAGAGCAGCCGGTCGCATCCGGCCGCATCGAAATCTCCGCCGGCCACGTGGACATGGGTCCTCGTTTCAACAACGGTAAGTTTGAGCTCATGCTCCACGACGACCACGGCGAAACCCCCGTCTGGCGCAGCCTGGACGAGGTCATCTACCGCGGCAGCGATAAGGCCATCCTGGAGGTGCCGAACGACCCACGCTACTCCTTCGTGGGCGCACCCGCCGGTTCTAAGGTGTACGTGATTCCGCAGACCGAAACCAAGGGCGTCATCTGGCCGGGTTGGAACACCCAGGATCCGCAGCTGGTGTCCAAGCTGAACCGCGGCGTGAACCTGACCCTGGAGCAGGTGAGCGGCCCCGGCACGTTCAGCCTGTACCTGGAGAACGGCAACTTCTCGGCACCGCAGGTGCTGTGGTCCTCCACCAAGAGTGAGCCGCAGAAGCTGTGGGTGGAGAAGAACACTCACACCCACGCGAACTGGGTGTTCACCGCCCCCGGCGAGTACCTGCTGAAAGTCACCGCGAGCGCCGAGCTCTCTGACGGTTCGACCGTGTCCGATACCCGCTACCTGAAGTTTGCGGTGGGTGACTCCGCGAGCGCCGATACCCTGTACGCGATGGAGGCGCAGGCGCGCGGTTCTTCGAACTCCGCTTCTTCTGCATCTTCGGACGCTTCGTCTAGCTCCGCCACCCAGGCCGCCGGTGCCCAGGCCACCGGCTCCTCCTCTGCCGCCGCAGCGAGCGACCAGAGCGGTTTCCGTGCCGAGTTCACGATTTCCTGGAGTCCTATTGTCGCTGGCATCGTGGTCGTGGTGGGCGTGGGCGCGTTCATCGCCTCCCGCCGCCGCCGCTCCTCCGCTCAGCGTGAGGCACTGGATGAAGTGCGCGGTGACCGTTCGTGAGCACGTCGGTAACAGCGAGCACTGAGCCCGTCCTCGAAATTTCAAACCTGTACGCGGGCTACGCGCGCCGCTCCATCCTCAAGGATCTGTCCCTGACCCTGGAGCGCGGCGAGTTTGCGGGTCTGATTGGTGCCAACGGTGCCGGTAAGACCACGCTGCTGCGCACCATTTTGGGCCTGATTCGCCCCGCCTCCGGGCAGGTTCGGGTGCTGGGTGAGTCGCCCCGCGCGGCGCGTGCGCACATCGGTTACGTGCCGCAGAAGCACCAGTTCCAGTGGGATTTTCCGCTGACCGTCAAGGATACGGTGATGACCGGCCGCGTGCGTGAGATTGGGTTCTTCCGCCGCCCGGCGAAGAAGGATTGGGTGCAGGTCTTTTCGGCGATGGAGCGTACCGATGTTCTGCACCTGCAGGATGCTTCCATTGCGGAGCTTTCCGGTGGTCAGCGCCAGAGGGTTCTTTTGGCGCGCGCCCTGGCGGCCGGCCCCTCCCTGCTGCTGCTGGACGAGCCGTTCACGGGCGTGGATGCACCCACCCAGACCACGCTGACCCGTCTGTACCGCGAGCTGGCGGACGAGGGCATCACGATTCTGATGTCCACGCACGACATGCTGGCGGCGCGCGAATCCTGTTCGCGCCTGTGCGGCGTGCGCGGCAATATTCACCTGGACGGCCCGGCGGCCTCCTTCAGCCTGGAGCAGTTGCACACGTGGCTGCACGGTCACGATATTGAGGAGGCGCAGGGCCACGCCCGCACGGGCTTCACCTGTGCCGGTGGTGCGTTGGATGAGTACGGCCACGAACTGCCGGATTCCTGCGCTTCTTCCCCCGCCCACGCTGATACTGCTACTTCTACCGGGGGTTCCCGTTGATTACTCCTCTCGATTTTCTGGCTGATCTGTTCAACCCGTCCCTGGCGTTCCTTCCGCGCGCCCTGGCTGCGGTGCTGCTGGCCTCGGTGGTGACGGGTGTGGTGGGTTGCCACGTGATGATGCGCGGCATGGTCTTCATCGGCGATGCGGTGGCGCACTCGGTGTTCCCGGGCCTTGCGGTGGCGTTCGTGCTGGGCGGCAACCTGATGGTGGGCGGCCTGACCGCGGGCGTGGTGACGGCTATTCTGGTGGCTATTTTTAGTCAGAATCAGCGGCTGCGTGAGGATTCGGTCATCGGTATTTTCTTCGCCGCCTCTTTTGCGTTGGGTATTGTGATTATTTCCTTGGCGCCGGGCTATTCGGGGTCGGTGCAGGATTTCTTGTTCGGCTCGATTGTGGGTGTTTCGAATGAGGACATCACCAACGCCGCAATTATGGGCGCCGTGATTCTGCTGGTGCTGTGGCTGTTCCACCGGCAGATTGTGACGGTCAGCCTGGACCGCGAGAGCGCCCGCGCGATGGGCTTGCCGGTGCTCGCCCTGGACATTGTGCTGTACGTTCTGGTGACCATTTCCGTGGTGCTGGGCCTACAGACCCTCGGTAACGTGCTGGTGCTGGCGCTTCTGGTGATTCCCGCGTCGGCAGCGCGCCTGGCGTGCCGCCGACTGGGGTCGATGATGGTGTTCTCGCCGGTGTTCGGCGGTATCTGCTCGATTGTTGGCCTGTACCTGTCCTGGGCGTTTAACCTGCCGACCGGTGGCACGATTGTGCTGTCGATGGTGGCGGCTTTTGTGCTGGTGTGGGCGGTGACGGCGGTTCGTTCTCGAGCGCGAGCTCAGCTCAAGCAGAGCTCGGGGGCAGCGGCTTAAGCCTTCAAGAGGCCCCATGCTTAAGCCTTAAGAACCAAAGAGAACACTCCGTGTAATAAAGACGCTTAATTTAACACTCCCTGTTTAATGAAAGTACAACCTATCAAACACTTCTTATAGGTTGATATCGGCAGTGATAACGTCATCGCTACCCCTTACATGAACTTCAACGGAGGAGTCAGCATGAAAGCGTATGTTTACCACGGCCCCGACCAGAAGGGCGCTTGGGAAGAAGTGCCGAACCCCACCATCCTCGAGCCCACGGACGTCATCGCACGCGTGGACACCACCACCATCTGCGGTACCGACCTGCACATCCTCAAGGGCGACTGCCCCGAGGTGGAGCACGGGCGTATCCTCGGCCACGAGGCTGTCGGTACCATTACCGAGGTTGGCTCCGCGGTAACCGATTTGAAGGTCGGCGACCGCATCATCATTCCGGCCGTGACCAGCTGCGGCAAGTGCTCGTACTGTAAGGCCAACCGCCCTTCGCACTGCCAGACCGTCGGCGGCGTCGGCTGGATTTTTGGCTACATGATTGACGGTACGCAGGCCGAGTACGTGCGTGTTCCCTACGCAGAGACCTCGGTCCACCTGGTTCCGGAGGGTCTGACCGATGAGGACGTCCTCTTCCTCACCGACGCGCTACCCACCGGATTTGAGATGGGTATTCTCAACGGCAACACCAAGCCCGGCGATACCGTCGCCGTGATTGGTGCGGGCCCGGTGGGTCTGGGCGCGATTATGACCGCTAACCTCTGCGGTGCCGGTCGCGTCATCACCGTCGACTTCGACGAGAACCGCATGGACAAGGCCCTGGAGCTGGGTGCCACCGATAAGGTCAACGCGGCTGACCCGGACTTCATCGAGAAGATTAAGGCCCTCTCCCCAGACGGCCTGGGCGTAGACGTCGCTATCGAGGCCGTGGGCGTTCCGCAGACCTTCGAGACCTGCACCAAGATTGTTCGCCCCTACGGCAACATCGCGAACGCCGGCGTGCACGGCAAGCCCGTTGAGCTGCCGCTGAACACCATGTGGATTTCGAACGTGAACATCAACATGGGCCTGGTCAACTGCAACACCGTGGGCAACCTGCTGAACATGGTTCGCTCCGGCCGCCTGAACGCCAAGGCCATGGCGACGCACCATTTCTCCTTCGACCAGTTCGAGGAGGCCTACGACGTCTTCGGGCACGCGACCGAGCACAACGCGGTCAAGGTTGTTATCGCTCGCGAGGACGCCCCCACGTCTCGGTAGGCACGTATACCGTCAAGGTCCCGGAACTCCTGTGTTGAGTGTGGGGTTCCGGTGGGATGGTTCATGACACCGTGAACGTCCCTCGATGCGCCCCCGGGTGAGAAAGGGTAGGACTCACCCGGGGAGCGGATCCCCCGTCCGCGGTAGCGGACGGCTCGAAAGACGTGATGCGCCCGCCGGCTACCCGGCGAGATGGCCGGTACGATGCACGACGAGCGCATCGATAGGCTCTTCTGGAACGCGCGGTACCTCCGATTTCGCGCGCACCCGAAGAGAATAAAGAAAAGGGTCGTACGCTTACGGTTCAACGGCGAACTCGTAGGCTGCGACCCTTTTCTCATGCCCGGATTCCGGCGCTGCGGGGATTTTCTGTACTCCGGGGTTTTTCTGTGTTCCGGGCGGGCTATTTAGTTTTTGGGCTTCTCAGCGCCGGGTTCCTCACTGGCGGCATCGTGCGAGATGCGGGTGAACGCCTCCGTGGGGTCGTCTGCCCCGGATACGGCAACTGCTGCGGCGGAGGATTCGGTGGCACTTCCGGTGACGGGCTCGGTGGGTGCATCAGCCGGATCCTCGGCAGGCGCTTCAACGGGCACCTCCGCAACGATGGGCTCCTCCAAGATAGGCGCCTCCGGAGCCTTCTGCATATCCTCCTGCTTATCCTGAGCCGGAGTCTCTACGGGCTGCCCAGAAACACCCTGCTCAGTAGCTACCGGCTCACCGTGCGCGGAATCCTTCTGCTCATCCTTGTGCGCGTCCTTATGTTCGAGCGTGTAGATGATGCGTGGTTCCAGACGCTCGAAGCCAATCTTGGAACGCACCCAGTTCACGAAGCGGTCGATGCGGTCCTCCGCCTCGGTAGTTTCAACAACCCGGTAGTTACGCGGCAGCATCACGCTATCGCTGAGCACACGCGGGTACTCGTCGATCTCCTGGATACCCGCCATGTACATATTTTCGCGGAACTGGTGGGCGAACTCCTGCTGACCAAGGAACAGCTGGTCGGCGTAGGTTTTAGCCGCCAGACGCTCGCTGTAGGCGTGGGCCGAGTCGCGGGAGTTCTTCTTGGACCCGTAAATATCCCAGAAGTAGAAGTACACGTTGTTCGCGATAATGGCCGAGATGATGCGGTTCTGCAGGATGACGAGGGCACCCACGGCGGCCGCGCCCAGGATGAGGAGTATCACGGCCAGCGGGGAGAGCGCAAAGTCAGACAGGTCACCACGGTGGTTCGTGAAGAGGCCAATCAGGTAGGCGATGGTGACCACGATGATGGGCACGCCGATGAAAATCACGGCCAGCGGAACCCAAATGTACAGCAGGGCACGCAGAATCAGGCGGTAGTAGCTAATTGAGTCGCCCATCTGGATGGGGGTGGGCTTGACCGAGGAGTGGGCGCGCTTCATGAGCAGGCTGAAGATGCGGTTGCTGTCGATGCCGACTTTACGCAGCTTCGATTCGAGGGAGGCACGTTTGAGGAAGACCCGGTAGTTTTCGAGGACGACGCGCTGGTCGGAGGTGAGGCTCTCCGGGTCGGGTAGCGCGCTGATGTCCATGCCGGCTTCGGTCAGTAGCTTGCTCCACAGTTCCAGTCGCGCCAGCTCGGAGGGTTTTGCCGCCGCCTGCGCCTGGTAGTTCTTGTAGGAGATGAAGATGGTGCTGGCACCGATGAGTAGCGTAATAAAGGGTGCTATCCAGTCTTTGAGTCCCATTCCGGCCTTTCTCGTTGAACGCGTATACCGGGGTTTCGGTCGCCCCGAGTTCCGCGCGCACGCGGACCGGGCGTTGCCTCGGGTGCAATATCTTCCGGGTTCTACCGTACCACCCGCACCTGTGACCGGCTGTGCGCGGGCTGGAAAATCCGCATGACTGGTCGGCGGTTCGCGCGGCGCCCCCGGGGCGGCACCTCCGGGTAACGCAACGCCGCCCGCGCCGGCTTCCGAAGAAGGCCGGGGCGGGCGGCGGACCCATGACGAACGGGGGCGATATTAGTGTTCTGCGTTTAGTGTTCTGCGGGCTTCATTTCGCGCGGTGCCTTACGAATCATGAGGTAGCTGATGACAGCCATAACACCCATGAGCACGGCACTGAATGCGGAGCTCAGCACCACGCCGGAGTCAAAGGCGGCGAATGCGGAAGAGAGCAGCTGGTTTGCCTGCTCACCACCCACATGGCTGGCAACCGACACGGCACCGCCGAGGGTTTCCTGGGCATGGTCGGCGAGGGTTTCATCCAGGCCGGAGGGCACGACCACGTTCGCACGGTAGACGGCGGTGAGCATACCACCGATGATGACGGTACCGAGCACCGCACCCGTCTCGTAGGAGGTCTCAGAAATCGCGGACGCCGCACCGGCCTTACGCGGCGGCACGCTGGAGAGCATCAGGTCGTTCGAAATGGTCTGAGCAATACCGATGCCGGTACCGAGCACAATAAAGATGAGGATAATAACCACGTCGCTGTGCGCACCCAGGAAGGCGAGCACCGCGAACGCGGCGGCGTTGAGAGCCAGACCGAAGGACACCACCTGCGCCGGGTGGAAGTGCACCGCAACACGCGCAATCACCAGGCCGGCGATGATAGTCGCCAAAGTACCGGGAATCAGCAGCATGCCGGCGTACATGGGCGGCAGACCGGAGACCAACTGCAGGTGCTGGGAGGCGAAGTAGATAAAGCCAACGTCCACCGTTATGGAGATGAGGTTCGCGGTAATCGCCCCGGTGAACACGGTGTTGCGGAAGAGGCGCACATCCAGCATGGGCTGAATATCGTTCTTCTCGCGGTTGAGCTGACGCAGCACAAACAGAACGATGAAGCACAGACCGGCAAGGATGGTGCTGATAGCCACCGCATCGAAACCAGCTTCGGAGGTGTGAGTCAGACCGAAGGTAATACCGGTCATGCCGACCATGATCAGCAGGATGCTCAGCGGATCCACCGGGCTGGGATTCGGGTCCTTAGACTCGGGCACCATAATCGGGGCAAGAATCAGCAGAGGAATCAGAATCGGCACAGCGAGCAGGAACACCGAACCCCAGTCGAAGTGCTCCAGTAGGAAGCCACCCACAATCGGGCCCAGCGCCGCACCGGCGGAGAAGCCCGAAGCCCACACGGCAATAGCGATGCGGCGCTCGGTCGCGTCCACAAAGATATTGCGAATAATCGACAGGGTTGCCGGCATGAGCATCGCACCGAAAATACCGAGCAGGGCACGGGCAACCACGAGCATCAGTGCGGAGGGCGCGAACGCCGCGAGCGCAGAAATCGCCGCGAAGCCGGTCGAACCGATGAGCAGCAGCTTACGGCGGCCGATGCGGTCACCGATAGCGCCCATGGGCACGAGCAGGGCGGAGAGCACCAGCGGGTAGGCATCAACGATCCACAGCTGCTCCGCGGAGGAGGGGCTCAGCGCCTTAGCGATTGCGGGCACCGCGAAGGCAAGCACCGTGTTGTCGATGGAGACCAGGAGCACCGGGAGCATGAGCACGCCGAGTGCCGCCCAGCGCTTGGTCTTCTGGTCGGGGGCGTGAATGGGCAGAGCCGTGGTGTGCGGATTGTGATTCGTCATGAAGTGTTTCGTGCGTCTATAAAGTGTCGGCTGATGCGGCGGACGCGGCGGCATCAGCTAGGTCTGTCTTTTGGACTAGGTCTTTTAGTGAGGTTTTCGGGGCTTACCCGGAGTTTTTAGGGGTCCGGATGGGTCCACAAACGAAGATTAACTATACCAACTGGACGGTATAGTTTCAAGCGGTTAGACTGGTACCCATGACCACCCCCAACCACCGCAAACAGCGCGCTAACAACTCCCGCGAACACATCCTCGACACCTACGTCGACCTACTGATTCGCTCGGGAGAACGCGCCGCAACCCTCGACGCCGTCGCCACCGCCGCCAAGGTCTCCAAGGGCGGACTACTCTACCATTTCTCCTCCAAGAAGGCGCTCCTTGAGGCGCTCGCAGAACGCACCCTCACCCTGGCTGAAGAGGACTTCGCGGCGATGGAGCAGGCACCCGAGGGGGCAAGCGCCTACTACATCAATTCCTCCACGCCGGATAACACCCCGTTCGACCGTGCCCTCATTGCCCTCAGCCGGCCTGGCTCAGAACAATAATGAGCTCGCCCAGCAGACCATGAGCCGCGTGCAGGATGGCTGGCATGCGCTCGTCCTCGCCGAGCTGGGTGATGAACAGATCGCCCGCGCCGTGCTACTTCTGGGTGATGGCATGTACTACAACGCGGCATTCGGAGGCGACTCCGCCAGCCCGCAGAGGGCCGCAGCCATCGCGGCAGACCGTGCGGCACTCGAACGCGCCCTGCAGGTACTCAAGGCGGCAGCTCATTAAACCCACAAAAGCCACCCGATACAGCGGTTAAAGCCACAAGCTAAAACCGCTGCCTCACACCCTATTCTTCAGCGCCGCCGAGCACCGGGGCTTAAACTGGAAGGGTACGTATCTACTCTTCAACCAAGGAGTTCCGATGATTTTCATTGCTGTAAAGTTCCCCGTCAAGCCCGAATACGCCGACCAGTGGATTGAGAAGACCCGCGCTTTCACCGAGGCAACCCGCGCCGAGGAAGGCAACAAGTTCTTCGAGTGGTCCCGCAGCATCGAGGACCCGAACGAGTTCGTTCTGCTCGAGGCTTTCAACGACGACGCAGCTGGCCCGCACGTGAACTCTGACCACTTCCAGCAGGCTCTGAAGGACATGCGCCCCATGCTGACCGCAACCCCGAAGATTGTTTCTCGCCTGGTTGACGGCGACGGCTGGGACGCTATGGGCGAGCTGCAGATTGACTAGTCTGCACCCCTGATATGCACCTAAAACTGCATAGTTAGACGTTGCATAAGTAGACGCTAAAGCGCCTCTCCTGCCTGTTCTATTGGACAGGCAGGGGAGGCGCTTTAGCGTGTCCGGTACCTGAACTTTTCCCCTTGACACGACGCGGATGGTACCGGTTTTCGACTCAGCGGGTGCCTTGCGTGCATTTTTACCCTATTAACCCCTTAAAATGGGTAGAGTATGCACACCTATCGATACCCATTCGCACAGGAGGTCTGAATGAGCATCGCATCTGAGCCTCTTCCCGGCGCAGTCGCCGTTGAAGAGCACAACGACGTGGACCACACCTCTGTATCCCTCGCCGTCTCGACCGTTATTCTGGCACTGCGCCCCAAAGACAACGAAACCCACCCGACCCTGTGGCTACCGCTGGTTCGCCGCCTCCGCGAGCCCTACAAGGACCAGTGGGCGCTACCCGGCGGCCCCCTCAAACCGACCCTATCCCTGGAGGAGGCGGCCGGCTTTACCCTGAAGCGTGCCACCAACCTGGAGCCCGGCTACCTGGAGCAGCTCTACGCATTCGGCGACGTTCTGCGCGCCCCCGAGGCACGCGCCGCCCGCCTGAGCGGCGCCCCGGTTCCCACCCCCGCCGCCGACCACGAGCGCGTGGTGTCCGTGGTGTACTGGGCGTCGATTCCCGCCACCGAGGTCGCGAACACTCGCGTGCACGAGAACATCCGCTGGTTCCCGGTGGATGAGCTGCCCGAGCTCGCCTTCGACCACAACGAAATCATTGAGTACGCACTCTACCGCCTACAGAACAAGGTCGAGTACTCGCGTATCGCGCACTCCTTCCTGGGCGAGGAATTCACCCTGGCGCAGCTGCGTGAGGTGTACGAGGCGATTCTGGGCCGCACCCTGGATCCGGCAAACTTCCGCCGCCAGATTGCGGCATCGAAGTCGATTATCGACACCGGCCGCCGTGTGGAGGGCACCCGCCACCGCCCGCCGCGCCTGTACCGTTACAACGACGCTCAGGCGTACGCGGATGCGGGCCCGCTGGGCATGTACCGTGAGCGCCACGAGGCGTAATAGCGTTTCGCGCGTTGTACGCGCGCAGATTTAATGCCTAAGATCTAATGCTTCAAAGGAGGGGCGGCACCGAATGGTGTCGCCCCTCCTTTTGCGTTCTCTAGGGGATATCGGTACTTGTCAGAAGGTTTTGCGGGAGGATGTTTGACTCAGCACCCGCACGCTCCCTATGCTGGAGCCATCAGCTCTCTATCCGCGCTACCCCACCGTGGGGGTAGCTGGCGGAGCTGAACGTATCGTTTGACCGAAGCCACCCAAGGCGCGACCGGGGTGCCCTTCGGAATCTAGGAGGCATCAAAGAAATGACCCACCGAGCATAAGCCCGGACTCAGAAGAATTTTTCGCGCGCTCACGCAGCAGCTCTACGGACACGTTTCCTACGTGTTCCAATCAGCGCGCATGCACCCGGGCACAGGTACATCCACCGTTACGCTCGGGTTTTTTCGCGCCCTTTTTGGGGCGATCCTCTTACCGCCACGCGCTCAGCATAGGCACCCAAACCGCCGGCACACTACTGCAACGCACCACCGTCGGAGTTTGAGAGCACCCGAGCATCCATACCTCAAGGAGCTCGTATGACACACGTACTTCAGCCGCAGGCGACCTTTCCCCGTTCCGCTTCTTCCCGCGATGCCCGCTCGCACGCCACTTCCCATGCAGCGGCGCACGTTAGTATCGCCCATCTACACTTTGCGCACCCGAGCCAGCCTCCGCTTTTTGCGGATCTGTCGGCGGTATTTTCGGCACCTCTGACCGGGCTCATTGGTGACAATGGTTGCGGAAAAACCACCCTTATGAGGTTGATTTTGAGCGATTTGGCCCCGAGTTCCGGTTCTTTGGCGGCACCGGAACACATGGCGTATCTACTTCAGGATATGGGTCTGAATCGGAATCAAACCCTCGCCGAGCTCTGCGGAATCACCGAGATTCTGCAGGCACTGCAGGCGGTGGAATCCGGTGAGTACTCCCCCGAACTCTACGAGACCATCGGGGATAACTGGGACGTTGAGGAGCGCACCCTGGCGGCTCTGGCGACCTACGGTTTCACCCCGGCAACCCTGGTTGATCGCGACAACTCGGAGGCGGTTCGGGCGCTCTTTGCCCGCAACATGAGCAGCTTCTCCGGTGGTGAGGCGGTCATTGCCGCGCTTGCCTCGCTGATGATTTCTGACCCCGAGTTCATTCTGCTCGATGAGCCGACGAACAACCTGGACTCCTCAGCGAAGGCTCAGCTCTTCACCGCACTGGAGGCGCTACCCTGCCCGGCGCTCATTATCAGCCACGACCGCGACCTACTGGAGCGCGTTAATGTGATTGCGGAGCTTCACTCCGATCGTCAGGGGCTGGCGCATCTGCGCCTCTTCGAGGGTAACTACAGCACCTACCGCCAGGCGCTGGACACCGAGCAGCAGGCAGCTCAGCGTCGCGTGAGCGAGGCGAAAAACCGGGTGCGTTCGGCGCATCGCGAGTGGGTGCATGCACAGGAGATTATCTCGAAGAACATGGCGCAGGTGTGGAAGGACGACCAGCCGGATACGATTCTTGCCCTCACCAAGGACGCCTCACGTCAGGCGGCGGCAAAGCTTCGAGTTCTGCGCATCGGCAAGCAGGAGCAGGCTCAGGAGGAATACCAGAATGCCCAGGATGAGGTGCGCGTGCAGGAGAAGATCTATGCCGAGCTGAGCCAGCAGCCCCTACCCGCGGGGCGCAAGGTGCTGGAGCTACACAGGGCTGATTCCCGCCGTGTTGATTCTCGGGTTTCACGTGAAACATTTACCGTTCAGCAACCCACTAAGGTTGATTCTCTACATTCTTCGCCCGCTGAGGCCGGCGACAAGAACCAGCAGGGAACCCCGGCGGAGCACCCCGAACACCTGATTCTCAGCGGCCCCGAGCACCTGCGCATCACCGGCGCGAATGGCAGCGGCAAGACCACCCTCCTCGAGGCCATCGCCCACGCCAAAGACCCGGAGTACCGCTCCCCCGTGCAGCCCGCCTACCGCGTCGACTATTGCCTCGAGGGGGCCTACATTCCCCAGCGCATTAACCTTGACCCGGAGCTCACTCTTCTGCAGTGCGTGCAGCGGGCTAACCCCGGCGTGAGCGAACAGCATCTGCGTGACCAGCTGGCGCGCCTGCTCTTCCGTCGCGAGAACGTGCACCATAAGACCGGCGAGCTCTCCGGCGGTGAGCGTTTCCGCGCGGCGGTGGCGCAGGTGCTTCTGGCCGACCCGGTGCCGCAACTTCTCATGCTGGATGAGCCGACGAATAACCTCGATATTTCTTCGGTGGATTGGCTGGTGCAGGCACTCGAAGCATACACCGGCGCGCTCATTGTGGTGAGCCATGACGAGGATTTCTGCCGCCGCATCCGTATTGACCGCACGCTGGCGCTCTAGGGCTCCGCTGTACATCTAAGACAGGAAATAGTATCCAGAGCGCCATCTAGGACAAAGTTACATGGCAATCGTGTATGTACTCCTGCGTGAACTTTACATTTGAGTGACAAAATCTGCTGGAAAGTTACATTTTGTCACTCAAAACCTGATTGAGAGTTACATATTTGCCACTCAAAACCACCAGATTTACAAATTTCACATTCCAGTTGTTACATCAGCACGCTTAAAACTACGGGCGCATCCCGATTAAGCCGTTAAAGAGACGGGTGCCCGGCACCTCCAAATATGGAGGCGCCGGGCACCCGCCATAGCAACAGCCACATAATTCACCCAAGTTCGCAGGTTGCCTCCTATTGACATGACAAATTATCACCAATAGTTACATCTTTGTCACAAAAATCGCCCTCATTTGTAACTAATGTTCCACAATGAGACCCAAAATGTCACTCCAGGAATTACAATATGTACATGTATACGCCTGAAGAACTAACACAAACACTCAATGAGCTACGACTTCTAGGCAGGGACAGCCTGACTGTGGAAGTTAAGTCAGCCCACATGGGTTACCCCTCCTCCATTGCCGAAACCATCTGCAGCTTTGCTAATCGTCCAGACGGAGGCACCATCATATGCGGCGTGGATGAATCCCAAGATTTCACTCCAGTAGGTGTCTATGACGTCGAAGACTTACGAGCAAAAATTATTGATGCTGCACAGAATCTCAAACCAAAAATTGCAGTAGAAACCAGTGACATGGTCCTGGACGACCATCAGCTACTTATTGTGTCTGTTCCAGGGTTGCCGGTTCAGGAACGTCCCTGTTTCAAAGGCAATGTAGCGTATCAACGGCTTGGGGATGGTGACTATCCGATGGATAGTTACGCACTAAGCCTGATGTACGCCCAACGTCACAAACCGCACAATGACATACAAAGCATCGCTCATACGTCCATTAATGATTTAGACAAGTCCTACACCCAGGACTTCCTGCACCAGGTGCGTCTCTCCTCAGCCCGTTTGCGTCAGAGCTCTGACCAAGAAATTTTATATAAACGCAATGTACTAGCGGCAGATAATCATTTAACCTTGGCCGGGATGTGCGCTCTAGGTGACTACCCTCAGCAGTTTTATTCCGGGGCGAGCGTTATTGGCGTAGTATCTACAAGCGGAACAACCCGTAATGATGACCGTTTTCGAAGCGAAGGTCCTATTCCCGCCATGCTTGAAGATACCCTTGCGTGGCTTATGCGCAACATTAAGAACCGCACCGTAACAGCTCCCAATGGCGCTGGGCTCATCGATCAGCCAGAAATCCCTCTGGTAGCTCTCCGTGAATTTGTGGCCAACGCACTCGTTCACCGTAGTTACGAACAAGATGCTTCAGGGAAATTTATACAGATCTTTATCAAACGTGGGCGCATAGAAATTATCAGCCCCGGCGGTTTTTGGGGTATTTTGCCCAGTCAGGTAGGTGTTGTACATCGTCCCGCGGCTGTCAACGAGGCGTTATACGCTATCTGCCAGAATGTTCGTCTCAGTGACGGTCATCGACTTATCGAAGGCGAAGGCGGCGGTATCCTCGCTGCGCAACAGGCCCTGGTTGATGCTGGACTGCGTAAGGCACATATTATCGACGAGGGTATACAGGTGCGCGTCATCATCTACCGCTCTGCCGATGATACGCAACCTACTAACACAATGGGGGTATCCTCTGCTCCTCAGCATGCTGAGATACCAGAAAATTTGTCCCCCACGGAATCCCAGGTGTACGTTGCTTTGACCCGCGGACCAGCTACGGTCGCTGACATTGTGGAAAGCACCCAGTTGACTGCACGGCAGGTGCGGTACGCGTTGCCCAAGCTAATCCAACGAGGTTTGGTGGAGCAAAAAGCGCGTTCGGGACGCCGCGGCTTGGTATACCGTATGGTGGCGGCTTAGAGTCTTACTCTCTCTGTCGCACCGCGCAGTTCAGGGATAAACAAACGGGTGCCCGGCACCTCCGAATGTGGAGGCGCCGGGCACCCGTTTCAGTTATTCCGCCGCGGCTACGTCACCGCGCCGGCAAAACTTAGATTAGAGGACCAGACCCTTGGTCTGGGACACTGCGCGTTCGAAGCGAGCCTGAACATCTGCCCAGTTCACAATGTTCCAGAATGCCTTGACGTAGTCGCCCTTGACGTTCTGGTAGTCCAGGTAGAATGCGTGCTCCCACATATCCAGCTGCAGAACGGGGATCAGTGCAACGGAGATGTTGCCCTGCTGATCGTAGAGCTGCTCGATGATGAGGCGCTTGCCGACGGTGTCCCACGCGAGGATTGCCCAGCCGGAGCCCTGGATGCTCAGTGCAACGCTGGTGAAGTGCTCGCGGAACTTGTCGAAGGAGCCGAAGAACTCGTCGATTGCTGCTGCCAGCTCGCCGGTGGGCTTGTCGCCACCCTCGGGGGACAGGTTGTTCCAGAAGATGGAGTGGTTGGTGTGGCCGCCCAGGTTGAACGCCAGGTCCTTGGAGAGCTTGGAGACGTTGCCGTATGCACCGTTCTCGCGTGCCTCTTCAAGCTGCTCGAGAGCTGCGTTAGCGCCTGCAACGTATGCTGCGTGGTGCTTGTCGTGGTGCAGCTCCATGATCTTTGCGGAGATGTGGGGCTCGAGCGCCGCGTAGTCGTAGGGGAGCTCGGGGAGAGTGTACTTTTCAGCCATGATGATGCCTTTCATTAGAATGCTTGGCTCGTATTAAAGATTACCAGCGTAGCGTTTACTTTACTTTTCATGAGTTGGGGAGCGTCACATTTATGTAAGACCTCGCTCGAGCCTGTGGATTTTAGGCAAAGACTTTTCCCCACATCTGTGGATAACCCTGTGTATCAACAGGATTTTCAGGGTCGGCACCCTATTCCGCCTTGAAATACCGGGGTATGCACTCATGTGAATAACAGTGCTGTAAGTTCTCCACACTGTGGAAAACTTCTGTGGATAACCATCTTTTAAGAGGATAGGTGGAGGATTACGTCGCGCCCAAGCCCCTCGCTCCCAGCCGAAGTATGTGACATCTCGTGACATCACCTAACGATTTTTGGGACTGCGGGGCGGAGGCGGTGGATTAAGTGCACAGGGTTATCCACAACTGTGGAGAAAATCTACATCCGCGGATTTAAAGGCGATAAACCTTTCGGTTTAAGAATTCCCCCTCGGTTTTAACGAGCGCAGAAGCCTGTAATTACAAGAATTTTCCGGCCGCCCAGAATTTTTAAGGCACATCGGTCCCCCCGCGCAGGGAGCAAGAATCACACGCATGTAAGTTCTCCACACTGTGGAAAACTCCTGTGGATAACCTCTTTTCTGACAAGAACGAGGGAGAAAAGATTGTGGAGACGTACCCCTGGAACGCCAGGGAACCAAACTACCCCGAGGAGCCGCACCAGAGTGCCAAATTTTCCGTCGACGCCGACGTCGGGGCGTAAAAGGGCAAAAGAAAAGAGCATCCCGCCGCGGGATGCTCTTGAGTGAGTGATAGAGAAACGCAATTAAAAAGATACGGTACGGAATGCAGCCCAACCACGAACTGCATCCGCACCGCACATCCGTCGGTAGAAATACGAGTTACTCGTACACCGACGACAATCACCGATAAATAGAGAGTCGAACCTATCGAAGCGAGCTTCCGGTCTCGCCTCGGAGGCTTCCTTCGACCCCGTTATGTAACCAGTGTACACGGTTTCATAACGTCTGCAAACCTAAAACCGGGGGTTTTTTAAAAAATTTGTTATCGTTTTGTTATTTTTCACCCGGGGCAAGTTCTTTGCACTCTCCAGAATTTTCATCAATACCCCTAAAATCCTTGATATTCCGCGGAAGTTGCCCGGTGGGCCAAAGATGATTTTTGAGTCATTCTCGTTTATACTTGCGGTGGAAATCTTTTTATAAGTGTCTTGGGTCACTAGGCAGATTGCTATTTTTGCACCTAATACTCATAAATCGACAACCCTAGCACCCTCCGAAAAATTAGCACCAAAGTGTCAAGTATTACTTGACCGTACCAATTTCAACCTTGAGCGGTTGTTGCTTCGCTACAATGGGTGCCAACACACCGCATCTCCCCTTAAAAAGGGAGCTCCATATCCGATAAAAGAGGAACCAATCCCGTGTCCACACCAACCACGCCTGCGCAGCGGTCTGACAATACCGCACACAGCGAATCCGTCCAGTGGCTTTCGCCGCAGGAGCGAGAAGGCTGGCTCTTTATCAGCTCCATCATTTTCAGCCTCACCCGCAAGCTGGAAAACCAGCTGCAGACCGAAGCCGGCATTAGCTTCGTCGAGTACATGGTGCTCGCAATGCTTTCCGAGTCAGACGACCTCTCTCTGACCATGACCGAACTGGCCATCACCACAAATACTCTCCCCGCGCGCCTCTCCCGCGTGGTGGCCCGCCTCGAGAAGGACGGCTACGTGCGCCGCTCCCTCAGCGCCGAAGACCGCCGAGTCAGCATCTGCCACCTGCTCCCCGCAGGCGAGCAGAAGGTGCAGGAGGTCGCCCCCGGCCACGTGAACGAAGTACGCCGCCAGATTTTCGACCACCTCACGACCGAGCAGATTGAGCACCTCGCAGAAATCGGTGAGGCAGTCCTGGGCAACACCCCTTCAAACGTCATCTCCATTGATGCGCTCAAGCGCGGAGAATACCCCGCACAATAACCTCCTCCACCTCGGGTGAGAGTTGAGAGAATCAGAGATAAGGCACATTCCCCACCGGGAGCGTGCCTTATCTCTTTAACAGTTTTCTTTAACAGCCTCTTGTAGCCGCGAGCGCTACGGCACGGGTGAGCCTAAAACAGCCTCAAGTAGCCCCATCCCCCGCCATATGCGAAGAATTTTAAAAAAATTTTTACAGCTCGAGGACCACGCAGGAACGCCGGATGAGCGGCTGTCGAGCACAAGCTGCCTCGTGTAAGTGTGTGGGAGGTTGAGGCATCTAACGCCTCCCTCAACCGCGAAATCTCAAGGAAACACACCCAATACCACCCATCCCAAAGGTTGTATTCAGGTCACCCACACTAAGGGTAGTGGTGACAATATGTCAGGGGTACCTCATCTACCCCACCGATTAGCCTTTTCTCTCTGTACACACCCCACAGCACCCCGTACGATAAATACCAACAGGTTGCACCGCGCCGTCCGGCGCCCAGAAGCAACCACCATATAAGGAGAAACCATATGTCTAAGTCTTTCTACGACCTTCTGAACGAGCAGATCGGCCACGAGTTCGCAGCATCCCACCAGTACCTGTCCATGGCTATCTGGCTTGACGGTGAGGACCTGCCCCAGCTGGCTAAGTTCTTCTACCGCCAGTCCCTCGAGGAGCGCGAGCACGCACTCATGATGGTTCAGTACAAGCTGGACCGCGGCCACAAGGTCGAGATCCCCGCTGTTCCCGCCGTCAAGAACGACTTCGAGAACGTCCAGGAAATCGTTGACATGTCCCTGGCACAGGAGAAGGTCGTCACCGGTCAGATCGAGGCTCTGTTCTCCGCAGCACGCGCTGAGAACTACGCACTGGGCGAGCAGTTCATCCTCTGGTTCCTGAAGGAGCAGGTTGAGGAAGTCGCCACCATGGAGACCCTCGTAACCGTCGTGAAGCGTGCCAACGGCAACCTCTTCGACCTGGAGAACTACGTTGCCCGCGAGCTGGGCGACGACCACGGCCAGGAGTCCGGCGCACCCGCAATCGCAGGCGCCTAATCTCGCATTTGCGCGGCTAGGCCCCTAGTCGACCCCGCAGAATACCTGCAGAATCTTTAACGTTCCGCCCTCACCGCATACCGCGGCGAGGGCGGAACGTTTATGCATTTAAAACCTAAAAGCCTACCGTAGAGCACCGTCCAGGAGCTAAAAGCCGCCAGCGGATACTCGAATACTCATACAGTGCAGAGTAAACTTAAAAGCCTTAGATGCCGCAGAATCTCGCGGCAGAAAGAGGAGAGAATGACCCACACCAACCCAGATACCCTCAGCCGCGGCTCCTACAGCAACTCACGCCGCGTAGCCGATATTCTGCGTGCAGAATCCGTCGGCGGTACCATCCTGCTCATCGCAACGGTGCTGGCAGTAGTACTCGCCAACACCCCCGCCTCCACCTTCTACTTTGGTCTGCGAGACACCGTGGTCGGCCCGGTTATCCCCGGCTTCAACCACCTGCAGATGAGCATCGGCACCTGGGCAGCAGACGGCCTGCTCGTCGTCTTCTTCTTCCTCACCGGCCTGGAGCTGAAGAAGGAATTCGTGATTGGTGACCTCAAGTCGCCGTCGACCGCTATCGTGCCGATTGCGGCTGCCTTCGGTGGCGTCATCACCCCCGCAATTATTTACGCGGCGATTAACTTCGGTAGCCCCAGCGCTCTGCACGGCTGGGCTATCCCCACCGCAACCGATATTGCGTTTGCGGTGTCTGTTCTCGCCGCTGTGGGCACTTTCCTCCCCTCGGCGATGCGTGTCTTCCTGCTGACCCTGGCTGTGGTCGACGACCTGATCGCAATCTGCATTATCGCGATCTTCTACACCAATAACTTCCACGGCGAGTACCTGCTCTTTGCGCTGATCCCCCTCGCCCTTTTCGCGTTCATCGCCTACCGCGGTGAGACCATGCTGCATCTGAAGCCGCTCGCCGCATGGATTCTTCTGTTCCCCCTGGGCGTCATCACCTGGGCGCTCTTTCTCGAATCCGGTATTCACGCAACTATTTCCGGCGTGGTTCTCGGTTTCCTGGTGCCAGTGAAGATGTCCGCTCGTTCTGAGGCGGCGCAGGCTGAACACGGCCTTGCAGAGGTGCTGGAGCACCGCTTCCGCCCCCTCTCTACCGGCATCTGCGTGCCCATTTTCGCGTTCTTCAGCGCGGGTGTGGCTGTAGGCGGTTTCGAGGGCCTTGGACGCGCCCTCACCGACTCCGTGGCGGTCGGCATCATGGTTGCGCTGGTTGCAGGTAAGACCATCGGTATTTTCGGCACTACCTGGCTCGTGACCCGATTCAAGAACGCTAACCTCGACCCGGACGTCGCCTGGATTGACGTGGTCGGTCTGGCTGCAACCGGCGGTATCGGCTTCACCGTGTCCCTGCTGGTGGCTGAGCTGTCCTTCCCGCACGGTTCGGCGCACACCGAGGACGCAAAGATTGCGATTCTCGTCGGCTCTGTTCTGGCTGCCATTGTGGGTGCGGCTATCCTGTCTCGCCGTAACAAGCACTACCGTGCCCTGGCTGAGAAGGAAAGCGTGGACGCTGACGACAACGGCATCCCCGACGTCTTCGAGGGCACCTACCGTGACCCGAAGACCGAGCCGAAGGCCTAAAACGCTCACCCGCTACACCCCGATTCCCAGCCGAAGATAACCATGTCTCACCGCATCGAAACCACCGAAAACCACGCTCCCTGCGGGGACCGTCGCACGACGGACAACCCCGCTGAACGCGCGGAATACGTATCGGATGGGCATGCTCGCCACCGCTCAACCGGCAGGAGGCGGCAGAAACTCGCCGTCCCCTCCCGGTACGCGGAAATTTCGGCACGCTGGGTTATCGGGGTGTACTCGTTTGCCGCGATTCTCACCTCGTTCGCGTGGATTCTCTCGCCGTTGCGCCACGGCCGCGGGTTCACCTGGTGGGAGGTCATCGCCGACCTGCTCAATATCCCGTCCACGCACACCCTGCCCAGCGCCATCACCCTGATTGTGGTGGTTTCCGGGCTTATCGCGCGCAAGCGCGCCGCCCTCTACGTCGTCATTGCCTTCCAGATTTTTGGCGCGCTCCTGGCCTCGCATAGCGCTTTCACCCTCTTTTTTCCCGCCGGCATTATGCCCAAGGACCGGCTCTTCTCCTCGAGCATCGACACGCTCTCGATTCTGTGCGCCGCGCTGCTGGTTCCCTTCCTCGTGACGATTCGCTCGGCGTTCCCCGCGCGCGTGGGGCGCCTCTCCTGGGCCGGGGCCCTGGCGACCGCGGTGGGCGGCATCGCCCTCACGACCCTCGCCCTGTGGTACCTCTGCCGGGTGGGCTGGTGGCCCGAGCTACGCCACGTCTCAGTGTGGGAGTTACTGCTGCACGGGCTGGGCATCGAGCGTATGCATCCGGGACTGTGGTCCGCCGATGTCGTGGGCTTTATCGCCTCCGTCTGCGATGGTCTCTTCCTCGTGCTGGCCCTCTATCAGCTGGCCCGCGGGTACCGCGCCCCCGACGAGTGGGACGGCGAGAAGGAGCTACAGATTCGTGCCCTGCTGCAGCACTACGGCGCAAACGACTCCCTCTCGTACTTTGCGACCCGTCGCGATAAGCAGGTCATCTTCTCCTCCGACCGCAGGGCGGCCATCACTTACCGCACTGTGGGTTCGGTGTGCCTGGCCTCCAGCGACCCCGTGGGCGATCCGCACGCCTGGCAGGACGTCATCGAACGTTGGATGCTGCAGGCCCGCAGCTACGGTTGGGTTCCGGCGGCCCTGAGCGTCAGCGAGGCCGGTGCACGCGCCTATAGTCGCGCGGGCCTGAGCGTGCTTCAGATGGGCGAGGAGGCGGTGCTCGAAACCGACCGATTCACCCTCAACGACACCTCGATGCTCGCGGTGCGTCAGGCCGTTCAGCGTGTGCGACGCGGCGGGTACGGCGTGCAGATTCGCCGCTACTCCGAGCTTGACGAGGACCAGAAGCGGCAGATCCAGCACAATATCGAGGCGTGGCGGCACGGTCGCGTGGAGCGCGGCTTCTCCATGGCGCTGAATCGCGTCAATGATCCGGCGGATCAGTCCACGGTTCTGGTATCGGCCCACGACGGGGAGGGCCGCATGGTGGCCCTACTGTCCTTCGTGCCCTGGGGCCCCACAGGGCTCTCTCTGGATGTCATGCGCCGCTCCCCCGAGGCCCCCAACGGGGTGGTGGAGTTCATCGTGGCCTCCCTCATGGAGCAGGCCGCTTCGCTTGGCGTGCGCAGGGTGTCCCTGAATTTCGCGATGTTTGGGCAGATTTTCGCCGCGGCCGACCGGGTGGGTGCCTCGGCGTGGAATCGTTTCGCTTCCCGTTCCCTGGGCGTGCTGGACCGTTTCTTACAGCTGCGTCGCCTGTATCGCTTCAACCTGAAGTTCTCTCCGCGTTGGGTACCTCGCTACCTTGCTTGCGAGCCGACGCTGGCGCTTGTGAACGTTGCGGTTGCGGCGAGCGTGGCGGAGGGCTTCCTGCCGGATCTGTCCGCCCGACGCTCGCGGGAGGAGCATCGCACGCTGAGCGAGGGTGAGTTGGTTCTTCTGCGCGAGATGCAGCAGGTGCGCGCCGAGGAGCACCCGCAGGTGCCCCGTAGCCAGCAGACGCAGCACCGCCTGCGCCACCTGCAGGAGCTGCGCGATGCCGGCATGAACCCGTACCCCATCGAGGGTGAGGATGTCACCAAAACCCATGGTTGGGATGGCTCTGTTATGGTGCTCAGCGTGCCCGAGGCCCTCAATATATTCTCCCACCAAAATATTCCTGAAAAAGAATATACTGTTTCGGGTCGCGTTCGCGCTCTGCGTGACCACGGTGGAGTCCTCTTTGTGACGCTCTTTGAGGCCGGCAAGACCTTGCAGGTCATCCTAGAGCGTGAGCTCGTTGGTGAGAAGCTCCTAACCCTCGCCTCCCGAGCTCTCGATACCGGTGACCTCATCGAAACCACCGGCACCTACGGCACGAGCCACACGGGCACCCCCTCGCTCATCGCCTCCGGATGGCGTATGGCCGCTAAGAGCCTGCACCCCATCCCCTTCGATTCCTTCACCGACCCCGAGGCCCGCCTGCGCCGACGCTCGACCGATCTGATCGTGAATCCCGATCAGATGCACAACCTGCGCCTACGCACGGCGGTTATCAAGGCACTGCGCGCGCGTCTGGATGCCGAGGGCTTCCTCGAGGTCGAGACCCCCATCCTGCACACGGTGCACGGCGGGGCGAGCGCACGCCCCTTCCGTACCTACATCAACGCCTACGGCGAGGATCTGACGCTACGCATCGCCCCCGAGCTGTACCTCAAGCGCCTGGTGGTTGGCGGTAGCGGCCCGGTGTACGAGCTGGGCCGAGACTTCCGCAACGAGGGTGCGGACGCAACCCACAACCCCGAATTCACGGTGCTGGAGGCGTACCGCCCCCACGCCGATTACGTGCAGATGCGCCAGCTGACCGAGCGACTCATCAAGGACGCCGCGCTGGCCGTGTTCGGCACGGTTCAGCTGCCCCTTGGCCCCAAGTCCTCGTCGGAACGCGTGCTGACGGATGTTTCGGGCCCCTGGCGCGTGGTTTCGGTGTGCGATGCCCTTTCGGAGGCGCTGGGCCGCCGCGTCGACCTGCAGACGGATTTTGAGGAGCTCCTGGCCCTCGCGCAGCGCCACGGGGTGCGCGTTCACGAGGGCATGGGACCGGGCGCCATCATCGAGGAGCTGTACGGTGAGCTGGTGGAGGCCCTCACCGTGGAACCGACGTTCTACACGGATTTCCCGGCGGAAACGAGCCCGCTTGCGGCTCCGCATCGCAGCGTACCGGGCCTGGCGGAGCGCTGGGACCTGGTCATTAACGGCATGGAGATGGGGTGCGCCTACTCGGAACTGACGGATGCCCTCGTGCAGCGTGAGCGTCTGACGGAGCAGTCGCTGAAGGCCGCCGCGGGTGACCCGGAGGCGATGGAGGTGGATGAGGACTTCCTGTACGCCCTGGAGACGGGTATGCCCCCGACCGGCGGCCTGGGCCTGGGCGTTGATCGCCTCGTGATGCTGCTGGCCCAGACGCAGATTCGCGGCGTGCTTTCGTTCCCGTTCGTGAAACCCCGACGCTCGTGAAGTCCCGCCAAGATTAGAGGGCAAGGATAGGGCACAGCACCGCGCCTTCTCGCCCCGGCACCGCCTCTTCGCGGCCCGCCGGGGCGTGAATGTTTAACCCGACCCTATATTAAGTATTCGTTACAATTTGAGCTCTGCCCCACTTTTAAGTTGCCGAACGAAGCCCGCGAACTCCACAATGAGATGACTAATCGTGCGCATTTTGACCGCGCGCCGCGGATCTAAAGCCGCATTACCAGCAGAGAAGCCCCTCGTAACCCACCCTTCGGTGTGGACGTGTGGGCTTTCGCGCTTTCTAGATTGGAGTACCGAGTGGATTTTCTTCTGAACATCATCGGGGACATAAATGAGCAGACCTCGGGACTGACTTCTTCCGTGTATGCTGTGCAGAACTGGATGTGGAGCAACTTCCTCTACTACGCCCTGATTGCGGCTGGTCTGTACATTACGATTCGTACTCGCGGCGTGCAGTGGCGTTCCATTAAGGAAATGGTCCGTGTTCTGGGTGACCCGGTTGCTCGTGAGGCTGACGGTAAGAAGAGCATCTCTTCGTTCCGTGCGTTTACGGTCTCTGCCGCATCCCGCGTGGGTACCGGTACCGTGGCGGGTGTGGCCCTGGCTATCGCTATGGGCGGTCCCGGCGCTGTGTTCTGGATGTGGGTTATCGCGGCCGTGGGCGCGGCTTCTGCCTTCGCGGAATCTCTGCTGGGTCAGCTGTACAAGGAGCGCGGTAAGGATTCCTACATCGGTGGTCCGGCGTACTACATGAAGCGCGGCCTGAACGCTCGCTGGATGGGTTACATCTTCGTGGCGTTCATCGTGATTACCTATGCGTTCGTGTTCGTTGCTGTGCAGACTAACGCCGTGGTGGATGCGACCTCGAACTCCCTGGGCATCGACGTGTCGGGTACGAACTCCATGGGCTTCCGCATGGTCGTGGGCGCCGTCATGGTGCTGCTGACCGCGGCCATTATTTTCGGTGGTATTCGCGCGATTTCTTCGGTGACCGAGTGGCTGGTTCCAATTATGGCGGTGCTGTACCTACTGCTGGGTCTGCTGGTGGTTCTGCTGAACATCACCGAGATCCCGAACATGCTGCTGATGATTTTCCAGGGCGCGTTCGGCCTTAAGGAGTTCGTGACCGGCGGTACCATGGGTGCCGTGATTTGGGGTATGAAGCGCGGTCTGCTGACCAACGAGGCCGGTATGGGTACCGCCCCGAACGCCGGCGCTACCGCTACTATTTCTCACCCGGCTAAGCAGGGCTACGTGCAGACCCTGGGTGTTTACTTTGACACGATGATGGCCTGCACCGTGACCGCGTTTATCGTGCTGCTGTCGAACCCGGCCTACGGTGATAAGTCGCGCGGTGCTTCGCTGACTCAGTCGGCGCTGGCTATGCAGCTGGGCGATTGGGCGGTTCACTTCCTGACCATCGCGATTTTCATGTTTGCGTTCTCGACCGTGATTGGTAACTACTACTACGGCGAGTCGAACATGCGCTTCGTGACCGGGAACAAGGTGGTCCTGACGATTTTCCGCGTGCTGGTTCTGGTGTTCGTGTTCTTCGGCGCGATTTCTTCGCTGGATCTGGTGTGGACGACCGCGGATATGCTGAACGCCGGCATGGTGATTGTGAACTTGACGGCGGTGCTGCTGATGACGCCGAAGGTTGTTGCGGTGCTGAAGAATTACGAGGCGCAGCGTAAGGCCGGCCTGGAGCCGATCTTCAGGGCTTCGGACCTTCCAGAGATTAAGAACCTTGCGGCTTGGGATGGCACGGACGTGGTGACGACCCGCGAGTTCTGGGCCGAGTACGATGCGAAGACGGCCGAGCGTCGCAAGCTGAAGGCCGCCAAGAAGGCTGCGAAGGCCGGTCGCTAGGCTAGCTGACGCGGTTCACCGAGCGTGAGCCGTCGACTGAGAGCCGTGTGAGGGCCCGTTCCCGCCGAATGTGGGGGCGGGCCCTCACGCTATTCGGGGGCCCAACGGTGCGATTCGGCCGGTGGGCGTCGCGTGCACCGGTATTCTGGTGGAGGTGCGCCGCGCGTAGGCGGGGCGCTATTGAGGCATTGTGAGGAGAAGTAATGGACTGGAAGCCCGTAGTGGATATCGTGGTGACCGCGGTTTTCCTGCTGGGTATCGGCCTGGCCCTGTGGGGTCTGCTGACGGTGCACCGTAGCCCGTACTTTTCCGAGGTGCAGAAGCTTAAGTGGCTTCTGCTGGTGCTGTTCCTGCCGTATCTTGGCCCCCTGGTTTGGATTTTGCGGGTTCGTACCGAGCGCGCGGAGGCCGCACAGCGGGAGCTGGAGGCGGCGAAGCGGGACGGGGCTCCGCTCGGGGAAGCCGGTGAGGTTGCGGCTCGGGCCGAGTAGTCCGGGTCTAACACCCCCACCCCAACCATTAAGGTAACGAAGGTCACACCATTTCAATTGGACAGTACATCACACACCCCGTATAGTTCTATGTGTTGCCTGCGGTGATACACCGTAAGACACTTGCGCGAGTGGCGGAATAGGCAGACGCGCACGGTTCAGGTCCGTGTGCCCGTGAGGGCGTGGGGGTTCAACTCCCCCCTCGCGCACCAACGATCCCCGGTTCGAAAGAACCGGGGATTTTTTCATGCATTAACGACCCAATCCCCAGACGATACGCGGGATTCCGGGCCGATTCACCCGTGCATCCCCTAAAATGGAACCGGGTGTGTTCACGCACAGAACACACAGCTAACGCACAGACACGCTCGTTAAACTGAACCCTTTGAGGTATACCGCGAGCGCAGTAGTTGCTCGAATTGGTCGTTGAGAAGGAGGCGGCATGAAGTTTTTCGACAAGCTAGGAAAGCTGGAACAGGGCATCGGCCGCACCGTCGGCTTTTCTAAGGGCTTCGGCACCTTTGAGAAGGCAGATGTCGCCAACCGCGTCCGCATCATGATGGACGACGAGTCTTACGTGGACGGCAGCGGCCGCACCATGGCCCCGAATATTTACACGCTCCGCTTCGCGCCGGTCGATTTTCCGCGCGTGCGCGAGTGGGGCAACCCGTTTGCCGTGGAGCTGTGCGACCTGGCCATCTCTCACGCTCGCGCCCAGGGATACACCCTCATCGGCGCGGTGCGCGTGACCTTCAACGTTCTCGATTCCCTGGCCGAGGGTGAATTCGAGGTGGTGGCCACCTTCGAGCCGTTCTCGGTTCCGGATGCGCCCGCCTCCCCCACCCTGCGCGGCGCCGCTAACTACGCGCCGGTGCGCCCGCCCCGGGAGTCTTCGCTGCCCACGCGCATCACGAAACCCGCCGCCCAGCCTCAGCCCGCGCAGCCGGTTCAGCCGCAGCAGCCGGTGGCGCAGCCGAACTCTCGTCTCTCGCGCATCCCGCGTAGCGGCCAGGGTGGGCACGCCCCGCAGGGCGCCCACGGTGCCCCGGCGTCCCCGGCCGCTCCCGCCGCGGCGGCTCCCCGTCTTTTCCTGGAGATCAACGGGCGCATGCACCCGATTAGCCACCTGCCCTTCACTCTGGGCCGCGGTTCGGAGTCTGACCTGCGCCTGGACGATAAGGGCGTCTCCCGTCGTCACGTGCAGCTGTCGGCGCATAACGGCGCCGTCGTTGCCACCGACCTGGGGTCCACGAACGGCACCCTCGTCAACGGGGCTCCACTTCGCTCTCCCGTGGTGCTGACCAACGGTTCACTCCTTCGCATGGGCAATACCCGCATCATCTTCCATAGTTCTACCGGAGGTGCCCGTTAATGGCGTCCGAACTAACAGTCACTATTCTTCGCTACGCGTTCCTGGCGCTCATCTGGTTCTTCGTGTTCCTGGTGGTCTCCGCGGCACGCCGCGACCTGGGTCTGGGTAAGAACTACCGCGCAGTGCCTGTGGAGGCTTCCGCCGAGGCCACCCACATCACGCCCCCGCCCTCGCGGCCCTCGCAGTTGATTATTACCGAGGGCGCGCAGGCCGGCGCCATGATGCAGCTGGGCGACCACCCCATCACGATTGGTCGCGCCAACGATATTGAGGTGTCCCTACAGGACGATTACGCTTCGGGCCGTCACGCCCGCCTGTTCCCCCAGGGTTCCCGCTGGTTCCTGGAGGACCTGAACTCGACCAACGGCACGTACGTCAACGGTGAGCGACTGACTCGCGCTACCCCGATTGAACCCGGTGATGAATTCCGCGTGGGCGGCACCACCATGCAGCTGAGGGGGTAGCCGATGAAGATTGCTTTCCGTCTTGAGGCGCGCTCCGATACGGGCCTCAAACGTTCTAAGAACGACGATTCCGGTTACGGCGGCCGCTACCTTGCGGTCGTCGCCGATGGCATGGGCGGCCACGTGGGCGGCGATGTCGCCTCCGCGACCACGGTGCTGAACCTGACCCCGCTGGACCACCCCGACTTTGAGAACGGCACCGGCGGCGTTTACCTGGCCGACGAGATTCAGAGCGCCAACCTGATTATTAACGAGCTGGCCGCAAACGACCCGCAGCTTGCCGGTATGGGCACCACCTGCACCGCGTTGCTGATTGACGGCGATTGCATCGAGTTTGCCCACATCGGTGACTCGCGTGCATACCGCCTGCGCCCGGGTGCCGACGGTGAGTTCGAGCAGATTTCGACCGACCACACCTTCGTGCAGCGCCTGCTGAACGAGGGCCGCATTACCCCGGAGGAGGCCGAGCACCACCCGCATAAGAACGTGATTATGCGCGTGCTCGGTGACGTTGACGCCTCCCCCGAGCTGGAGCTCAAGACCCTGGACGCCGTCGTGGGCGAGCGCTGGGTGCTGTCCTCGGACGGCCTGGACGCCGTGGTTTCCGTACCCGAAATTGAGCAGGTGATGCGTTCGCACGACGACCTCGCGGAGGTTGCCGACACACTCATCTCCATGACCCTGGAGCGCGGCGCGCCCGATAACGTGACCGTCGTGGCCCTGCAGGTCATCGACCGCGAGGAACTGCCGGTGGACGAGCCGGTGGGCCCCTCCGCGCTACCCGATTCCGCGCTGCCCGACTCGATTGTGGCGGAGCAGGAAGTCAGCGTGAATACGCAGAAGCTCCCCGAGATTGCCGCAACCGCCGAGGCCGCGGAGGCAACCCTCGCCGCTCTGGAGCAAGAGTCCGCTCACCACAACGTGCGTCGTTTCCGCCGTGCCCGCGACTTTGCCGGAACCCTGTTGCACAGCGGTTCCGATGCGGTGCGCCACCACATCGGAACCTACGACAACGCCGTCGATGCGGCCCTCACCAACGCCGCGATTCTGCGCGGCGAGCTGGGTTCGCGTCCGCATCAGCTGGTCGGTGCCGCCGCGGTGGCGACCGAGACCGGCATGATTCCGGCGGTGACCTCCCGTACCCTGGAGCACCGCGCCACGGTGGCTCAGCGCATGCCGCTAACGGTGGATGAAGCGCCCCTGCCCGCCGAGCTGGAGGAGCTCATCGCGGAGGAGCCGGCCGAACGCACCTCCCGCCGTTCCTGGTCGGTGCGTCTCTTCATCTTCCTGCTGGTGGCGGCTCTGCTGACCCTGGCGGCGTGGACCGGCCTGCGCTACGTGGAGCGTAGCTACTACGTGGGCGAGAGCGACGGCACGGTGGCGGTGTACAACGGTATTCCGCATGCGCTGGGCCCGATTCGCCTCTCGCACGTGGTGGAGAATACCGATATTTCGACCTCGCAGCTCTCCGACCACACCCGCACCCTGCTACGTAATTCGATTACCGCGAAGGACCTGAACGAGGCGCACCAGATTGTGTCGCGCCTGAAGACCCAGGCCGAGCAGAACCGCATCAAGGCGGAACAGGCGGCGTCCGCCTCCGCTTCGCCGACCCCCGATCCGACGGCGACCGCATCGTTGGCTCCCGAGCCCGCGGAATCAGGGGCTGAAACCCCGACCGAATCCCCGAGCACGGAGGGCGGTGAGAACCATGGCTAAGCTGTCGTTCCGACGCGATTCCGATGCGCCACGCGCGCGCCGCTTCACGGAGCTACTATTGCTGGTCGTGGCCGTGGGTATTAGCTCTTTCGGCATGTACCTGATCGACCCGGAGCACGCCCTGGACACTTCGAAGAGCCAGTGGCTTCCCTGCACCATCGTGCTGGGCGCCGGTTCGCTCCTGATCCACCTGGTCCTGCAGTTCCGTGCCCGCTACGCCGACCCGTTCATCCTGCCGCTGGTGGTGGCTCTGAACGGTATCGGTTTGACGATGATTTACCGTCTGGACCCGCAGATTGCCGCGCCGGTGGGCGACGGCCAGCTCATGTGGACGGGCGTGTCCATGGTGCTGTGCGCGGTCATCGTGTTCGTGTTGCGCGACCACCGCGTGCTGCGCAAGGTCACGTACACCTCCCTGGTGCTGTCGATGATTCTGCTCATCATGCCGCTGATTCCCGGCCTGGGCATGGAGTTGAACGGTGCGCGCATCTGGATTCACATCGGCAACCGCACCTTCCAGCCCGGCGAGGTCGCGAAGATTACGCTGGCGATTTTCTTCGCCGGTTACCTGGCAACGCACCGCGACCTGATTCTGGTGGCGGGCCGCCGCATCGGTCCGGTAAACCTGCCGCGACTGCGCGACCTTGCACCGGTGTTCCTGGCCTGGCTCGTGAGCCTGGGTGTTCTGGTATTCCAGAAGGACCTGGGTTCGGCCATCATGTTCTTCGGCCTGTTTATGGCGATGCTGTACCTGGCGACGGGCCGCCTGTCGTGGCTGGTTGTGGCCGGTATCGGTATCGCTGTGGGTGGGTACTTCGCGTACAACTACGTTTCGCACGTGCACGCCCGCATCTACGCGTGGGTTCACGCCTTTGACCCGGATATTTACCAGGCTTCGCCGGGTGGTTCGGGCCAGATTCTACAGGGCGTATTCGGCCTGGCGTACGGCGGCCTGTTTGGTCGCGGCTGGGGTCAGGGCCGAGCGAACCTGGTTCCCTACGCAAACTCCGACATGATCATCTCTTCGCTGGGTGAGGAGCTGGGCCTGATTGGTCTGGGCGCCATCCTGATGATGTTCATGTTGCTGGTTTCGCGCGGCTACCGCGCGGCTCTGGGCACCCGCGACGGCTTCGGTAAGTTGCTGGCGGCGGGACTGTCCACGGTCATGGTGCTGCAGCTGTTCGTGGTGATTGGCGGCGTGACCCGTCTGATTCCGCTGACGGGTCTGACGACTCCGTTTATGTCGGCGGGCGGTTCGTCGCTGGTGGCCAACTGGATTATTGTGGCGCTGTGGCTGTCGATTTCGCATAGTGCCCGTGCCCCGCACCTGGTGGCCGGTTACGATGCACCGCAGGGTATCGACCATATGGATACCAGCTACGAGCCCGAGGGCGCGACGAGCGTCCTGGCCCGTATCACGGCAAAGGATTCTGGAGGTGAGAAGAATGGATAGGGCGATTCGCCGCATGTGGATGTCAGCCGCGTGCGTGTTTGTCCTGCTGATGGGTACCCTCAGCTATATTCAGTTCTTCGATTCGAAGACCCTGATGGCTAACCCGTGGAATAGCCGAGCACTGTACGACAACTACGGTTCGGCGCGTGGTTCCATCGTGGTGGACGGCACGGAGATTGCTTCCTCGGTGAAGTCCGATGATGAGTACAACTACCAGCGCGTGTACAACCACCCGCTCAAGTACGCGGCTCTGACCGGCTACTTCTCCACCATCTACGGTGCGACCGGCCTGGAAGCCGCCATGGATAAGGAGCTCGCCGGCACGAGCGATAGCCAGTTCTACGATCGCGTGGCGCAGCTCTTCAGCGGTTCCTCCGCTCAGGGTGCCAGCGTGGAGCTGACCATCAACTCGAAGCTTCAGGACATCGCCTACAACGCTCTGCAGGGCCGTAAGGGTGCCGTCGTGGCGCTGAACCCGAAGACCGGCGAGATTCTGGCGATGGCCTCATCCCCCTCCTACGATCCGAACCTGCTGTCCTCCCACTCGGGTTCTTCCGTGATTGCGAACTACCAGGCGCTAACGGCAGATGAGGATCAGCCCCTCTTCAACCGAGCGATTGCCGGTAATACGTACTCGCCGGGTTCGACCTTCAAGATTATTGACGCGGTCGCGGCCCTCGAGTCGGGTAAGTACAACGCCGAGTCGGTTATCGCGAACCCCGCGCAGTTGCCTCTGCCGGGCACGAACATCAGCCTGCCGAACTACACGGGCGGCCAGTGTTCCACCCGAACTCAGGCAACGATTGAGTGGGCGTTGGCGCAGTCCTGTAACACCCCGTTCGCGCAGATTGCGATGGACCTGGGTCAGGAGCGTATCGCTAAGACCGCCGAGAACTTCGGGTACGGTCAGGATTTGAAGATTCCGCTGACCGTGTCGAAGTCTTCGTTCCCTTCGAATATGACGCAGAGCCAGCTGGCTCAGTCGGCCGTCGGTCAGTACAACGTGAAGACCACACCCCTGCAGGTGGCGATGACCTCCGCGGCGATTGCGAACGGCGGTGTGCAGATGAAGCCGAACCTGATTCGTTCGGTGAAGACCAGCAACCTGAGCACCCTGCAGGAGTTCTCGGCTGAGAAGCTCCGCACCTCCACCTCCCCCGAGGTGGCCAACCAGGTGAAGCAGTGGATGGTGAATTCGGTTGATAATGGTATTGCACGTAATGCCGGTGTCGCGGGCGTGAAGGTGGCGGGTAAGACCGGTACCGCAGAGACGACGGCGGGTTTGAATAATTCTTGGTTCACCGGTTTCGCTCCGGCCGATGACCCTCAGATTGCCATCGCGGTGGTGTACGAAGATATTGACGTGGCGACCGGCGCACAATTGGCAACCGGTACAAGTAAGCAACTTTTTGAGGCGGTGTTGAACAAGTGAGGCCTGCGGCTGATATTACCCTGGGCGGGCGCTACACCCTGACCGAGCGTATCGCAATTGGCGGTATGGGTGAGGTGTGGAAGGCTCGCGATAAGGTGCTTGGTCGCATCGTTGCGGTCAAGATTCTGAAGGAAGAGTACACCGGCGACCCCGGCTTCCTGGAGCGTTTCCGCGCGGAGGCTCGCAATACGGCGCTGCTGAACCACCCCGGCGTGGCGAACGTGTTCGACTACGGCGAGGAGGATAACTCCGCGTACCTGGTGATGGAGCTTGTGCCGGGTAGCCCCCTGTCGAGTATCATCGAGCGCGAGGGTACCCTGCCGCCGGACCGCGTCCTGAACTTTATCGCGCAGACCGCTCGTGCGCTGGCTGCCGCTCACTCGCAGGGCCTGGTGCACCGCGATGTGAAGCCCGGTAACCTGATTATCACCCCGGACGACCGCGTGAAGGTGACCGATTTCGGTATCGCGCGCTTGGCAAACCAGGTGCCGTTGACTGCGACCGGTCAGGTGATGGGTACCGCCCAGTACCTGGCTCCCGAGCAGGCTACCGGCCAGGCTGCGACCGCTTCTTCTGATATGTATTCTCTGGGCATCATCGGTTACGAGTGCCTGGTGGGAAGACGCCCGTTCACCGGTGAGTCGCAGATTGCGATTGCGCTGGCTCAGGTGAACGATCCGCCGCCGCCGCTTCCGGAGAGCATTCCGGCTGCGGCACGCGCGTTGATTATGTGTCTGCTGGCGAAGGACCCGGCGCAGCGTCCCAAGGATGCAACCGCCCTGGCCTCCGCGGTGGATGCGATTCGCCGCCGCGACCTGAAGGCAGCGGTGAAGGCTGTGCCCTCCCTGGCCCAGTTCCTGGCCGAGGAGAATGCCGACGATGCAACCGTGGCCATGGACGCCATGAACGTTGCGGCTGAGCCGATTAGCGCCTCCGCCGCACCGCGTTTTGGTTCGGGCGGGCGTTTCTCGCCGGAACCGACCACGGCGCCTATCCCCCGCACGAGCGCCCAGACGGTGCGCACGAGTGCGGAGCGTCCTGCTGCGGCGCCCCGTTCCTCGACGAAGCGTGGCCCGAACGTGTGGATGTGGATTGCGATGCTGCTGGCAATCCTGCTGATTCTGGGCGGCATCTGGACCGTGTTCTTCACCAATAATGGTGGAGGCGGCACGTCCCCGGAGACTTCGGCGAGCGCTTCGGCCTCTTCGGAACCGACAAACACCGGTAAGGTGTCGACGGTGGAGACGAGCGAGGCTGCTGCCACGACCTCGTCCAAGAAGAAGGTGACCGTGAACGCGGTGAACTACGAGGGTCGTGAGCTGCAGGATGCGGTGAACGAGTTGAAGAACCTCGGCCTTTCCCCCAAGACGGAGGGTGTGGAGTCCACTCAACCGGAGAACACGGTGATTTCGGTTTCTCCGACGGGTACTTTGGAGCAGGGCAATAGCGTCACCGTGCGCTATTCGACCGGTCCGAAGTCGGTGACTCTCCCGTCGAACCTTGAGGGTAAGAACGTGGACGAGGCTTCGAAGGCCGTCGCAGCGCTCGGCGTGAATGTTTCTCTTCACTACGAGAATTCGGATACCGCGGCCCCCGGCACGGTTCTTCGTACTACGCCTTCATCTGGCACTAAGGTGACGGTTGGTAGTAATGTAGACATGTATGTGGCCTCTTCCAATTCGGGTAGGGGATCGAGTGCCAGCGCTTCCGCTGCACCGTCTGCGTCGGCTTCCGCCACGGCGCGTTAGCCCCTACGTTTTGATTTAGTTTTTGTCTTATTGATCCAGGAGAACTTATGGACCTGTCGGTTCCCGACACGGTTGATAACCGTTACAAGGTACTCGAGGTAATCGGTACCGGTGCGATGGCGACCGTTTACGCTGCCGAGGACACCCGCCTCGGCCGCAAGGTGGCTCTTAAGATTCTGCGTCCGGAGCAGGCCCAGGATGAGACCTTCCGTGCCCGTTTCAAGCGGGAGGCGGAGGCCGTCGCGTCTCTGAATAATCCTGCGATTGTTGCGGTGTATGACACCGGTTCATTCGATCCTTCCCAGAGCTACGGCGTGGATGAGGCCGCGGGCGAGTCTACGCTCATCCCCTATATCGTGATGGAGTACGTGGAGGGTCACACCCTGCGCACCATCCTGTCGCGTGGCGGTCACCTGCCGGTGAGCGATGCGCTGGGCTACGCCGAGCAGTTGCTGGGCGCGCTCCAGTACAGCCACTCGATGGGCATCATTCACCGCGATATTAAGCCGGCGAACATCATGGTGCTGGACCGCACCAGCGAGGATATCGCGAAGGGTCAGCCGGGCCAGATTAAGGTCATGGACTTCGGCATTTCTCGCGCGATTGAGGAGGCCGGCGAGGCGCTGACCAAGGCGAACGTGGTGATGGGTAGCGCACGCTACATGTCCCCCGAGCAGGTCAGCGGCAAGGAGGTCGACGCCCGTAGCGACCTGTACTCGGCCGCCTGCGTGATTTACGAGATGATTGCCGGCCGTTCCCCCTTCGATGCCGAGTCGAATGTGGATTTGGCTGCTAAGCACCTCTCCGACACCCCTGAGCCCCCGAGCAAGTTCACCCCGCTCGAGGTTCCGGCAGGTCTGGATGCGGTCATTCTGAAGGGTCTGGCTAAGAACCCGGACGACCGCTATCAGAGCGCTGCCGAGTTCGAGCAGGCACTGGTCTCCGTGATTCGTCCCGGCGAGGAAACCGTGGCTCAGGACGCCGCCATGACGACCGCGTTCGTGCCGTCGGCAACCACCGCGTCTCTGGGCGAGGATTACGCCCCGTACACCACCTCGATTACCGAGGCTTCGGTGGAGGACGGCGGTCTCAACGGATTCTTCGACTACGAGGATGAAGAGGAACCGTACGAGGATGAGGAGTACGTCGAATACGATGAGGGTTCGCCCCGTAAGCGTGCGTGGACGCGCTTCCTGGTTGGTATTCTCATCGCCGCGCTACTGGCATTTAGCGTCGGCTCGGTGCTGTATTACCAGAACAAGCTGAACGAGGTTCCGCAGGTTCAGGTTCCGGCCGTGGTGAACGTTTCCCGCGATGATGCCGATAACCAGCTGCGTAACCGAGGCTTCGTGGTGGAGTACCGTCAGGGCTACTCCGACAACATCAAGAAGGGCGACGTGATCAGCGTCGAGCCGGGTGTCGGTTCTATGGTTAATAAGGGCTCGACCGTGACCGTGACCGTCTCAAGCGGCCCGGAGAAGATTAAGCTGCCCGATAACCTGCAGGGCCAGAGCGAGGCGTACGTGCGTAACGCGCTGAAGGACCTGGGTCTGGTGGACGGCCGTGTCTCCACCGTGGAGAGCGCTTCGGTGCCTGCCGGTATGGTGGTTGAGCTGTCCCCCGAGAAGAGTTCGACGGACGATAAGGGTGTTCAGACGGTTGAGGCCGGTAGCACCGTGAACATTGTCCTGTCCTCGGGTAAGGTGAAGGTCCCCTCGCTGGTGGGTCTGACCAAGGATCAGGCGATTGCCGCTCTGACCGCTCAGGATGTTCTGCTGAACACCAACATTGAGACAGTTCAGACGACCGAGCGTCCCGCCGGTACCGTGCTTTCGCAGAGCTCTGCGGCCGGTACCCTGGTGCCGCAGAACAGCACCGTGACGATTCGCGTGGCTGCTACCCCGACTCAGACGACTGCCCCGACTGCTGCGGCTACTCAGCCGGCAGCGTCGACCGGTAACCAGAACGCTACCACCGGTAACCAGCAGCGTCAGGCCACTCAGCAGGCCACTCAGCCTGCCGCGTCGACCGGTAACCAGAACCAGCAGCATTCTACCGCTTCGGCTACTCCGGCACCGGCTGCGTCCGCTACTGCGGGTACCCGTACGATTCAGGGTAATAACGCGAACGCCAATGCAAATAACGCTAACTCCCGCTAAGGGGTTTTAGAGGTTAGCCGCGAAAAAAGGGGCGGCGCTCTACACCGTTGGGTGTGGGGCGCCGCCCCTTTCGTGTGCCTGTCCGTGTGCCCGGGCTTGCTCGCGACTATGGGCTCAGATAGAGTATCGCCTCCAGCTTCCCTGTAGTGCGCCTACTACGGAGCTTCTGGAGGCGATATAAGCCACTGAGGACTCTAAAGGCTATAAGGGATTAGGCCATGAGGGGCGAGAGGCTCTTAGCGCGTTCTGCGGCGCCCTGCAGGCCGGTTTCCTCAAGCCAGTTGCCGAGCATCAGGTAGCCGCCTTCGGTCAGGACCGATTCGGGGTGGAACTGCACGCCGTGCATGGGGGCTTCGCGGTGGCGCAGGCCCATAATGATGCCGTTGTCGGTCGTGGAGGTGGTTTCCAGGACGTCCGGCATGCTCTCGGGTACGACCGCAAGCGAGTGGTAGCGGGTCGCGGTGAAGGGGCAGGGTACATCCTTGAAGACGGAAACGTTCTCGTGCATCATCTTCGAGGTCTTGCCGTGCATCAGCTCGGGGGCGTGGGTAACGGTGCCGCCGAAAGCCTCGGCGATGGCCTGGTGGCCCAGGCAGACGCCCAGCAGGGGCTTCTTTGCCTCAGCCGCCCAGCGAATGGTGTCAATAATGACGCCGGCTTCAGAGGGCGCTCCGGGGCCTGGGGAGATGAGCACGCCGTCGTGGTCTTCCGCGAGCTTCAGCACGTGGTCCAGGTCGTATTCGTCGTTGCGGATGACCGTGGTCTCGGCGCCGAGCTGCTGCAGGTATCCCACGAGGGTGAAGACGAAGCTATCGTAGTTGTCGATGACAAGGATGCGGGTCATGGTGTTGTCCTAGCGCTAATGGTTGATGGTGACGTTCTGGTTGAAGGGGCCGTACTCGGCGAAGTGCGGGAAGACGTACTCCATGAGCAGGTAGACGGCTACGAGCACCAGCACGATGGCAATAATGATGCGCAGCCACAGGGGCCCGGGCAGGTGTCGGAAAATCCATCCGTACATGTTCTTTTCCTTTCCTTAAGATCCGGCCACCGAGGCGGCGATTTCTGCGGGGGCGCCGGCGGAGGCGGGACGCCACGATTCGAATCGGGCGTGCACAATGTATCGTTCGGTATCGCCGTAGCGAGGGTGGCAGGTGGTGAGGGTCATGAGACGCTCGGTGGGGGCCACGCCGGGTCGGCCGGGCACAGGTTCGATGACTTCAACCTGGTCAGGCTGCACGATTTCGTGGCTGTAGACGGTGTAGGTGTAGTAGCCGTCTTTGGTGCGCACGTAGATGTGGTCGCCTTCGGTGAGCAGGTCGATGTCGTTGAGGACCTTACCGCGGGTTTGGCGGTGGCCGGCGAGGGAGAAGTTGCCGACCTGGCCGGGCATGGCGGTCCCGTCGTAGTGTCCGAGACCGAGGGAGTCGAGCACGTCGGCGCTGGTGCCCTGGGTGGCGGGACGATGATAATCCGCGCCAAATTTGGGGATGTAGACGACTCCGAAGACCTCACCGTGTTCGGGTTCGCTCAGCCCGGTGGGAGGGATGTTAGGGTCCCAGCTGGGCGGGGCTTCGGCCGGATGCGCGTCAAACTCCTGCACGAGGGTGCTGACGGCCTGGGACTGGGTACGGTCGGCGTCGATATTGGTCCACCACAGCTGCCAGGCAACGAAGAGAAGCAGAATAACGCCCGCGGTGATAAGGAGCTCGCCGGTAATCTGGATGATCCATTGCAGCACGGTGCGGGGTCGGCGCGCAGCATTATGTGCCTTTCCGTGGCTCATGCTCTCTCCTTGGGGTTAGTGGCGTTGCGTTTCTCAGCCGTCATACGCTGTGTTTAACGCTCGGGCGAGGTGAAATCATCCCGCAAGTCTGCAAAGATAGGTGTAAACGTATATTTTTAGGTTACCCATACAACAATAAGCGGAGGAAGTATGTCGTCCAACTCGGCTAAGGCATCGTCCAAGAAGAAGTCTCAGAAGTCCGAGAAGTCTGAGGTGGAGGACGCAAGCGAGATTCGTCTGCGCGAGATTGCCCATGAGATGGAGAGCGGTACGCAGCTGAAGGAGCAGACTCCGCTGTGGTACCGAGTCATCATGTTTTCGCTGCTGGCCCTGGGCATCCTGTGGATTATTGTTTTCTACATTACGCAGGGCCTATTCCCGATTCCTGACTTGGGTATGTGGAACGTCAGCATCGGCGTGGGCGCCATGATGGTGAGTATGCTGATGATGACCCGCTGGCGCTAGAGCGTATTGAGGAGGCGGCCGTCCCATTACTGGGCGGCCGCCTCTGTCGTTCTCGAAGAACCGGGGGCTAGTGACTCTCTGCCCCTGTTTTTCTGTTCTGAAAGGCAGCCCGGAAGGTCGCGGTCATAGCGACCATGATGAGCAGTTCGGTGAGGGTTTGGGTGAGTACGGTGGCGCTCATGAGGTTTGCTGACGCTGCGGTGAGCGGGCTGACCAGCGTTGCGCCAGATAGGCGGCTGCTAGGGGCACGATGAGCGGTGCAAGGCTGAGGTAGCTTTCGGCTGGGAGGGGGAATATTTCTCCCACTACCCCATATTTAATATTCTCATATAAATATATACACTAGTCCATATAGAAATAGAAAGGATCTGGGCGCTAAGTAGGTAGGGTGTTGCCGCCAGCAAACCTCAATATTCCCCTCCGGCGATACACGTAAAGACCACAACGTAATCCACGCATGGAGCCAGCAGAACAATCGCTGCAGCTAAAGCAACGGGACCGCCCTCGGGAATAAAGAGGGGAACGAGCAGCGCAACCAGAATCGGGGTTCCAAGGGTAGCCGCCAGCACGACCCTGCGAACAAGCATCTTATGCTGACCAACATTCATGCCGGCCAGGGGCATGAGGGCGAAGTTGGTCCACAGTAGCGCACCGAGCGCGTAGGGCACGAGATGCTCGGAGACCTGACTCCATCCGCCCAGCCCCGCGCAGGCAACTCCCACAGCCATGGAGCCAAGGTAGAGGGCCACCTGGTGACGTTCCACAAAGCCCACGGAACCGCCCCTTCTAGTAGATAAGGTCGCCTCGTGCCGCTTCGTGAACGCGGCGGGTTACGGTCTCCATGACGGGTGAGTTAATGTTCCACCGTTGCCAGTAGAGAGGGAATTCTACGGGGGTTGCGGCGAGCTTGATGAGGTGCCCGTTTGCGAGTTCTTCGGCGCATTGCGCTTCGGGGATAAGACCCCATGCGATACCGGCGCTGACAGCACGCGCGTAGTCCGGGGAGGAGGGAATGTAGATGGTGGGGCTTTGGGTGAAGGTTTCTTCAGCCTCCAGACCTACTTCTTGCTCGATGAGGACTCGTGCTACGTCCTGCACGAAGTCTTTGCGGTCGTATTCGACGACGGGGGCATGGTTGAGCTCCTCGCGGCTTACGCGCTTGGGCCAGCCGAGCAGGTAGCGCCGCACGTAGTCAGGGGTGGCGACGCACCAGTACCGTGCCACACCGAGGGTTTCAACGGAGCAGCCGGGGATTTTTTCGGGTTTGGAGGTGATGACTGCCATGACTTCTCCGGAGCGGAGCATGGCGGAGGAGTGGAATTCGCCTTCTCGTCGCAGGTCGCAGAAGATGCTGTCTTCGCGGCTGAGAGTTCCGACGGCGTCGATGAACCAGGTGGCAAGCGAATCGGCATTGACCGCCACAGACACGCTTTGGAAGCCGCCGGCACCCATGAGTTCGCGTTCCATTTCTTGCTGCAGGAATTCACTCTGGCGGGCGATGCGCAGCACGCTCTGTCCGGCATCCGTGGGGGTCACGGGATTGCTTCGGCGCAGCAGAACCTTTCCGGCGATCTGCTCCATGGCTTTGATGCGCTGGGAGATGGCGGAGGGGCTCACTCGCAGGATATCTGCCGCCGCGTCGAAGGTGCCATATTCGATGACGGTGGCGAAGGTGGTGAGCTGGTCGGTACTGAAACGTGTCATAAGAATATCTTACGCAGTGTGAAAATATTTAGATAGATTTAGGGTCCTTTTTCCCGTATTCTCGTCTCTGGCACTTCACACTTCAGCTAACGCAGGCTTTATCCCTGTATCACAGGCCTTTGCCTGGCAAGCTGGTAGTAAGAGAGCCGCTACCCGCCACTGCGTACGCGGGTTCATACCCCGTTTGATCGACATAGAAAGTTTCACGATGTCCGCATCCCTGTCCCTGCTGTTTCTGGGTGCTACCACCACGATTTCTTTAGTGGCGGCTATTGGCGCCCAGGGCACGTTTGTGTTGCGTCAGGGCATTACGGGTCGGCATATTACCCCGATTATTATCTTCTGTGTGCTCTCGGATGCGCTCATGATTGGCTTGGGTGTCGTGGGTCTTGGTGCGCTACTTGACGCCGCCCCGTGGGTTATGGAGGTTCTCCGCTACGTCGGCGCAGCTTTTCTGGCGTGGTTCGGCTACGAGTCGGCGAAGCGTGTTTTCACCCCGCATGCGGTTGTCGTTGAGGAGGGCACCGAGGATGCGCAGTCGTTGAAGGCGGCCCTGCTAACCACGGCGGCGGTCACCTACCTCAACCCGCTGGCATGGTTGGACACAACGATTTTCCTCGGTTCTCTGGCTAATACGCAGGGCGATCCCGGCCGCTGGTGGTATTACCTGGGCTGCTGTTGCGGTAGCGTGCTGTGGTTCCTCATGATTGGATACGGCTCACGAATTTTACGTCCGCTCTTCGCCCGCCCGGAGGCCTGGCGTGTACTTGACGCGGCGGTGGCCCTACTCATGGTGTATCTGGTATTCAACCTGCTCACCATGGACCTGTCCGCCCACTAGCACCATACCTTTTATCCCTTGTCAGGCTCTTTTTCCGCAGTCTCCTCCTCGCTAAGGGGTACGAGTACTTCGCTTTTAGGCATGGTGAGCAAGCCCCAGGTAGATATCGCGAATAATCAGGATGTGCTTGATTTGCTCAATCATGGGTTTGAGGAAGCTTCGGGCATATTTTTCGTCGCTACTGGTGGTTGCGACGAAGCTGAGCCCGGAGAACACGGCAACGATCATGGACACCTTGATGACCACGGCGTTGATATTGGTGTCTACGCCGAGGATTTTGAGGTGTTTGGGTTTGACGGCCATCCACGATTCAATGATGGTGTCACTAATGGCGATGGACGAAAAGCCCATGAAGAACCCGAAGACGAGCAGCATGAAGAAGCTTGCCTGTATAATCTACCCGATCATGGGGATGATGAGGTTGCCCCAAGGTGCGATTTTGAGGGGTCGGTGTTCGTGGATTTTCTTTTCTTCGACCCAGTCCTGGGCGGTGTTCCAGATTCCTCCTTCGAGGGCTATGGCGCGCTCGTAGTCGTTTTCTCGCTAAAGCTTGTGACGTCGTCACCTCTGTTGCGACCCAGAAGGCGCGCTGTGCGCTCTAGAGAGGCCGTGACGACCACGAAACACGGCGAGTATCCCCATGAGCCCCAGAACAGCCCAGGTACGCGGGAAGCTGAGCCCCTGCAACGAGTACGGTAAAAGCACCTGCGGTAATTTGTACCCACTTCGGGGAGCGCACCATCAGCAGATGTACCAGGGCAATAAACGCACCAGAGATAATCGGCATCACGAGGAAGATGCCGCCAAGCACGAGTAGGGGAACGACGTCCTCGCTCAGGGCAGTATCGGTTGCAATGGCCCTAACGTACTCCGGGAGGGAACCGTTAGTTCCGTCAAGGATGAAGATGAGGATATCGCGCAGGAAGATATAGCAGACGTGCATGATGCTCACCCGCAGAATCCAGGGAATGGAGCGCGGGAACGCGTCGAGAGCACGCTGACGTGCAGGAATGATGAGGGGCACGCCCTGCTTGCGGAACCAGATATTGCTTTACCTCAGCATATCGGCTCTGCTGTATTGCAGAGATCGTCCCTCTGCGGCTTTGGTGCGCAGTCGTGCCCAGGTGGGTCGTGCACCCTTTTTCCGCGGGGTGTTCTGCTCCTGTGCGCTCATGACATACAACTCTACAGGGTCGAGAATACCTTATAGTTTTTCCTTCTGGAGTTCAGCTCCAATGAAACGGGCATACGCACCCATGAGTAGCGCAGCTACTTCTTCGTGTCCCGTGTAGATGCCTAACTCCTCATCCTCTAGTCCTTTGTAGGTACCGCTGCTCATCTCGAGCAGGGATAGCGGTCCTTCTGCAGTCTCCGGTGCCAGGGCATCCAGGATGAAGCTCAGGCTCTCTTCTGCGTCTTCCTCTACTCCCATGAGGCGCCCTAGGAGTGTTCCCGGGTAGGGGGCAATGGTAAGTACGTCTTCGTTTACGCATTGGATAACACGGGCTATAGGAATAACATCACCGTTCTCGGTCTCTTCGAGCAATAGCTCAGCGGAGAGGTCTATATGGCTTTCCTCGCTCTGTAGGAGCTGCCTGGGCCACCAGAGGTGAATGTATTCAGTGAGTGCTGCCCATACTTCGTGGGGCTCCAGAGTGCTTTCTACATAGAGGGCTACAGTGCGTTCTTCGCTGACCGGTTGCTGCTGATCGGTAGGCTCTGGTGCGTGGGAAAACATGGGGTAGTGCATGGTTCTACTCTATCCCACTGGTCACCTCTCAGGAGGAGATATTCTTTCTTCCTCCTTGCCCCCCCTCCCTTCGAAGGGGTACGAGGGCACAAAAAAAGGGGGGCAGACCCACCTGGGTCTGCCCCCCTCCCAGCTTTAGCTGTTAAAGCAAAAGAGCCCGCGCAAGCGGGCTCTTTTTATTGCCTATTGGATTGTTATCCAAAAACCATACAGTGAACGCAAACAACAATTTCTCGAAAAAATAAGCCT